>Ga0208974_1000637_pt1 | contig 14306 bp, 14 predicted proteins | sample GreLakmeER15MSRF_FD_187699 | JGI IMG/M metagenome (GOLD analysis project Ga0208974, IMG submission 187699) | Freshwater lentic microbial communities from great Laurentian Lakes, MI, USA - Great Lakes metaG ER15MSRF (SPAdes) | ecosystem: Environmental > Aquatic > Freshwater > Lake | place: Great... | reverse complement strand
CGCCGTTTTACATGAAAGCAATTAGTTCAGGTACGAATACACTCTACATCACTGCCGCACAAGCGGGTTAAAAGAGGGGCGCTATGTCCGAAAATCAAACCGCAGTTACCTCAACGGTTAACTTTGTACCCGTTCAGGGAACGTTTCAACCTGCGCCCGGCTTTGAGTTAATCTCATTGATTGGCCCTGCGGGAACGCCCTTTTATGCCAGTATTTCGCCGAATCAATCCGGCTTAAACATCACCAACAGCACAATAAACAGCACAACCATTGGGGCAACAACGCCATCAACGGCTGCTTTTACCGCTGGCACGGTGGTGGCTGCGCCTGTTGGGGCGACTGACATTGCGAACAAACAGTATGTTGACTATTACGCTGCTGGTTTGAGTTGGAAAGCGCCCGTCACTGTTGCGTCAATGGCAAACATTGCCGCCCTTTCGGGGCTTTTGACCATTGACACGGTAACGCTAGCGGCTGGTGAGACGGTGTTGGTTAAGAACCAAACCAATGCGGCAGATAACGGCATTTATGTCGCATCGGCTGGCGCATGGACACGTTCAATTGGCGCTGATGTTTGGGAAGAATTCATTGGCGCAATTGTTTTTGTTGTTGAAGGCACACAAACTGGCTCGGCTTGGTTTTGCACAGCGCAACCGGGCGGCACTTTGGGCGTTACCGCACTTAACTGGTCGAATTTCTCGGTTGCATCCACTTATACGGCTGGCACAGGGCTAACCCTAGCAGGTACGCAATTTAGCATCACCCCCGCGGGAACTGCTGGAACTTACGGCGCAGCGTCAAGCGTACCCGTCTTTGTGACCAACGCATCGGGCCAAGTCACATCGGTCACCAACACCTCAATTGCAATCGCAAACACGGCAGTTTCCGGGCTTGGCACTATGTCAACCCAAGATGCTAATGCTGTGGCAATCACTGGCGGCACGATTAACGGTACAACAATTGGCGGCTCTACAGCGGCTGCGGTGACCGGGACTACCATCACTGCCAACACGCAGTTTACAGGCGCAGGAACAGGGCTTACAGGCACGGCATCAGCCCTTTCCATCGGTGGCAATGCGGCTACTGCTACATCGGCAACTTCTGCGACCACTGCGACCACTGCAACAAACATTGCTGGTGGCGCTACTGGCTCACTGCCTTACCAAAGCGCAACTTCAACAACCGTAATGTTGGCTGCTGGCTCGAATGGTCAGGTTTTAACGCTTGCGACAGGCGTACCCTCGTGGGCAACGCCCACCACAGGCACGGTCACATCGGTTGGCGGCACAGGCACGGTTTCGGGAATTTCCCTAAGTGGAACTGTGACCAGCACAGGAAACTTGACCTTGGGCGGTACGTTGGATTTGTCTGCGCCCCCTGCAATTGGTGGTGCAACTGCTGCGGCTATTACAGGCACAACAATTACCGCCAACACTAAATTTGTTGGTACTAATTTTGATGCAAGTGGTTCGGGCGGCGGTGCATTACGCAATTCAAGCGGGGCAGCGTGTTTGCAATGGGGCGCTGGCGGCGGGGTTAATTTGACTTTGGATGGTGCGTTCAATATGAACCCTGCCAATGCCACAATTTCAATTGCCCCAACGGGTACAGGAACAATCACAATTAACCCCGCAACTGCGGGAACAATTAACAACGTCTCAATTGGCGCTACAACTGCGGCGGCTGGTTGGTTTACAACTTTGGCTGCAAGTTCTACCGTTTCAGCTAATGGCTCTGTTGGTACAGCCGGACAGATGTTAACTTCTGCTGGTGCGGGTTCTCCAGCAACATGGACAACGCCAGCAAGCGCCATAAGCGTAACGGACGATACAACCACAAACGCAACCCGTTACCCGTTGTTTGCCGCTGTTACAACTGGCAACTTAACGGCTGAATTTACCAGTTCAACTAGATACCAATTCAACCCGTCCACAGGCGCATTGACCACAACAAGCCTAACGCCTACGAACGCTTTGGGAATTGCTTATGGTGGCACGGGCGCAACTACCTTGGCTGGTGCTTCAATTGCAACTTACACTGGTTCTGAAACCCTTACCAACAAGACCCTGACCAACCCAACGGTCACAAACTATGTTGAATCAGTGGTCGCCATTGGTACAGTGACTACCACAAACACTATTGCGTTGACAAACGGAACAGTACAGACCGCAACCTTGACGGCATCAACTGCTTGCACATTCACTATGCCAGCAAACGTGGCTGGTAAATCTTTTGTGCTTTTACTCAAACAGGCGGCGGCTACTGGCAACGGCACAGCAACATTTACTTCGGTTAAATGGGGTACGGCTGGCGCACCAACAATAACTGCAACTGCTGGCAAGATGGACATTCTGACTTTTATTGCTGACGGTACAAACTGGTACGGCTCAATCGCCCAAGGGTACACCCCATAATGTTTGCCGCTAAAAACTTTCTATTGACTGCTGGTGCTGGTGCTGTTAGTGCATCTTATTTAATAGTTGCTGGCGGTGGCGGTGGTACAGGTATTGGCGGTGGCGGTGGAGCAGGGGGTTTATTATCCGGCTCATCACTTACCCTTCTTCTATCAACAACATATACCGTAACAGTTGGGGGCGGCGGTGCTGGCGCTGCTTTTAACGTCTATACCGCAAACGGAACAACAGGAAGTAACTCGACATTTAGTGCCGTAGCGACTACTGCACTTGGCGGTGGCGGCGGCGGTAGAGCAAGCCCTCCAACCGCAGGTTTAACTGGTGGTTCTGCTGGTGGTTCAGGTGGTAACGATAGCGCTTCACAAACAGCCGCAACCGCTGGAACTGCTGGTCAGGGTAATGCTGGTGGTGCTTCTTGCTCAAACGGTACTGGTGGCGGTGGCGGTGGTGGTGCGGGTGCGGCGGGTGTAAGCGGCTCAACTTCGGGTCGTGTTGCTGGCGCAGGTGGTGCAGGTGTGGCAAGCAGCATAAGCGGCAGTAGCGTCACCTACGCTGGTGGTGGCGGTGGTGGGGCAAATCAAAGCACGGGCGGCGCAGGTGGAACGGGTGGCGGTGGCGCTGGTACAGGCTCAAATTCAACCGCTGGAAGCGGCACTGCAAACACAGGTGGCGGTGGCGGTGGTGCGGGTGCAAGCGACCCTCCTTTCATTGTTGGAACATCGGGTGCTGGCGGCTCTGGCATCGTAATCATCTCTTACGCTGGCTCACAAAAATATACCGGTGGCACAGTCACATCAAGTGGTGGAAACACAATTCACACATTTACATCAAGCGGCTCTTTAGTTCCGGTTTAAGGAAAAGAATGTCACACTTTGCAAAAGTTGAAAATGGAATCGTTACTCAAGTTATTGTTGCAGAACAAGATGTAATCGACACGGGTATGTTTGGTGATGGATGGGTACAAACCTCATACAACACTCATGGCGGCGTACACGCTAACGGCGGTACACCATTGCGTAAAAATTACGCTGGCGTAGGATATTCTTACGATTTAACCCGTGATGCGTTTATTCCACCGCAGCCTTTTCCATCTTGGACAATCAGCGAAACAACCTGCCTTTGGGATGCGCCAACGCCAATTCCCACTGATGGTAGATACACATGGGACGAGGCAACATTATCTTGGGTAAGAAATGACAACGTTTAATTGGAAAATCTTACAAATTAGCGCAGCCAACGGCGTTTTGAAAAGCGTCAATTACTTGGTGAGTGCCAAAGAAGGCGACCATGAAGTGCAAAGCCAAGGCCATGCTGACATTGAAGGCAAGATTAACCTGCCTTTTGCCGATGTGCGGGAAGCCGATATTCTGACTTGTTTGCAAGAAATGTATATGCAAGATGAGCCAAAATCACTAAAATCACGCTTACAAGAGCAACTTGACTACCTAAAAACCGATGTAAACACGGACTTGCCTTGGCAAAATCAGGTTTTCAGCGTCACATTTTAAGAATCTGCCATGACTACACCCTATGACATTGTTAGCCGAGCGTTAAAAGACATTGGGGCTTTAGAGGCTGGTGAATCCCCGTCCGCAGACGCAGCGCAAGATGGCCTTGACCTGCTAAACGATATGTGCGCCCAGTGGTCGAACGAAAATTTTATGGTCTTTTACAAGTCGGAAATTATCTTTCAGACTGTACAAAATACCGTTCAATACACACTTGGCGCTGGCGGGTCAGTCGGTGCAACATTCACAGGTTCAATTGCAGGGACAACTTTAACAATTCCGTCTAATGGCGTAATCACTGGCGGTGTCAATATCGGCATGACGCTGACAGGTTCAGGCGTAACCGCAGGAACGACCATCGTGGCCTTTAATACGGGCGCTGGCGGCAATGTGAACGAGGCTGGTACTTATACCGTCAACTTGCCCCAAACGGTCGCCAGCACCACAATAACGGCTTACTACGAACGCCCATTGTCAATTGATTCGGCTTTTGTGCGGGTGGCTACACAGCAGGGCGGCTCAAACATTGCGGGTGGCTACTTAGATTACCCCGTGGCAATTCTTGACTTGCAATCTTACGAATCCCTTGGCATCAAGCAATTGAATGGCCCGTGGGCAAAAATGGTGTATTACCAGCCAAGCGAATCACTGGGAACACTTTACGTTTTCCCTAACCCATCGTCCGGCGAACTGCACTTATTTACCAACACGATTTTTCGTGAGTTTAATTCGCTGTACGGCAACATCACGCTGCCACAAGGCTACAACATGGCCCTGCGCTGGTGCTTGGCTGAACGAATGATGCCGATGTATGGCAAAGCCTCGCCAACGCAGATTTCCATGATTAACGCCTTTGCAGCACAGGCCAAGGCCACAATCAAGCGCACAAATATGCAGCCGCCTCAAGTGGCTCGTTACCCTGACGTTTTAATGATGGGTGCGGTAAAAGACGCTGGCTTTATCATGGACGGGGGCTTTAGATAATGGCTGACTTTGGCTTTGTCGGCCCGTCTTATGAAGCGCCAAGCATTTACCAAGATGCTCAAGAGTGCATCAATTGGTTTCCTGAAATTGACCCATTAAAGCAACCCGGCGACCGTGGCGTGGTGGCTTTGTACCCCACTCCCGGTTTATCGTCTTTAGTGCTATTTCAAAACCAAGAAGAAGTGCGTGGCATGGTCACGCTTTCGGGTGGCGCTGTCATGGTGGCGGTGTGTGGGCCTTATGTGTACGCTATCACCAGTAGTTTTATTCCCACATTGGTAGGCCAGTTAAACACCAGCACAGGGCGAGTTGGAATTACTGACAACGGCATAAACGTCTATATTGTGGACGGTACAAACCGCTACACATGGCGCATTTCTACCCCTGCTTCTGCGGTATTTACCGCTTCAACCAGTGGCACAACGTTAACTGTTACAGCAGTGACCAACGGCACTTTGGCAGTAGGTCAAGTGCTTTTTGGTGTGGGCATAGCGCAAGAAACCGTAATCACTGCTTTGGGTACAGGTTCAGGCGGAGTTGGAACATACACAATAAATCTTTCTCAGACGGTCGCCAGTGAGCAAATGAACTCGGCAACCGCTGGCGCAGTCATTACCGCTTCAATGTCAGGGACTACCTTAACGGTGACGGGCGTGACTTCGGGAACGCTTTTTCCCGGTCAGACCATTCAAGGCGCAACCGTCACAGCCAACACAATCATCACCGCCCTTGGCCTTAACTCGGTCATTTCAACGGCTATCACGGCTGGCGGCACGGGGTACGCAGTAAACGACACAATCACGGTTGTTGGTGGATTGGCAATTGCAGCCGCCACTTACACGGTGGCTACTGTTTTGGCTGGCGTGGTGACGGGTTTAACCGTGGTGACACCCGGCAATTATTCAACTGCGCCGGGTACGCCATCAACCACCACAACAAGCGGCAACGGTACAGGGTTAACCCTTACCCTAACATTCGGCACGGGGTCGGGCAATACGGGAAATTACCCAATAAACTTCTCGCAGACAGTAACTTCCCGCACAATGTATGCGTTGAACTTTTCTGTTTTACCCTCTACCGATGGTGCGTTTTCAGGCGGCACAAACGTGGACATTGTGGACAACTACTTTGTCTATAACCGCCCCGAAACGCAGCAGTTTGGCGCATCGGGCGTTTTGTCGCCTATTTCGTCAGGCTTGAGTTTTTCCAGCAAAGACGGTGCGCCCGATGACTTGGTGACGCTGATTGTTGACCATCGTGAGATTTTCTTATTAGGCGAAACCTCAAGCGAGGTATGGGTTGACCAAGGCACGTTCCCATTTCCATTTAGCCGCATCCCCGGCACATCCACGCAGCACGGCATTGCTGCCGCAAATAGCGTTTCTCGCTTAGGCAATTCCTTTGCTTACCTTGCCAAAAACAATCGTGGCTCGGCGCAAATTGTGCAGATGAACGGCTACATACCGCAAAGAATTTCAAACCATGCGGTAGAAAACAGCCTGACAGGTTACACAATTTCTGACGCTGTGGCTTGGACTTACCAGTTAGAAGGCCATGAGGTTTACGTTATTAGTTTTCCGTCAATCCAATTGACATGGGCTTATGATATATCCACCGGAATGTGGCACAAGTGGCTGTACACCAACAATTTAGGCCAATATGAGCGTTGCAGGGGCAATTGCGCTGCTGTATTCCAAGGTCTTGTGCTGGTGGGCGACTACGCCAACGGCAAAATTTACCACTTGGACAAGAACATTTACACCGATGACGGTCAATTGGTTCGCCGTTTGCGCCGAGCGCCTCACTTGGTTAACGACTTTCAGCGCCAGTATTTTGCGGAATTGCAGATTCAATTCCAGCCCGGTGTTGGTTTGGATGTGGGACAAGGCGAAAACCCCCAAGCAATGCTGCGCTGGTCTAGTGACGGTGGCTCAACTTGGTCAAGCGAACATTGGACTTCAATTGGCTTAATTGGAAAATACCAAAACCGAGCAATTTGGAGACGTTTAGGCACGGCACGAGATAGAATCTTTGAAGTTGTAGTCACTGACCCTGTTAAATGTGTCATTGTTTCTGCCAACCTTAAAGCAGAAGCGGGAGAAAACTAATGTTACCCAATTCACAAACGCAGCCATATCCACAAACTGAATTTTTGGATGGTACGACCAAGCGCCCAACACGGGCTTGGCAGCAATTCTTTATTAACCTGTTGAACTTCTCAAGCGCAACCACGGCAACCGCTGGTTTAGGCACATTGCCAGCCAATCCTGTGGGGTTCATTAACGTAACTGTGAACGGTATTGCTTACAAAGTGCCGTACTACAACCTATGAACGAAATCATTGAAGCAAAAATTCCAACAAGGGACAAAATCCTACGTTTGCAACATGAAATGTCAAAAATGCCACAGGCTGAATTGCAGACTGAGCATTATTTTCATGGCGGGATGTATTGCCGCAAAGTGTTTCGCCCTGCCGGGGCTTTAATTGTTGGCAAAGTTCATAAGAAAGACCACTTTTTCTTATGCGCTAAAGGTGAAATCATTGCTTGGACAGAAAATGGCATGAAACATTTATATGCGGGTGATGTGATTGAAAGCAAACCCGGCACAAAGCGGGTCACAATGGCGGTAACAGATGCAATCGGCATCACTTTCCATCAGACTGACAAAACGGATTTAGACGAAATTGAGGCTGAATTTATTGAGCCGGACGAGTTCGCAATGTTTGATTCGGCAAATAAACTTAAAGCACCTGCTTTAGAGGAGAATTTAATATGACTTTTATGGCAGCAGCAGTTATTGGTAGTTCTATAATTGGCGCTTACAGTGCTAATAAAGCGGCAGATACGCAAGCAGAAGCGGCTCGGAGAGATTCCGAAATGCGGTTGCGGATGTTTGAAAAAACAAATGAACAGATGCAACCATACCGCACTAGCGGTTACGAATCATTAGATGAAATTCGTAGGCAACAGCCGTATTTAAACAAACAATACACAGCAGAAGATTTTAGAGCAGACCCAAGTTACCAATTTGGAATAGACCAAAGCAATGCTGTATTACGCAATCAACAAAATTTAAGTGGTGGTCAAATTGGCGGCAACACGCTTTATGAAATGGCAAAATTAAATTCAGGTTTGGCTGCTACGCAATACGGCGCTGCTTATAACCGTGACCAAACACAAAAAAGTAACATTTTTAACCGCTTGGCAAACATTGCGGGTTTAGGTGCTGGCGTGGTAAATGCTGGTGCAACCGCTTCAAACGCTGCCGCAGAAGGTATAGGCCAAGCATACACAAACGAAGGCGCAGCAAATGCAAGCCGCTACATAGGTGCTTCAAATGCAATTACTGGTGGTGCAAACACCTATGCTAAATACAATTATTTATCTAGTTTATTAGACCCTTCAGGTGGTGCGCCTACACCTACTGACATGACTGGTTTCAAAAGCAATAGTCCAACGCCTTGGGTTGGCAGTTCTGCTACTTCTCCACAGCCATTTGAATTTTTGCCTTCATAAATTTTGTTTATACATTTTAAAAACGGGTTATAAAAATGCCATCATCTTTTACACCTATTGCGGCTGGTCTTAAACCGCCAGCGGAAATATCTCTTAGCGAGATGATAAACACTGCCCGTGGCGCACAAGATTACCGACAAACGCAACAGATAAACCCATTGGCATTGCGTCAGCAACAAGCGGAAACTGATGTTGCGGAACAAACAGCGCCATCTAAAATCTCTGCTTCTAAAAGTACGGCTGATACGGCTGAGACTACATCTAGATCAGCGGCAATGGATTTGCAAAACAAAAAAACCAAAGCAATTGCAAGCGGATACATTGGGATGATTAATGACCCAATGATTGTCGATGCTGAAAAAGACCCATCTAAAGTTAACCCATATCAACTTGCAAAAGCAATTGAAAAATGGGGAATGACCCAAGGTAAAAACGCTGGCGTTGATGATGCAAAAACGCAAGAATTGATTCAGCCATACATTGATATTGCAATGAAAGAACCGGGTAGATTACGTGATTATTTGAAATCACGGCACATTGCAGGGCTTGATTCTGCCGCCCAACAATCTGCGCTTACACCTAGTGGCATTGCAATCAATGAAGGTTCAGGTGGGCGTGTAATTAATACAAATCCTTTTACTGGTAAGCAAGGCGCAGCAATTGAAGGAACTGAATATAAATTAAAACTTGGTCCAAATCAAAGAATGACAGATACAGGAACTGTTGATGCAAACAACAATCCTATATTTAATGTTATGGACGAAAATGGTCGAGTAGTTGGGCAAACAACTGTTCCAACTACTGTGTCGTCATCTATGTTGCCCGGTGGAAATCGACAACCAACCGCACCAGCCGCAGCAGCACCAGCCGCAGCGTCAGCAGCACCAACGGCAGCACCAAACGCAATTGTGCGTATTCCAGCGGGTCAATCTGCTGCATCAGGACAACAGTATTTAGACGAATCAAATGTTGCTAGAGCATCGGCAGTTCCCGCTAAAAATGCGTTAACCAACATTGATGTTGCTTTGAAGTATTTGCCACTGGCTAACGTTGGTAAATACTCAGAGGCGATTGCTGGTTTGCAATCATTGGGTGGAAACATCGCTGGCAGCAAGCCGGAAGAATTGGCTGCTGCGGCTCGTGACATTATCCAAAAAACTATGGTGGATTTGTCGTTGCAAAAAAATGCCGCATTAGGTGGTAAATTTGCTGCTGATTTAGCAGGGGCGCAAAACTCATTGGCTGATGCTGGCAAAAACCCAACGGCAATCATAAGTTCGTTAAATCAATTACGACCGTTGTTGCAACACGCTTACAACTACACTCAAGGTTTAGATAAAGCAATTGAAAAAAGCCCTTCAAAGCAATACATCAAGCCTCAATTTGATGCTGCTATGAACGTTGCATACGACCCACTGGCATTGCAATGGAAAAATGCGGCTGACACTGGCGGTAGAGATGGGGCGTTAAAGTTTGCTAAAGACAATAAAATTAACGTTAAGGACCAAGCAAAAATGCTTAAAAAGTTAGAAGGCTATAAAATGTTGGTGAACGGCGACTTAGCAGGTTATCAACAATCAATCCTTAGGGGCGACTAATGGCTGACGAATTTGACCTGACCAATCTTTACAGTGCCGTTGGCGCACCTAAGAAATCTACTGTTGCACAGCCAACCAAAGAACAAATTTTTGGTCGGCAAGACCTTGCTACTGTAATCAAGCAATATGAAGATTCACTGGTTGACCTTGTGCCGGGTTCTCCATCGCACACTCGAACTTTAGAAAACATCCGTTTGGCTCGTGTTGAATTAGGCCAGCCAGCAGCAGCGCCAGTTGCAGCGCCAGTTGCCGCATTAGAGCCTGAAACTCAAAGCCTGTTGTCTCGTAACCCTGCGCCAGCACAACCCGTTGTATCGCAAGACGAATTTAATCTTGACACGCTTAAAAATTCAGTTGGTGTGCCTGTTAAAACGGAAGCCGCTGTTGTTACACCAGCCCCTAAACGAATGTTTGAGCCTAAAAATGAATTAGAGCGCAAAATTCAGCAAGGTATTGAATCATTGCCCGGCTCAGAGCAAATTGGTGCTTTTGGCAATGCGGCGGCTGCAACTGTTGCAAAATCAGTTCCAGCAATTACTCAATTGATTGCAAAGTATTTTCCCGGCATTTCAGAGGAAGATACGCAAGCAATCATGGATAAAACCAAAGGCGATATAAGACAAATTGAAGCCTTAATAAAACCAATTGCAGAAGCAAATCCAAAAAGTGCTTTGGCTGGTGAAATTACTGGTTTTGTTGCTAACCCTATCAATAAATTAGTCCCCGGCTTTGGTGGGCCAGCCACAAACGTTGTTGGTGCAGGTTTTAAAGGTGCAGGGCAAGGCGCAATTGCTAACGTATTGACTACACCAGCCACAAGTGAAACAGAATCCTTTGCAACAGAAAAAGGCAAACAAGCCGCTTTTGGTGCAACTGCTGGCGGCATTTTTGGCGTTAGCCTACAAACATTGACACCCGCTTTGGATAAAGGCTTTAGAACAGTTCAAACCGTATTTGCCAAACTTGCTGGCAAAGAAACACCAAGCCAATTAGATGACATGGCTGGCAGGGTTTTGACAGAAGCAGGAATTGACGTAAACAAAATTGGGTCTGACATTTTTCAAAACTTAAAAGACCAAGCAAAATCAGCGTTGCAAAACAACAATGTTGGCTCTTTAAAGTTGTACGCAAAAAATCTTGCAGAAGCCAATGAACTGGGCATCCCAATGCTTAAAGGGCAACTTAACCGTGACCCAATGCAATATGCAGTAGAACAAAATTTGCGTGGCGTACAGGGTGTTGGAGAGCCTATACAAGCGGTAATGAAAGAACAAAACACTGCGTTGTTTAGAAAACTTGACGAATTAGGCGCAACCCAAGCCAAACCAATAACAGATAGCGGTACGTTTTTGCGTGACAGTTTAAAAAGTGTTGATGCAGTTGAAGCGCAAAAAGTGCGTGAAGCATATAAAGCGTTTAATCAATCTACCGGTAAAAATGTTGACGTTCCATTGCAAGGTCTTGCCCAAGATTACGCAAGAATTACAAATCAATTTGAAGGCTCAATTCCTAAAGGCGTTTTAAACCAGTTTGAGGCTTTAGGTCTATCAGGTGGAAAACAATTAAAGGTAACGTCAATTGATGATGCTGAAAATTTAATCAAAATTATCAACAAAAATTACGACCCAAAACAAAAAGCGCAATCTGTTGCTTTAGATGAATTGCGCCGTGCCGTAAATTCTGCCATTACCGATGCGGGTGCAAATTTGCCCGGTGAGGCTGGCGCACTTGCTAGAGCCTCAAGAGATGCAGCATCAAAACGATTTACTGAAATTGAAAGCATACCCGCATTAAAAGATATGTACAGGGGCGTAGAGCCTGATAAATTTGTTCAAAAACACATCTTGGGTGGTAACGTGGCTGAAATTACCAAGATGACTAAATACTTGGAAAAGAACGACCCTGCAACATTGGCGCAAATTCAACATGACGTTATTGGTTTTATTAAAAATCGTGTTGCCAAAAATGTAAGTGATGAAAATGCAAAATTTAGTCAAGAGGTATTAAAAGGTTTTGTTGCTGATAAGTCAGCATCTTTGTCTAGGTTGCAAGCATTTTTGACCCCTGAACAAGTTCAAACATTACAAAAAGTTAATCGTGTTGCTGAAAACATTCATGTTGAACCAATTGCAGGGGCGCAAAACCGTAGCAACACAGCGTCAGCAGCAGCAAATTTAGTTTCGGGAACTGTAAAATCAGGCGCATTAAACGAGGTTTTGTCTAGTGTTGCATCAATTAAATTTCCCGGTGCTACCTATGTTGGGAATATGCTTAAAGATGCAAACCAAAGAACACGAGCCAGCGAAATGATTAACCAAGCCGTTAACCCTGCCGCACGACCAACGGGGCAAATTAACTTAAACACCCTGTTGCCGCTTGGCTTAACAGGTAGGCAAATGCAATTGCGCCCCGGTGAAGTTGGCGCTGCTGGTGCTAACGCTTTAAATCGTGAACGAAATAGAGAATTTGAGAAACAATAAGGAATCAAAATGAGCGTTAACCTTTCCCCCATAGGCAACAGCGAACAGTTCTTTGACAACAACGGAATCCCGCTGTCGGGCGGTTTGCTTTACGCTTACCAAGCCGGGTCAAGCACCCCGCTGGCTACCTACACCACAATCAGCGGCACGGTTGCAAACGCAAACCCAATTGTCTTAAATTCGTCAGGTCGGCTTGACAATGAAGTTTGGCTGACCTACGGCTACTTTTACAAGTTTGTGCTGAAAGATGCGTCAGACAACTTGCTTGGCACATACGACAACATTTACGGGATTGTTGGAACACAAACATCAGTTGGCACTACCATACCAACAGGCATTATTTCGCTTTGGTATGGGGCTATTGGTAGCGTCCCAAGCGGCTGGTATTTATGCGATGGTGCAAACGGTACGCCTGACTTGCGGGACAGGTTTGTTGTTGGGGCTGGTTCAACTTATTCGGTGGCTGCTACGGGCGGCGCTACGGACGCAGTTGTGGTTACACATACGCATACCGCAACTTCTACGGATTCAGGGCATACGCATAATGGAAGTGGTAATTATAGTTTTTGGACAACAGAGCCGGGTTTAAGTTTGAACAGCGGAGGTGCTAATGCAATTAGTTCTCATGCTACAACAGCAACAGGTACAGCAAGTATTACTACCACTAACGCATCCGCTGGCGTGTCAGGCACAAACGCCAATTTGCCACCTTATTACGCTTTGGCGTATGTGATGAAGTCGTAACATGGACTACCAAGTATTTTTTAATGCAGCCCTTGGACTAGCAGCGTTTTTAGGCGGGTGGACACTTAACAGCATCACTAAGGCTATTGAGCGCCTTGATGCTGATGTGCGGAATATGCCGCATAACTACATTAGCAAAGACGATTACCGCAACGACATTAAAGATGTCAAGGATATGCTCGGTAAGATTTTTGACAAACTAGACACTAAAGTGGACAAGTGATTGATGTTGCGTCAGCACAAATACCTTGGCCCAACACGGAACAAAAAATCGTGCTGGTGTGCCGTGTCGTGCTGCCGAGTGAAAGATACGGGGCAAATGAGTTTTTAGACAAAGACGGGCGGGTGTGTCGTTGGGTGTTGGAGGTGGTTAAGAAAGAACGCCATGATTGACCCCATAACAGCGTTTGCGGCTGCTAGAGCGGCTGTATCGGGTATTCAGGCAGCCATAAAATTGGGGAAAGACCTTCAAGGCATCACTGGCGATGTGATGAAGTTCTTTGATGCCAAGGATGCAGTTGCAAAGCAAGCGGTAAAAGACCCAAAGAAAAAGTACAGTTCAGATACCAGCCAAGCAATGTCCACGGTCATGCAACTGCATGAATTAAACAAAGCTGAGGAAGAACTAAAGTGGCACTTTATCAATCAGGGTCATAGCGCCTTGTGGACGCAGATTGTTTTGGAGCGCAACAGCATAGTGCAGCGCAGGAAAGTGCAGGAGATACTGGATGCTAAAGCGGCTAAGAACCGCAAGGCAGAGATTGACGAAGCCATTACGATGGCGCTTTGCATACTGGTAGCCGCTGCCATATTTTTCTTGGTGGCGTGGGGGATTATTGCAATGAAAGGAAAGCTATGAGCGAAGAAACTTTAAATGCCAATTCAACCCTCGACAAAGTTCTTGGGTATGTGGATTCGCCATTTAAACTCGCTGCCATCCTTGTCATGGGCGTAGTTGCTTTTGCTGGTTATTTTGTGTACACAAACCAAGACTTGCTGATTGGGGCTTACAAAGAATCCAAGAAGATACCCAGCATTGCCGAGGACAGGGTGGAGGACG
>Ga0208974_1000636_pt1 | contig 14311 bp, 3 predicted proteins | sample GreLakmeER15MSRF_FD_187699 | JGI IMG/M metagenome (GOLD analysis project Ga0208974, IMG submission 187699) | Freshwater lentic microbial communities from great Laurentian Lakes, MI, USA - Great Lakes metaG ER15MSRF (SPAdes) | ecosystem: Environmental > Aquatic > Freshwater > Lake | place: Great... | reverse complement strand
TATTAATGAACCTGCTAATACGATCTATTACGTTTTCGGCGGTAAACCTACTCAATATAGCTTAGGCGATAATGTTATTGATGCTCCTAATGGTAGTGTTCAGAGTTTGAATACTAAAGTATATGATGAGATGGTATTCGCTAAAAAGATTACCACTTCTGACGTTGCTGTAATGGCCAATCGTTTTAATTGGACTACTGGCACTACATATGACATGTACGATAGTCAAGACGGCGCTTTAGAAGATAAACAGTTTTTTGCTGTATCTCCAGAAGGCGGCACATATTATGTTTATAAGTGCCTCTTTAACAACAATGGCAGTCCAGCAACAAGTCAACCACTCTTTAGTGCGACCGGTGCAGATGATGTCATCTATGAAACCGCTGATGGTTATATTTGGAAGTACATGTATAAAGTAGATGCTACTACTTTCAATAAATTTTCTACTTCTCTTTACATGCCGATTACAGTTGATGCAAATGTTACATCCAACGCTATTTCTGGTGCAATTGATGTAATTAAGATCGAAAAAGGAGGGTTATTTTATAATAACTATCTTTCAGGTTCTTTTACAGCTGCTGATGCGCGATTCGGCGGTCTTCCATTAAAATATAGAATAGCTTCAGGTAATGCTTCTGCTACAAATGATTTTTATACAGGCTGCATCATTAAAATTATTACTGGTGTTGGTGTTGGGCAATATAGAAGAATTACAAGTTATACCACTGACGGCGAATATAAATTCATCTTTATCGATACGCCTTTTACTACTACTCCTACATCTTCTACTTTTGAAATAACTCCAGAAGTAGTAGTTTATGGTGATGGAAGACAAACTTCAAATGTTGCAGCTCGAGCATTAATTAATGCTACTTCATCTAATACGATCTATAAAATCGATGTGCTAAATCGTGGTTCTGGCTATTTCATGGCATCAGCTAATGCGTATGCATTTCCAGTCGTCAGAGTTTCTAATACTGTAAATGATGCAAGTCTACGACCAATTATCGGACCAAAAGGCGGGCACGGTCATAATACAGAAGATGAATTATATGCCAATCATCTTGGCATAAGCGTTAAGTTTTCTAATACTGAGAACGGCACTATTTCTACTGATAATGATTTTAGAACGGTAGGTGTTCTTAAGGATCCTAGATTTTATAATGTCAAGTTAAACTATAATGCATTAAATGGATCAGGTTTTACTGATACTGAAGAAGTAGTTCAGTTAGACTTAAAACGTCTTGGTGGTAGTGTTGGAGTTTCTTCTACTAGCAAAAATATTGTAGGCCTTGGAACACTTACAACGATTGGCATTAATTCAGCTGGTAATACTACATTTTCAAATTCTGATATCATTACAATCTCAAATGTAGCAGTAAATGCTATTTGCAATTTAGTGTCAAATTCAACTGGTTATATTGCAAGTATCAGTGTAGTTTCTGCTGGATTTGGATTTAGCGATACAGTATCTCCAGTTATTTCAGTAGCAAATGCTTCTGGCGGCAATGTTAGATTTGTAAATTCAAATATAATCACTGAAACTACTGCTTCAGCAAATGGAAGAGGATATTCGAATAATGATTTTGTAATCGTTTCAAGCACAAGTGCAACGATCAACGCTCAAGCTAATATTACTACCAATTCTATTGGCGGTATTACATCTTTGCTTATAACAAATAGCGGTAAAGGATTTAATCTAAACGAAATTGCAACTATTACTATCACCGCAAATGGAGTTGGTTATGATTCTACTGTCAATAATCAATTGGCTTTCACTGGTGGTGGTGGGACTGGAGCTATTGCAACATTCGTTAATACAACCACTGGTGCAATTAGTAGTGTAACTTTAGTCAACCCTGGAACTGCATACACATCGACTCCTACTGCTAATGCTATCGGCACATCACCATCTGTGGTCGCAACCTTCTCAGTAAGAATGCAATCAAATGGTCTTTCTTTAATAATTGCTAATAGTTCTGGCGGGTATTCAAATGGTGCTAAAGTGGTTAATGCTACAGTTGTTTCAAACGGTAGTGTTGGATTATATGCAAATACGGATTACATAGTTTTCCCAAGTCCTTCTGCAACGACTGGTAATGCATTTGCAAACGTCTTTACAGCAACAGATGGCAGTATGTCTCTAGCTCTTGTAAATGCTACTGTGACCACACTTGGCAATAATTTTGGATTTACGCTTGACCCAGCTGCAACTCTAACTCCATATGTTGCTAATTCTACTGGTGGTCGTGTAAGATATTTAAATTCTAATATCGTAAGTGCAATTACAGTTTCAAATTCTGCTCCTGTTTATAGAATAGGTACGGTTACGATAACTGCTAATGGTCAGGATTATGATTCTACTAAGATTTTAAGAGTTGATGTTGTAAATGGTGGGGTTGGATATAATTCTATTGCAAATAACATATTGATCTTTACTGGTGGTGCTGGTTCTGGTGCTAATGCAACTTTCGTAAACAACAGTTTAGGTTCTATCATTTCTGTTACGATGGTAGCAAACGGTACAGGTTACACTTCAGTACCAACTATATCTACGAATGCTACTGCAAATGGTATCGGCGCAAATCTTATTCCCGTATTAGCTAATTCAATAACGTTTACCAGCACATCTGGTGGATATGGCGCTATAGCATTTTTCACAAATAACGCATCAGGTAATATCGCATCTATTGTAGTTGCTAATAATGGTTTCGGATATACGGGAACTACAACTGCTACTATATCTGATCCAGTGGGAACCGGTGCAACGTTTACTGTCGCTGCAAATAGTGCAGGAATTTTATTTGCGACAAACGATATTCTTTATGTTACTAATGGTTCTGTGAACGCTGTCGCTAATATCGCGATTAATGCTACATCATTTATGACGTCGCTTGATGTTACAAATAGTGGTAGTGGATTTAATTCATCTACGCTATTCATTTATGCAGCAAATTCAAGTGCCGGAAATACAAGATATTTCAATAATACGGCAATCAGAAATATTTCAGTAGTCAGTGGTGGTTATACTGGGTTCTGTAGTAACAGCGATGTATTGACGATCAGTAATGGCACTATAAATGGAACTGCAAACGTAGTTTCAAATACAGTCGGTGGATTGTCTACCATCAATCTAACGGCAAGTGGTCTTGGATTTGCCAATCATTCTTCATTAGTTATGAAGTTAACTAATGCTACTGGTGGAGAAATTCGTTATCTAAATGATTATATTGTAAACTCACATTCTATAGCAGATGGTGGTTCTGGTTACAATAATACTGACGTAGTTGTTATTACGACCACAGGCGCAATCAATGCTACTGCAAATATTGTAACTTCTACTACAGGTACTATCTCTGCCATTCAGTTTAATAATAGAGGCAAAGGTATTTTCCCATCGTATATTGCTAATGTAAACATTGTTGCTGGTGGTACTGGGTATTCTAATGCAGATACGATCGTATTCTGTGGCGGTGGAGGAACGGGCGCAAATGCAGTACTTCTTACAAATGCGACAGGCGGTATCGTCAGAGCTTATGTAGTCAGTGGTGGCATTAATTATGATTGTGCTCCTACTATTACAGTAGCAAATTCATCTGGCGGAACGGCGAACGGTTCAAGCGCAAATCTTACATCAAGTATTGCGAGACCATCATATCTTAGAATTTATAATGCAAATAATAATCCATCATCAGGCCAATTTGCAGATATATCATTTACTGTTTCTCTTTCTGCAAATGCTTCGGTTGATCTTGGTTATTCACCAACGTTGGTGGCCAATCTTGCAACAGCAGCTAATATACAAACTACACTCGGTGATAGTGCTAATCTATATTTTACTAGCACAATGGCGCCTAACGTTTCAATCAATCTAACGGGTCAGACGACTTCATTTAGCAGTTCATTAGGCGCCGGCGATTATGTTTATTTGCAAACGAGCGATAGTCAAACCGATTTATTACAGGTCAATAGCGTAACAAACTCCTCACATTTGGTAGTAACATCTTTCCCAGCGTTTACATCAAATGCAGTAGCAATTTCTGCTGCAAATGTTCAAGCTAGTGGAAATATTTTAGATAAAGCTGCTGGTTATATTCAAGTTACAAATGTAGTTGGATTCTTTACGCAAGCTAATATTGTATATGGATTATCTTCAAAGTCGTCTGGTAATATTACTGCTATTTCGTTTAATGGAGTTTCTAAAACAGGAACTACTGTAAATCAGTTGTTTTATTATAACGTAGCGTCTGTCACTGGAGTTTTTCAAGAAGATGAAATTGTTTATGCAGCAGGAGTTACTGCACGATTCCATTCTGGTAATAGTTCATCCATATTTGTAACTAATCAAAATGGAATTTTTTACCCCGGAAATACGGTAATCGGTAATACAAGTGGTGCAACTGCTGTATTATCTTCAGGTAATTCGTATAAATATGAAGGTGATTTCATTAGAGGATCTGGGGATGTCATCTACATCGAAAATATTGAACCAATTTCTCGCTCTAATACCCAGTCAGAAACTATAAAGCTTATAGTGGAGTTTTAGCTAAATGCCTATTAATACAGATTTAAACATATCTCCTTATTTTGATGATTATAATGAGGAAGACGATTACTATAAGATTCTGTTTAAGCCTGGAGTTGCTGTTCAAGTTCGCGAGCTAAATCAACTTCAGACCATTCTTCAGAAACAAATTGAACGTTTTGGCGATAATATCTATAAAAGAGGTACTATCATTGATGGTTGTAATTTCGTTTTTCACAATCCTCTTCCATATGTTAAAATCGATGATCTTGAAACTGATGGCACTCCAATCAATATTTCTGCATTTAAAGGTTATCTAGTTAAGAACTCTGCAAATCTTATTGCACAGATCGTAGAAACATCTACCGGATTTGAAGCTACAGCTCCCGATCTTAATACGCTATTCGTCAAATATCTAAATCATGGTACTTCTGGTAATAGTATAAGTTTTGATGTTAATCAAATTCTTACAGTGTATAATCCAAAATTGGCTATTTCTGACGTAGATATAAACGCTAAATCATCTGGGTTTAGTAATACGGATATACCAATATTTTTAAGCGCCATTACAGTGCAAAATAGCACTGGTGGTCAATCATTTGTTAATGCTACTGGCCAGGCTTGTACGTTTAGTGTTGGTGAAATAATCACTCAAGATTATACTGGTGCAAGAGCTGAAATTCGACAAGTCAATGCAACAGCAAATCTTAGTAGTTTAATTCTCAAGATTAGACCACTAGCATCTGAACTTCGTGTAGGTAATACAGATTCTTGGACATTCTTTAGTGGTTATCAATTTACATCATCCTCTTCAAAGATTACTGCAAACCTTTCTTCTTCGATTGGAACTGGCGCTAAGGGAAGCATCATCACAGATACGAATGGCGGTATTACTACTCTTATTGTTACAGGTGGTGGTAAAGGATACTATGTTGAGCCATATGTAACTGCAAGATATAACATTGCAAATACAAGCCCATCTGCAAATGCTATAATCGATGCCCTTAGTGTTACTGCCAAAAATTATGCAGCAAAAGTAACTGTAAATAGTGCAGCGGCAGCAATAGGTACTGGTTATGGTTTTAGTGTTTCTGACGGTATCATATATCAAAAGGGTTACTTCTCACGAGTAGGTGAGAATTTCGTTGTCGTAGAAAAATATTCTACTTTTACAAATAACGTTGTAGGATTTGATACACAAGAAGAAGTTATAGATTACAAAATAGATCAACGACTTTATGATAATGCTACGGGCACCTTTAATATTAATGCTCCCGGTGCAAATCGTCTTAAATTAACACCAACACTTAAAGTCCTTACGAAAGATGAAGCAGAAGCTAATGATACTTTCTTCTCGATTGTTGAATTTAGTGAAGGTAAACCATTCAAGCAAAATAAAGTTACTCAGTTTAATACGATTGGTAAACAGATGGCAAGAAAAACCGCAGAAGAAAGCGGTGACTTCGTTATAGACCAATTCCTTATTAATACTACTGGCCAAGAAGATTTTGCTGATGAAGCTACACATTTTGAAATTTCTATCGATCCCGGTCTAGCTTATATTGATGGTTATAGAGTAGAAACCAATACGAATTATTACAAAGATATTCGTAAAGGCACAAATACTGAAATTATTCCTAATACTACTATTTCAATAAATTATGGAAATTATATTCAAGTTAAAGAATTAGGCGGATTATTTAAATTTTCAATTGGCGCTACAATTTCTTTAAGAGATACGGCCGCAACATATTTGACATCTTCTATTAATGCATCTTCACAATTTACCACACCTGCTCCAATTGCTGCCAATAAAGAAATTGGTACAGCGCGTATTCGTTCTTTAGTATTAGTAAGTGGTTCTGCTGGTGAACCTGGAGCCATTTATTATATGTATTTGTTTGATATAAGAATGAATACAGGCAAAAACTTTAAAAACGTTAAGAGTGTATATTACAATGGATCAGGCGCAAATGATGGTATTGCAGATATAGTTTTAAGTGGTGAAAATGCTGTAATATATGATCCTAAAAATAGTTCATTGCTTTATTACTCTGGTGCTACTGCTCTTAAAAATGCCAATAATCTTTCTTACACATATAGAACAGTAGACGATACGATAAGTTGTGCTATTACAGGCCAAATGTCAGTATCTGTTGCTGCAAATCCCGGAGAATTTTTGACATATAATTCAACGCTATCTGATGCACAAAAGCTTTCAATTATTGCGGTTCCTTTAGCAAATGCTATAGGAACAAACGTTGCTGGCACTGTAAGCAGTAGTGGTGGCACGATCACAGGAAATGCTACTGGATTCTCAACAGCTTTTCAAACTGGCGATTATATTCGAATCGCCAATTCCACGGCAGCTGAATTTAGACGAGTCACTGCTATAGCAAGTGATACATCTATGACAGTGACTGCAAATGGATCTGCTAATGCTTATCTAGCTGGTGCAAAGGTTAGTTTAGCATTTCCACAATATGCACCAATTCCATTATACTTAAGAAATAATAGAACAGCAACAGTAAGCGGCAATACAACTCTCGTTATTAACATTGGTAATACAATTTCTTCACCAGTTAATATGGCAGTAGCGTATAATGCGCAAAGAACTGTAAACGCTATCCCAAAGACTATTACACGACAAGCCTATGTAAAAATTAATACTGCATCAAATGCCACTACAAATAAAGGTCCATGGTGTTTAGGTATTCCCGATATTATAAGATTGAACAATGTATATCTTGGCAATAGTATTGCAGTTACTACTAGTGATACAAATGTAACTTCTAATTTCTGGATAGATCATAATCAAAAGAAAGATTATTATGATGTTGGCTTTTTATACAAAAAACCAGAATATTCTATATCATCAAGCGTATACTTACTTGCTGAATTCGACGTATTGAATACAGTTCAACAAGGACTAAAAACAATAGCATCTTATCCAGTTAATGATACGATAGCGTTAGCTAATAGCACCACTACGATTAATACCGTAGAAATTCCAGAAATATTTCATGATAATGGTGAATATATAGATCTAAGAGATTATTTTGATTTTAGACCTTATTCCTCAAATACTGCCGTCATTACTACTACGGCGACAAGTGCAACAGTTAACCCAATTGAACCAACACAGGCCAATCGATTTGACACTACATATGATAAGAAATTCCCTGTACCTCAATCAGATTGTGTTACAACTTTAGAAAAATATCTAGGTAGAAAAGACGCGATTGTTCTTTCATCAAATGGAGATTTCCGTGTAATAGAAGGAACGTCTTCAAAAAAACCTAAAGCTCCAGATATCCCAAGTGATGGTTTATTGATCAATTATTTGATTATTCCTCCATATCCATCATTACCTAAATTTAATAGCGTTAATACTATTCAATTTTTAGATAGAAAAATTTCTAATATTAAGTATACAACTAAGCGTCAAACCGATTATAAAGTAACGATTCCTATTGATGAGCGTGGTTTAGCTTTTTCACAACCAAAACGTTATACGATGAAGGAAATTGGTGCTCTTGAAAGACGTATTGCCGATTTAGAATACTATACATCTTTAAGTGCTACAGAAGATACAGTAAATAGTTTACAACTAACTAGCTCTATTGATACTACTACAAATAGATTTAAATTTGGTTTTTTTGTAGATAACTTTACAACTATCAATTTTGCTGAAATAAATGATCCTACATATAATGCACAGATTTATGGGTATGAATTACATCCAGCAAAACGACAAGTACAGATAAAATATAAAATAAATGAAAAAGATAGTGAAACTACTAGTTGCTTAAATGGCGAAAAGATCCTTCTTCCATCAACAAGAAAACGCTTGATTGGACAGGGACTTGCAACAGAAGCAACAACTGTAGAAGTATCAGTTACTGAAACGATATCTACTACTATTGGAACTCAAATAAATTCTTCTACTACTATAGTAAAAGAAATAACTACAACCGATTACGAATTATTAACTGGTTCTAAAAAGGTAGCATCAGGAACCAAGACTGTTGCTGATACAGCTGGTAACATGGGAGCTTCAAGATTAAACAAAAATTCAGAACCACCCCCTGGCGGAGATTTAGCATTTGCGTGGGCAAGAGTCTTTGAAGTAGGAAAACTTGCGGGAACAATTACTGCATTTGGTAGTAATGAACCAGGAAAAGTACATTTACCAATTCTTGAGCGTTACGTTAATGGTATATGGCAAATTGTTGCAGGATCTAGTGGTGGTTCTGGCAATGGTATAATAAAAACTAGCAATATAGGTTGGAGCTTATCTTATAGCTATATTCCTAATGATTCTGCAACGAATCGTCAATTTAGATTAACACAATATCCGTATTCAAAAAAATCGTCATTGTCTAAAGGCTCTTGGCCAAGGTCTACAGACGTAACCACTTATAACAACATTGCAACGTTTGCAATAGATACTGAGACAAGCAAAGAAACTATAACTGAAATTATACCAAGCTCTACGATTGTGGAAGATACTGCATCTATAACTAAGTCTTTGTTCAATTCTAGATTAACTGGAATGATGACGATAGATAATCTATTTAATGCACCATCAAAATTAAGTTCTCCATTTATTGATTTGGCTGCAACTATTCAAAATGATATAAATTCGTAAAAGAAGGAAATTAGGCACAATGTCAATTACATCGTCTACACCGTCTGCAGAGTCAAATGGGTACCCAATAAATTTTAGTATTACTGGATTAAAAGCCAATTCTAAATATGATTGTTATATAAATCAAAAAAACAGTAATAAAGCAGTAATACAGGGTTCAAATAAAGTTTGGGATGGTAATGGAGAACCCGTTGGATTAAAGAGTGATGCACGAGGAAGATGTTTATTTACATTTTTTCCTTATGTATACCATAATGTCATTGGATATGGTTTTCCTGTGACGCCGTTCGGTAGTGCCAGCCGGACATATAGAGCAGAATTAAAAGGGCCGGATAATGTTACTGCTGTTGCTGCCACATCACCTGCTGTTCAACCATCAAACCCAGTATTTTATTCCGATAAAAAACCTACTGTACCACAAGATACAACATCAGTTAAAACTATCTCAAATAATACCATTGAAACTGGAAGAAGTGATTTAGGTATATTACGTCAAAAAACAACTTATGGCGCAGGTAATCAAACTCCTCTTTCCGAAGTTTCATTGTTTTTTGATTATATTCAGTCGTTTTATATTGACTCATCATCTGTTGGTGGAAGTCAGACTGTAAGTGTAACTGACGTAGAGTTATTTTTTAAACAAAAGCCAGATCCAGTTAATAATCAATCTCAAATATTGAATCCCGGTGTCTATGTTTATATTTGTCAAATAAAAGATGGTCAACCAGATTTATCTAAAGTTTATGCAGAATCTAAAATTAGATTAGATTACGATGAAATTTTTCCTTCATTAGATGCAAGTTCTTCTACCTTTTTTACGTTTAATTCTCCTTTGCAATTAAAGACCGGTGAATCATATGGTATAGTAATCAATTTTGAAGATCCACAATTTTCTTTATGGGCCGCTACTCAAGGTAATCCGCGTTTAGATACTGGAAAGCCATGTGATAGTGCTTATACTTCTGGTAAATTGTTTAGAGCTAGCAATTATCTAGAAATTGATAAAGACCCTAAAACTTTAGACCAGATTTTTAAATCATTATCTGGTACCGATTTAAAGTTTTATGTAAATGTCTTAGAATTTGATACTACCGCTAAAGCAATCGAATTGGTTAATCAAGACTACGAATTTATTGTTTACAATAATTTAGTGGCGAATAACACACTATTTCCATCATTTTTAACTGGCGAAAAAATTTATCAAGACTTTGGTAATTCTAGTGCAAACGTAACATTTTATAAGTCTGGAACGATAAGTGCAAACCGAGGTGTTGCGGGAGAAATATACGACGAAGATTCAGTACAATATAATCTATATGGAATAGGTACAAAATTTCTGTCTGAACTAGATTTTGGTTCCACAATTGTTATTACAGATGGTACTTTAGGTAATAGTGACGTTCGAACAGTTACTCAAATAATAAGTGATACTAAAATTGGAATTGATAAACCTACATCATTTACAAACTCAACAGCCAAATATAAGGTGACTGCTGTTGGTACTTTTGAAAGTCTATTTTTAAATCCAAATACTGCCATTCTAAATAATTCAAATGCAAGCGATGTTACTCGGTTTATAAAAGATGGTGTAAACTACATCACCTTTACCGCAGGTGAGGGATATACTAACAGTGATTATATCAAATTTACTGGTGGTACGATAGATGGTAGAGCTAATATTGTAACAAATGGTACTGGTAATATCGTAAGCATTAATATTACAAATACTGGTTATGGTTTTACATCAACACCAGCCAGTGCAGTATATACTTCTACTGGTGCTGCTGGTAACACTTCTGCCGTATTTACTGTTACAACTGGTGCTCAGATAAAGGGTGAAATATCTTTAGTAAAGGCAGAGGTTGCTAATGTAACCGTTTTTTCAATTGACTCTGTTATTCCAGATCTTCAAGTAGAAGTCAAAGGTGCTGCTTATACTAATCCACAAATGAATTTTGCATTATTAGATACTGTAGCAAATTCTTATACAATATCAAGTTCTAATTATGTACCAATTCATAATGACTCTATCGACATTAGAAGTTATGATGCAGTTATACTTTCAAAATCTCTTGAAATTGCTAATAAATCGACATTGATTGAATCTATATCAGAAGGTAAGAGTTCAATAATTAAATTCAATATTGCCACATCAAATAAGTATGAATCGCCAGAACTTCACACTTCTTTGGCTTCAGTTTATACATTTAATAATTTGATTAACAATGACGCGACAGATGAATATACTGGTTCAGGAAATGCTACTTCAAGACACATTTCTAAAAAGATAACCTTTGCTAAAAATAGATTTGCAGAAGACGTTAGACTTATTACTACATTATGGAGACCTATTGGTACTGATGTCAAGTTCTATGTTCGTGTTCATAATTCAAAAGATGAAGAAGCATTTGACGATAAGGATTGGACAGAACTTGAATTTAAAGATGCAACCTTTAGCGGAAAAACGTATAGTAGTTTGTCAGACGATAATGACTATGTAGAATTAACATATGGTTTCAGAGCATATCCTGAAATTGGTTCGACTGCAACTGGTCTAGCTACCCTTGCAAATGCTGGCATAGGAAATACTACTATAACTGGTGTAGGTACATCTTTTAATACTGAAATTGCAAATGGAGACGTAATTGTCCTTTATGATCCAAATTTTGCAAATACAACTTATGCTGTTGCCGTAGTTGCAAACACTCCAGTCGCTACTTCATTTGAAATAAATACGGCAATAGCTAATGCAAGTTTAGGTGCAGCATCTCTTAAGATTGGTGTAGTTTCCAATAAGAATAGCGCATTCAATAACATTCAAAACGAAAATGTTGTGCGATATTATTCTATGAGCACTAATGAATTTGATACATATGATACATTGGCTGTCAAGATTGTACCATTATCAAATGCATCATATACAGTTCCAAGAGTAAATGACGTTCGAGTGATAGGAGTTTCTGCATGACGTTATATGCAAAAACAAATTATTCTGGTATTATTCGTGATATGGATACCAATGTTATCATAAATACTAATGATGTAGAATACAATAAAATCCTTGAACAAAGAAAACAGCATAGACAAACTCAAGCAGTTCAACATCAAATTGATAGTCTGAAGAATGAATTCATAGAGCTTAAAGAAATGCTTAAACAGGTACTAAACGGAAGAGCGTAATGGCAAGAACAGTAGCAAATCTTGATGTAACTTCAGATACTTTCCAGAACTGGGTAAACAAGACTAATGAACTCTTGTATTCTCTTACTACGGAAATTATCACTGGCAACTCTTCTATATCAAATACTGGCACCACGCTAGAACCAAGAAAAGCCCAGCTCCTTGGTAGATTTGGTGCTAATACTCTTGTTGCTACTAATGAACTTCGTGGTGGCAACGTAGGGGATTCTGGATATGCTCTTCTTACGGTTACTTCAAATACATTATTTGGTGGTAATTCTTCAGCTAATGCTTCTTATGTAAACGCTCAGGCTAACGTATTTGTTAATAATGCTGTTCTTCAAGTTAATAGCCAGACGATTACAGTTACTGGTAATACAAACATCAAAGGTAACACTTCTGTAACTGCTATTACTGTTACTGGCAATGCTACTGTTTCAAATACGATCATTACTGGTACAGATCTTTTTGTTACCGCAGTCAATACTTCTGTCAATAGCAGATCTATTTTCACTGGCAACACATACATCAAAGCCAATTCTACTGTTACCAACATCACAGTTCAAGGTGATGGCACAACAGCAAATACAATTCTTGCTGGCAATCTTACACAGATTACTTCTAATTTAGATATAACTGGTACACTTCATACGATTGCTGGTAACGTAAACTTTGATAGCGCTGTTCTATTCGTAGACGCTACTAATAATCGAGTAGGTATTAATAATAATGCTCCAGATGCTGTTTTTGTCGTTACAGGAACGGCAAACGTTTCTGGTGCTTCACGATTATCTAATACATTAAATGTTGTTGGTGCAGTAACATTATCAAATACATTAGGCGTTACCAATACGGTAACTCTTGCTAATACTTTATTAGTCACTGGCGCAGTTACATTTTCTAATACACTAGGACTTACTGGTGCGGCCACTTTTGCAAATACACTAGGATTAACTGGTGCTGCTACTTTTGCGAATACACTAGGCGTTACTGGGGCGACTACTCTATCTAATACCATTTTCGTACTCGGTGCAGGTAATGTCCAAAGCACCTTTGGCATTGGTGGTGCAGCTAATGCATTGAGCACATTTGGTGTTACAGGCGCAGCAAATGCTTTAAGCACCTTTGGTGTTAACGGTTTGCTCACTGCATGTACCAACTTAAATGTAACTAGCACAACAAATACTGCAACGCTTAATGTAACTGGTTCCGGTAATGTAATATCAGGTACTTTTGGTATCGGCGGTGCAGCAAATGCTTTAAGCATATTCGGCGTTACTGGTGCAGCAAATGCATTAAGCACTCTTGGTGTCAATGGATTACTTACAGCAGTTGCCAGTTTAAATGTTACAGGTGTTGCTAACGTATCGTCTAACTTGAATGTAGGCACATTTGGCACAACCAATGGCGTTAACGTAGTCAATACAACAATATTGGTTGGCAATACTACATCCAATGCTTTAATAAGCGGTAATTTAGTATCGATAAGTAGTACGGCTAATTTAACATCTACAACATTGACTATTGGCGCCACCACAGTTAATGCTAGCCAAGTTAACACGGCATTACGCACATCTGGTTTATTTGGTGTTACAAATGGATCCACTATCAATGCCACATTCATGGTAATTGGTAATACTACATCAAATGCGATCGTTTCAGGCAACTTAATTTCAATAAGTAATACTGCAAATCTAACGTCTACTACATTGACAATTGGCGCTACTACTGTTAATGCATCATATATTAACGTTAGCACAATATTTGTGACCGGTGCCGGTAATGTACAATCTACGTTTGGTATTGGTGGTCAAGCTAATGCTCTAGCCGCACTCGGTGTTAATGGATTATTAACGGCATGTTCAGGTCTTGTAGTAACTGGTATCGCTAATGTATCCACTAATCTAAACGTCACAGGCACGGGTAATGTTCAGTCTACTTTTGGTATGGCTGGA
>Ga0208974_1000634_pt1 | contig 14330 bp, 22 predicted proteins | sample GreLakmeER15MSRF_FD_187699 | JGI IMG/M metagenome (GOLD analysis project Ga0208974, IMG submission 187699) | Freshwater lentic microbial communities from great Laurentian Lakes, MI, USA - Great Lakes metaG ER15MSRF (SPAdes) | ecosystem: Environmental > Aquatic > Freshwater > Lake | place: Great... | reverse complement strand
ATTCCGCCAGTGTTGGTGAGTCGTGCGTTAATGGTTATTGAACCAGCGGCAAAAGTTTCAACGGTGATCGCTGTGCCTTGTTGACCGTAGGTTACGTTTCCTGTGGTAAGACTTTGTTGTAGTGCAGCTGCACCGTTTGCGATTGTCATTGTGATGTTTGTGGCAGCGCCGTTACTAAATAGCTGAGGTTCGTGGTAGGTAATTCGATAGTACCTGTTTAGGACAGCGGTAAAAGTTACTGTCAACACAGTACCGATTGCGTTGAAGTTCAGATAGTTGGCCGTTGCTTCGGCGTAACCCATGACTCCTCGAGGGAAGCGGTTTGCCTGAGCCGCTGTGTAGACAGCGCCGGCAGAGAAGTTTGTGTTCGGATTGGGCATAGTTTTCTCCTTTACCAACCGAGCCGGTCAGTGTCTAAGATACCAAAGTCGCTACTGTCCAAGATGAACATGGTGTAGTACTCGGCAGGGCTGAAGTAGAAGGTGAACACTGTGCTACTCGGCGAGATAGCAACATTCATTCCTTCCAGTTTGACTTTGACTGTCGTGTCGGAAGCTGCACCTGGTACTCGATAGACCAAATTATTGATCGGCGTAATGAAGCCTTTATAAGCTTGAATAGTGGGGTCTAAGATGTCGCGATCGTTCGCGATGTCTAGAACTGTGAGCTCAAAGCGTGTAGAGAGTGGATCGGCTTGAGTGTTTGCCCTGAACTCTGTGAGCCCTGTCTGCTGAGTCAAAGTTGAATCGGCTGAGGTTACCGATTCGGCATATTTACCGTATGCAGTCGTACTTGTTGCGTTTGTCGCTGTGACAGTTCCGAGAGTGCTGCTTGTCTGTTCATAGTTGATGATTGACTGCCCGGCTCTGATCCTTTTGAAATTCTGGTAGACGACAGTGTTCGCTGCAGCTGTCGGGCCGAACTTCTTGTTACTGAGACCAATGCTAGAGCGCTGATACATTTCTAATCTTTGATAGACCATGCCGACGGAAGCGTTCTCGGTTAACTGGTTGATCTGGATCTTGTTGATGACTGAGTCATTCCAGACGACCGCAGGGCATTGGGAGACACCGATGCCACCGTCAACAGTCATCCCTGGCGGTAGTGGCCCTGTATAGCCGAAGCCATTGCTGAAGTAGTCAAGTTGATCTAGCGAGTTCCCAGCAGGTAGCGAAACTCCATCACCTAAAACTCGTGCAGCTCGAGCGAGCCAATCTTGACAGACGATCGTCGCAGTGGAGAGTCCAGTGTTGCCAGGGTAATCCTCAAACTCAATCTCATTAACATAGAAGTTCTGAACCCATATGTCATTCCCTGAGCTGTCTTCAAAATAGACAAAGATGAGATCGTTGAGTGAGAATCCTGCTGCCTCGTTGCTCTGGTTCTTGATAGTGAGGACAAGGTTTGAGCCTGAGTAGTAGTCCTTGTACGACTGTCTCAAGTACATATAGTTCGCAGAGAGAATACTGGTCGTGAAGGTGTTGCCAGTGGTCTGATTCTGGAAGATCCAGTTGATCTTTCCCATTACATCGCTCGAGTGGTGATGGGGATTGCTCCATTGAGTCGGACATACTGCTGGAGTGCTCGAACGACACTGTTCGGATCTCCGCCGTTGACATTGACAGTGATATTCATCCCTCCGCCCATGCTTCCGAGTCGGTCAAGTGGGATCACTGCCTCAGGCCCTTTTTCTCCAATCATGGCGATCGTCGGGCCTGTCGTAATTCCTCCCTCAGCTAGTCGAGGAAGTTTGACATTCGGGATTTCACCGAAGTTGACCCAAGGGCCTGCAGCCTTGTCAATGCCATCCAGGATGATGTTCAAGCCTTTAATGGCGAAGTTGAGTCCGCCTTCTAAACCTGCGATGACTGCGTTGATTACGCCCTTGAACGCTCCTCCGATCCCGTCAAAGATCTTTACTCCGAGATCTTTGAGTTCTCCGAAGCCTGCTTTGATCGCGCCGAAGACGAACTTCACGGTGTCCCACCAGATGAGGAAGCCTGCCTTGATTCCGTCAATCGCTTTCCCGAAGATGTTGAACTTAACTTGGAGTGCTACAAGTGCAGCGATAATGCCGATGATGATGACTGCACCAGTGGCAACCCAGAGCGCAGAGAATGACGTTGTGAGTGCTGTGTTGATGGCGAGAGTGACTGCTTGAATGGTGTTGTATATAGCGAGCCCTGCGTTGAGAGCGATGATTGCTGCAGCTAATACTGCGATCGTTGCTCCGATGGCGACGACGAGTCCCTTGTTCTTGGATGCCCATGTCGTGAACTCAAGCAGTTTTGGGATCAGTTTCTCGGCGAGTGGTGCGACAGCTGCACCGATGGATTCCTTAAGTTCGCCCATTTGAATCCCGAGGTTCTTCATCTTGCCTTGTGTCGTGTTCGCTGCAGTTGATGCTTGACCACTGAAGGTTTCGCTCATTGCTGCGAACACTTCGTCAGTGGTCGCGCCATCTTCAATCAATGTCGCTAGTGCTGGGTCTAGTTTCTTAAGCGCGCCGAAATTCCCATTAAATGCCTTACTCAACGCGTCAGAGACTGCCCCCAAATCTTTCCCAGTTCCCGCGCTTATATTTAAAGCGAGGCCAAGCAGATCCTGAGCCTTGGTGACATCTCCAGTGCCTCGAACAAGCTTGTCAAGAGCTGGGCGAAGTTCGTCGTCGGCGACAGCTGCAGCGACCGAAGTCTTTGAGATGAAGTCTTCCACTGACTTGACCTGAGAGTCTGTCGCTCCGGTGACATTGGTGAGAGTGGTGGCAAGTTTTTGGGCTGCAGCGTCATCTTCGGCGAACGCTTTGACAGCATCAAAAGCGACAGCGCCGAGGGCTGCGAGAGCGAGCCCTGCTGGGACTGCTGCCTTCTTGATTGCGAAAGATGCTTTTTGTCCAGTGGTCTCTAGTTTCTTGAAGTCATTGATGGCCTTGTTAATGCCGGCAGGATTCCACTCGGAGATGATTGGGAGGTTGATTGCCATCAGCGCTTCACCAGACTCTTGTTAGTTTTGTCCATCACTTCGATGACGATCTTGTCAACATTGCGTGTGATCTCGTCTAGGTAGTCGTCAGATCGCGCCCAGACGAAGCGTGACGGGCCACGACCGAGAGATGCTGTCAAGTACTCGGCGAAGCCTGGACGGGCTCTGAGAGGGTTCTTGTTGCGTGTCTGGTTTGGGCCTCGTCCTGCCATGTCTGCCATTGATAGAGCTGCACCCTTGGCGGTGATCTTCACGGTTCCGACGGACTCGAATTGTGCGCCTTTTGCGAGGTTGCGTGATCGTGCTTTTCGAGTGTCCACCTTCATCACGACATTCTTGTTCTCGGCTTTCCATGCGGTGCGTCCGTTGTGCTTTTGTCCTTGTAACGGTGCAGACGATGGGATTAAGTCCTTGATTGCCGAGAGCAGAGGAGCCATCGCGTTCTTAATGTCCTTAGTGATCTGGCGACGAAGCGCCGGATCAACCTTCTGGATCTCACGGAGAGCCTGCTTCAAGCCATCGTACTCAATTCCGATTGATGCTCCCATTATTGATTCCGTCTTTGCTCATTGATGATCTGAACGCAGGTCGCCAGGTCATCTGTCTCGAATGTAATTGTCGGAGGCCAGAACCCAGTCTCAACTAGCAGAGCTGCTAGTTGTCGCCGGAAGCCTCCTTGGTAGGGACTGCGGACGCAGTCTCCACCACTTCTAGATCTTCTAACTTCTTGACAAACTCATCAAACGAGATCGGCACTGGATGGCCCTGTTGCTTACTGGCCTCATAGGCCATGTATGCGAGGTCTTCCATGCCGAAACCGCTTGCAAGATCTGAAGCTCGGCGCTTCATCTTGCGTTCCCACGAGATGATCACGAAAAGGTTCGTGACCACTTGGTAGGTCTCGCCATCGGCGAGCTTGACACTGAGTGTGAGTTTCATGGTTCTCCTAGTCGGGGTTCGGATTACTTAACTATCAGGTGACATCGCGGACGAATGAGCCACCCTTGAAGGTTGCCTCAACGACCGAGAGCTCGCCGACTGTTGCCATGATCGGCGTGACGGTCTCCAAGTAGCAACCAGTCAAAGTGTACTCGGGGTTGGAGGCTGACTCGGTTGCGCCGGCAGGGCTGATGACAAGTGTTGATTCGACACCGAACAAGGTGTTCAGCATTGTTTCAACTTCGGTCGCGCCGTAGCTCTGGAAGAGTGTCAGCGTGAGCTCATTGTTGAACAGTCCAGCGGTGAAGGTGCGTGAGGTCTGACCGAAGGCTGTGTTCTCGAGTGCTTCTGCCGTGAGGGTCAGGGTTGCAGCTGAGCAGTGGTCGGTCAAGGTCATCGCTGATGGTGCGGTGACAGTGACGGTGGGGTAGCTGAGGTAGGTGACTGTTGCCATTGTTTTGTCCTTTATACGCGGCTAGTGCCGATTCTAATTGTGAGGTCGTAAGCAGGTAGCTCTGCAGATCCGATCGAAGCGATCGTAGGTCTGCCAGATACAACTGCGAGGGAGGAGTTCATGAGCGAATCAACGACTCCGAGTATGTAGTCCGTAGTGTCTTGGTTGCCGGGTGGCGCGCCCAGGACTCGGAGATCAATCGTGATGTCCGCTGTCTGGTTATTGAACGAGCTGAAAGTAGGAAGCTCAATGAATACAGTAAGAGGTCGAGCGTTCCGAGGATCAGTGACCGGCACAAGGCCGAGAGCTGTGATCGTCGCTGAGACAGCGTTGATCGTGTCTGTGAAGATGCCTGCCATCTCATGCCACTTGCGATCTCTTGATACCGAGCAACTGGTTAATCCGACCCATTGATGCGACGGGTGCTGAGATGTTCATGTCTTGGAAACTATTGAAGGAGTCAATGCTTCCGCGCTCGCGATACAGGCTCGCAGCCATGAGCACCACACCGGCCTTCACTGCAGCATCGGGGACGGTCGTGAGACTGTCATGATATCCAGCCTGCACTCTGCGTTTAAATGACCAAGCATTTGACGCGTTAACTGATGAGGTCATGAAACTGGTGTCATTGGCGGTCGCTCCCGAAATTCCGAGGAATTCGGTGAGATCGCTCACAGTGATCCAGGTGCAGGTCTGAGTCCAGACGAGCGATCCGACCGGATCAACTGCTTCTCGAGCGAGATCTGCTCCGACATCTTGGAAGAGTAACTGGTTCGGGACGATGACATCAGGGTTGAAAAGATAGTCGCCTTGGTCATCTGTTCCAATGAACAGGTAAGTCGGTACAGCGAAGACGACATGACTGCCGTTGAGCTGTGCTGCACATCCTGAGAGTGTGATCGTTTGACCAACAGCGATGTCGGTTGACTCGAGAGTCTGAACGACAGCGACATTGTCTAGCACCATTTGATGCGTGACTGTGAATGTGGCCATCGTTCAGATCTCTCTCTTCGTCAATCGGATTAGGCGCGCTTAACGAACTTGGTGTCGTCAATGAGTACGGAGGAAAAGTACCCTCTGAACTTTATGACTCGACCAAGTGCTCCGTCACTTAATTCCACACTGACCGCACCGCGCTGCTGCTCCCAGCATTCGAAGCCAGTGCTGTCACCGACATACAAGTTCTTTCCGCCGGCAGCGGTCAAGTTACGGTCAACGACGAGCGACAAGCCGAAAGCGTTGCCGTTGAAAGTTGATGCCGATGCGCCAGTGCCAACTGCGTTCTGTGGGCCGACATTCGGGAACAACGGACGACCAGCATCGTCAACCAATGCGCCGAGCGACGCGTAGTACGCCGGCGACATGATGAGCACATTCGGCAGGTTGCCGTTTGAGTTTGTCAAGATCTGCTCTGCTGAATTGTAGATGAATGAGACCCAGTCGGCAGGGGTGCTGCCAGAAGTCAATGCTTCGGTCTGGGTGACTCCTGCTTCGAATGTTGCACAAGCTGCGACATCGGTGGCGTTTGCGTAGATGCGAGCCATGTCGTCAATCAATGCACCGAGAACTTCGGGCGAGGTGAAGTCCATTGATTCTTCGGACAAGTTGACATAGCCACCGTAGAGGGCCTTCGTGATCTGAACATCGTCTACGACGAAAGTGCCTTGATCGAGTGCGACGAGTTCGCCGTTTGATGCGCCGATGGTGGTGTGCGTGGTGACCTTCGGACGGATGAAGACCTTGCCGGATGCGGGCATCTGGCGGACTCCCATCGCCGTGATTAAGGGCCTGTAGTTAGCCACAAACGAGTTATAGATGGGAGACACGATCGGCACTGGCAAGATGCCTGGTGTGTCGGTTGAGGTCACATTTGGAGCTGCTGCAACAATGCGCTGGTTAAACTCAGCGAATTCAGATCCGCCTGCTGCGAACTTGATCATGTATTCGGCAGCGGTCGGAAGTTTGAACTCGCGCTTCGGTGCTGCGTACTGGATGGGTGCAGTGGGTACTGCTGCTTCGATTGCTTCTGACATTTCATCCTCCTCGGATGTTGGGGTTGGGGTTGGTATTACTTCTTCTTCGTCGGGTGCTTCCTCTTCGGGTGAAGAGGCTGCGACTGAATAGACCTGGGCTGATTCGTAAGCCGGAACGGTGACGACCGACAGCTCGACGAATTTAGCCTCAGAGACCTCTAAAGTGCCGTCTGCAAGGCGCTTGAACTTGGTCGGCACTGCGCCAACACTGACGGAATCTAGAGCGCCATCGGCGAGCAGTGCGAGAGCGTCATCAGCTGCACGAGTGGCGCTCAACTTGGCGACGAACATCATGCCCTCGGCTGTGGAGACTCGTTCGGTGACGCGTCCGATGACTCGAGTGTCGTCGTGGTATTCCAAGAGTTTGGGCATTGGGCCATCTTCGGGAAGCGAGCCTTCAAGGAAGACGACCGATTCGCCACCGGAGAGAGTCGCTTTGACATTCCACGGGACAGCGAGTCCAGTGATCTGACGGGATGGTTCACCATCTGCTGATGCGTCAAGTGTGATCTGTTGAGCGGTAAGTCGAATCATGAAGCGGTCTCCTGGGGTGTGCGCGATGAGGCTGGTTCTTCAACACTGATCTCGGTGTGATTCATCTCAACATCTGCTATCAGATCGTCGGTGTCAAACTCCACAAACCTGTTACGCGGAAGGATGTCTATGCCCGACAGAGTCTCTTGAATGGCATCCATGTAGAGTTTTGCGCCTAGTAAGTAGAGATCCTGCTTCGCCTGTGTCGCGTTGCTGTAGTTGTATCCAGAGATCCCGATTCCGAGAAGGTAAGCCGGAACTCCGATCGCTCGTGACAGTTCGAGTGCGCTGAAGTTTCGCGCTTCCACGAGTTGAAGTTTGCTGGGGTCGGTGTCAAATTGTTCGTACTTGACAGCACTGTTCAAAGCTCCGACAGCGTTCACGCGTCGAGCATTGCTCCATGCTGCAGCGAGCTCACCAAGTGACTCAGCATCCAGTGGTTCAGACGAGTCGGTCTGCTGTAAGTATCCAGCGACGATCTCGTTAGAGGCGAAGCGTTCAGCTGATCGGTCTAGTTTGATGGCGGTCTCTAGGACTCGGCGACCTGTCCAGAGGAATCCTTGAACTGGTGCGAGGAACTGGATGACATCGGCGGTCGGAACTGCGATCCCGTTGAAAGTGATGCTGTTGGATTTTCCAAAGAACTGCGGGCCTGGTTGATCCAAGGTGTCAACCATTTCGCAGGGCATCCACTGGAATGACAGCGGACGACCAGTGGCAGACGAGCGTGAGGTGACATACCAGAACGCGCGTCCGCGCATCATGAGATCCATGCAAGTGTTCGACATGATGAAGTTACGCGTGAGAGTCGGATCTGGAGTGTCCATCCAGGACTCAGTCTCAAGGTAAAGCTTCTCGTACTCAGATCCAGTCCACTGTGTCGTGTAGTGGCGAAGCGGTAACGAGCCCACAAGCGAGATGATCATCTGTGTCGCTCTGGATACGGTAGGCACAGACAAGGCCAGCTCTGAAGCCGCCCCGACGGTGTAACTCCAGAACTGACCGAGTCCGCTTTGTGAAGCAGAACCTGCGGCAGCTTGAAGAGGTGCGTGCGCGAACGCAGGGGTCGCGTCCTGCTTCTTACTTCCGAAGAGTGCCATCCCTCGGATTCTCTCAGACTTTCTAGCGCGCGTCCACTAGGGTCAGCCGAAAGCCATCTGAGGCTTCGCTGTGGCCTTCGGACGCGATGTCAGCATGATTCCCCACACTGAACATCTAGCAAGCTCGATAGGGCCTGGGCTCTTCTGCGAACTGAGCACTATCGCACCTCCAGTCTTGACTGCTACCGCTCGAGCGAAATGTTCCGACAGTGCGAGATCGCCAGTATGCCGGACACGATCCTCAACGATCATCGCACGAGCTGCACCAGTCCACTTGATCAACTCGGCATAGCCAACGATCGTCATCCGCCGGCGAAGATCTGGAGGGCAGTGGATCTCCAGAGATGGAGTACACGCAAGCTTGACTTGTGGGTCGGACATTCGAGTCACGACTTCGGCCCACATCTGCTGAGCGGATTCCACGACGAACTCGGTCGTCACGATCACGCGCGTCCCGTCGTACGCGCAACCGATCCCGACATAGCGTGACTCGTCAACAGATGAGTCAATGACAAGCCACTGGATCGGTGGCATCGGATCTACAGTCTTCCGGTCATTCCAGAGATTGATCGGCAGATAGGAGTTCGTCGAATCCACCCACAGATTCAAGTGGCCTCGGATGAACGCTTGCCGATTCGGCGAGTCAAACGCAAGCTCTAACGCTTTCATCGTGATCGTTGTACCGAGGGCAGGGTTCGCCCAGCCCCAATAGCGCCGATCTTCCAGACTGACTCCAGGAGGAAGTGACCACTCTGCAAAGTACAGCGATCCAGTTCGGCCTGAGTCAATCGCTGCCATCCCTTGCTCTCGAAGCTGAAGGAGAACTGTTGAGCCTTGGTCGCCGGCGGTGGAGAACATCATCATCATCGGATTCTTGACTGCGATCTGTGATGGCCGTAGAGCTGTAAAGACGACTTCGGGACTGATGTCCCACAGTTCGTCCACGAGGAGGATGGAGGCTGTCATTCCGTGAGCGTGAGCGGAAGCAGCGACTACCGAGATACTGCTTCCGTCTGGGAAGTTGATCCGCTCGTCGCCGTTCTGCCATCGGACTTTGCACTCAAACTTCTCGTCAAGGTCTCGGACAACATCACGAAAGAGGGCCATGCTTCGGCGCTTCTGGTTGGCAACGATCACGATCGTCTGGGGCTCCATCCGAGAAGCTGCGTACTCGGTCGCCATGAAGCCGGCGACAGCACGCATCACCAAGCTCTTGCCGTTCTGTCGAGCGGTACTGACACAAGCTTCACGAAAGACGAAGTCGCCGTTCTCATCCAGTCTCAGAGCGTCGGTCACGATCCGCTTCTGCCACTCCATGAGATCAATGTTGAGGACGCGCTTCGCCCAAGCGGTGAGGGCAGGGCCGAAACTCTCGCCGGCTGGAACGGGCGTGACCAGTCTCGGCTCGATCCTTCCCGATGTTGGAATATCCGACTCCGATCCTGCTGGTTCCTGCTGGTTCTTGCTGGTGGAGGGGATTTCCCAGTGGGGGCTCGGGGTAGGGATTTCGCCATTTAAAAAAGCATTGGATGATTCGTTGCGCTTTTGGATGCGTTGGGCGGTCTTGGCGTTGACGAATCGTGCTCCTCTGGAGGCATTGCATGATGCGCAGCAGGGGACAAGATTCGAGCGGTCGTATGGGTCGCCTCCTCGGTCTAGCTCTATGACATGATCAACCTGGGTCGCTTGTGTGCGCTTGCCTTTGAGCCTGCACCAGTGGCAGTCACCATCCTCCTCGAGTACTAGCCGGCGTACTTCCTTCCAGCGTTTGGTGTTGTAGATCGGGTTACCGCTCATGCCTCTAGCTCACAGTCTGGACAACACCACACGCCATCAATGAGGCATGGTGTTTCAGTGGATGCACAGTGTGGGCATGGTGTCTGTTCAGCGTCCATGAAGCTCCATGCCGATTAGGCATCCGCACTTCTCTAGTTCTAGGCCCTTGATGACTCTCCATCCTGTGTCCCTACATTGTCCACAGGCTGAGTGATCTGCTATGTGAGTACGCGTAGGGACGAGACACTCTGAGTCTTTGTTAGTTAGTTCTTGATATACATCGGTATTATCCCCGTCAGGATTATCCCCACGAGGTGCGACCTGCGGTGATGTGTTTCTCACAGCCTTATCCACATGCTGGGGAGTGTCGAAGACGAGCGTGTCATAGCACCACTTACCACCTTCGTCCTGATACCTTCGGCGCTTGATGTAGCCACAGTTCTCCAGCTCTGTCATCGCTGTCCTGATGGCATCTATGCCCTCGCGCTTCACACTCGCTAGGTGTCTCGTGGAGGTTCTCCAGTTGTCAGGCTTCGAAAGGACGAAGATCAGGACTGCTGTGGCCTTAAAGGTAAGACGCGAGTCTTCAATGATCTCGTTCCTGATCTGAGTCCAATTTGACTCTGGTCTGGGCGCTCTGTAGATGCTCATACGATGTCGTCCATTGTTACGCGCTTACCTGCGCGATAGGACTGATAGCCGGCGACAGTACCGTCCACTATGACCTTGACATAGCGGTCAAGATGCTGATCCTGGTTGAGAAGCGTCAGTACGACCGAAGGGTTGGTCTCAAGCTGCTTCGCTTGTTTCTCGGTCAGTAGTCGAGGCTGTCCCACTCGGAACATTGTGATTACTTGGTATTGAATCATCCGAGTTTCGTCCAGTTGTTCTCAATCATGGTCTCGGCATGGTTCACGCTTCGAGACAGCGCCGAGATGAAGATCCCGTCAATGCTCAAGTATTCCATCTGGAAGCCGATCGTTCGGACAGCGAAAATATAGATGTAGTGACGGTCTTCGTCTGAGGTCTTGAATAGGACTCTCATTGGTCGGATGGGTTGCATCCATTCGGTGGGTTCGGGGCTCATTGGGCTTCTTCTCTCTGTTGTAGTGACTTAAAATGTTTGAGGGTTGCGCTCGGCGGTGCGAGCTGTGAGATCGGCAGGAGGTTCATGTCTACGGCAAAATAGCGACCGTTGGCGACCTCGTTCCCGTCGGGATAGTGGCGCATCATTGGAGAGCCTTGTAGATGCCTCTCCGAGAGCCTCCAGAACTTGTCCCAGGAGCATCCACCGACAAGATAGACAGCTTCTGGTCTGCCGGCGACATATTGGAGATGCGTGAAGAAGTAGAAGTCTGATCTCTCAGTGTTCTCGGAACGCGAGTCCGCGATCACGCGATAGTGCAGCTCTGGAGCACTTGAGACCTTCTGAGTTTTAACTTCGACTGTCTGCCCTGAGTACAGCTTGAGATCTGATGAGCGTCCCTCATTCTTGAAGATGAGGAGATCGTTGTTCCAGCAGTAATCAATGACAGCGATCTCACCGAGCGCGCCGATCAGAAGGTTCTCGTCTGTGTACTGTCCCGAGTCCTTGAGTGTTTGATGGGCATCGTCTACAAGCGTCCGAGCCTCAGCGATGAGACGATCGGTGACTTGCACTCGAATCATCAGAACGCTTCTCCGTTGGCATTCACTTGCGCTTCCTTCAATGCCTCAATCAGCGCACTTGCTTCACGCTTTGTCGCCGGCACGGTATCGGTATGTCCGAGAGCCTTGAGGAGACGGAGCTGCGCTTCTGAAGGTTTATCCGATGCGAACGACTTCGGCTTCTCCTCCTTCTGTCGGTTGATTACTTCCTCCAGTGAGGCCATCTTCGGGAACGACATCATCAGCCCAGCCAAGCGTCCGAGACAACTCGTGGAGGCGTTCATCTGCTCGCTGTCACGCGTGAAAGAGGTCTTACCTGGGAACGGCTCGAAGCAGGTCGCTTGACATGGTTGAGGGTCGTCAGGAGTTCGCCATGCTTGCATCGTGACACTGATGAAGATTTTGTCTCCGATAGTGACGATCTCTGGGCGATGCTCCTTGATGCGAAGCTCAGGCCATTTCTCTAGTAGAGCTGCGAAGCGTGTCGGGACATCAATGTAATTACTGAGATCCATAGCGTTGAGCCTCCTCATACTTCTCAATCACAGCGGTGAGGCTTGTGTTTGGGCCGTGATCGGGATCAGTGCTCGGAGCGTAAAAGTCAATAAGATGATCGTAAAGATCCATACTCATCGTCTCCCAGAACCTGATGCGCTTGTCTCGAATCTTCAGACGAAGCTCAAGATCGGCGATGTGCTTCTCCTGCTCACGAATCGTCTGAACCATACCGTCGGGGTCGTTCATGGATAATCCTTCCTAGTGGGATAATCCGACCCTACCTGATGGGTGTGTCAGAGTGGAGCATCCCTCGGCGTTGATTCTCCGAAGTGCCTCCCCAGATACCTGGGAGGGCTCGGTACTCAAATGACAGCGCATACTTGAGACAGTCTTCAATGACCGGACAGGTTTCGCATACAGCGACAGCTCTCCGAAGGTCATGCCATGAGCTCGCGCCAGGTTCGGGGAAGAACCAGTCAACGGGCAGATCACGACAAGCTGCGGACTCTTGCCAGTTCAGCATGAGATGCTCCAAGGTTGCCATCCACACTTCCCTGCTTCTTCTCGAGCGTTCCAGAGTAGGAATGCGAAGCGGAGGTTTGATGATGGGATCGCCATGTCTTCAAGTGTCCAGCCCATCTCCGAGAGCCACTCTTCGTGGATCTGGTTGATCTGTGTCAGGCCGTGATCGCCTGACTTGTCGTTCACTGCCAAGGCTTGACAGCGCGATTCTTTCCACATGACGCGTCCGAGGGTCTGTAGGACTTCTGTCCGATTGGGCCAGCCCATCTCTACGGCGAGCGGTAACCATTCTTGACACTTGGTGTCGGGATCTATCTGGGCGAGCTGTACGAGCGTCGTAGTGGTCTCTACGGGCTCATCATAGATCGTCGCGTTCTCCTCTGCGATCATCTGAGCGATGAGGGCTTCTTGGTCTGCGATCTGCTCATCGGTCAGGGGAACGATCTGAACGGTCTGAGGCACTTTGACAGTGGTCTCTGGCGGTGAGTCACCACCTGATCCGAAGATCACGACCAGGCTGAAATAGGCGAAAGCGACGAACGCTAGGAACTTGAACGGGTGCATTATTTGCCTCCAGTGTCGGGGCTCAGCTTGTGCTGTGCTCTCTTGGCTGAATCAGTTGACCGAATCAGCGACGCGATGTCAAGTCATTCGGCGAAGATTCGAGCGAACGCTTCCTCGACAAGCTTCGGACTGTCACTGAAAAGTGGCGAGATCTCCACATGAGTCCAGTCAGCTCCAGGAGTTCCGCCGTTGCGTGTGGCAGTCCAAGCCTTCCAAGCGTCACGATCGCATCGGTAGCCTGCTCCCCACTTTGTGAGACCAGTCAGAGGGCATCCAGTGCCATCGTAAGCATGGATCTCTTCAATGTTCAGATCGTCCCGATGCTCATACAAGAACTCGACGAGAGCCTTCCGCTGAGGTTTCGTACCTTTGAGATCTACAGCTCTCCAAGTGGCATGAACCGACAGCTGCGAACCTGAACGCATCGGACGATTCGCATAAATGCCGATGTTCTTCACACCGAACAAATACTCACAGAACTCCACGAACCTCTTAGTGCCGGCGCGAGGTGTCGGATGGTTGCCTTCTTTGTTACCTGTGTACGGTCTAGATGTCATTGTCTTTGTCTTTGTCTTTCAGGCCGTTGGATGCCAGGAGTCCAGTGAGTGCTCCAGCGAGCACGAGGAGAACGCTTGAGAGGGTCTCCCATGACTTTGAGTCATTGGGTGACACTTCGAGAGGCTGTACGACGAATGTCAGTGAGTACAGGATCATCCCGACGGACATGATGAAAGTGAGGGACAGCGCGAGCCCGACCATGAGGACGAGGCGCGCTTTGATCTCTGAGTTGGTAAGTCGTTTTCTCATGGTGTGGTTGCTCCTGTTCCGGTGTCGCATCGTGGCGCTTCAGGCTGGGTGACACAGTTGCCTCGGGTGCGGTCAGTGCATGAGGTGATCACAAAGGTCATTGCAATGATGAGAGCTGCAGCGACGAGCAGTGTTTTCATGGCAGAGGCGGATCTGGTAGGTCGGCTTCATTGCTGGGTGTCCAGGTGTCCATGAAGTCGCGCAACTCTTGACGATAGACAGCCCATTCTGCCGAGTATTCAGGAGTCAATGGATTATTGGTTATTTGAGTCCAATCGGATGCATTGAGAAATTCTTTGATTGCACTCCGGCACATTTTGGATTGTTCTTCTGGAGTGTCTCCAGTGATGTAACAGATCATATCGGGCCTATGTCTTCTACTAGAAGTATTGCAGGACGGTCTGCGGCACGACCTGCCGAGGCGTTTATTCCGCCAGTGTTGGTAAGTCGTGCGTTAATGGTTATTGAACCAGC
>Ga0208974_1000633_pt1 | contig 14337 bp, 11 predicted proteins | sample GreLakmeER15MSRF_FD_187699 | JGI IMG/M metagenome (GOLD analysis project Ga0208974, IMG submission 187699) | Freshwater lentic microbial communities from great Laurentian Lakes, MI, USA - Great Lakes metaG ER15MSRF (SPAdes) | ecosystem: Environmental > Aquatic > Freshwater > Lake | place: Great... | reverse complement strand
CCCGCTGCTAGCCCTCAACCTGCTGCCCCTGCTAGTACTGCAACCCCCAGAACAACACATCCCTCAGGAACTCGTGTAACTGCTCAAATCAGAGACCCAAGAGACCCCAGTAAACCTTTAAATGTTCAGCTTAAAAAAGGTGACGATGGTTGGTATGATGATAGAGGCCGTAAAATTAATTTTGATAAACCGGGCGATTTGGAGAAGTTAGAACAACTGCCCGCAAATGCTCCAACATTCACAGATAAAATGAAAAGAGTACTTGGCGGTGAACTACCATCTAGAGTATTCGGGCAGCCTAAGCCTCCGCAAAATCAAACAGCACCAGCAACACAGCCGCCGGCCAGACCTGCAACTCAACCAGCAGCCCCAAAGTCTAATTCATCTTCTTCAAAAACTGATCAGTCAGGAATGACATCCTATGCAACAAAAGGTGGTAGAGTTTATGCAGCTGACTTTAACAATCCCAGTGGATTAGGCTGGGACGGCAAAGGAAAATACACCAGTTATAAAACTCCTGAAGAAGGAGTTAATGCTACTCGAAATTTAGTGACACGATATTTAACTGATCAAACCCCATACATTAAAGGACCTGCCACTCCAGAACAAGTAGTCAGTACATGGGTAACTGGAGGCAAAACACCAGCTGACAAAATTCAAGGCGGCAGATATCTTCAATCAGTCAAAGATGAACTAGCAGCAGCAGGCGTTAAACTAGATAGTAAAGGAAGAATACCACATTCACAGGCCGCAACTGATGCTATTACAAGAGCCATTGTTCGTCACGAGACTGCTCCCAAGCACATGGAAAAGTTTGCACCATTTTTAACTGCACCAAAAGATGCTAAATCTGCTAAAGGGCCTGTCACTGAAACAAACCGGGAAGATGAAAAAATTGCAGGGCGCTACGATCCCGACGACTTTGACCTTATGGTTAAACGTTTAGGTCAACGAGCTCGAGAACAAGATCGCAGACACGGCCCAGTCGACATTGCTGCATTGGCTAAAAGATTAAAAGACATCGAGCAAAGAGAACAGACCAAAGAACAAGAAGATCCTGCTGTGAACATGCAGGATCCCAATATACAAAGAACTAGTCAAACCAGTCCACAACAAGATCCAGCTGCGGTAAAACAACAACAATTAGATCAAACTGTTGATATGGCCACTGCTAAAGGTACTATGAGTGGATTAAAAACAGCATTAGGTCCTGACGTAGATACAAATGCATTGGCCAGTGCTGTTACAAAAATCAGCGACGGCAAACCTTTGACAGGACCCGAGTCAACGTCAATGAGTGCTCTTACGCCTTTGATAAGTAAAGCAGCAGAGACTCCACAGACTGCCATGGCTCTTAAAACAGCATTGAGTAATGCTGGTATGTTGGCCAAGCAAGGAAAGTAATTATGAATTTGTTTGATATGTTCGAACCTGGAAAAAAGCAAGACATAGAAGAAGCTTGTTGGAAAGGCTACCACAAAGAAGGTATGAAGACCATGTTTGGGAAAAGATATCCCAACTGTGTTAAGAACAAAAACGAAAGTCTAGAAACCTATGTCAACAAAGGTGAGTGTCCAGGCTGTGGCGGTGCTATGGTTTCCGAAGAGCAGATCAATGAAAAACAAGATGCTTGCTATCATAAAGTAAAATCGAGATATAAAGTGTGGCCCAGTGCTTATGCCAGTGGAGCACTAGTGCAGTGTCGCAAAAAAGGTGCCGCTAATTGGGGCAACAAAAATGAAAGTATTACTCAAGAAGAATACGACCAATTAGACGAAAATTTAAAACAATGGTTCAGTGATAAATGGGTTCGATTTGGCCCTGACGGTAAGATACGCGGTGACTGTGCCAGAGGTGATAGCAGTGAAGGTAAACCAAAGTGCTTACCACAGAGTAAAGCACACGCCTTAGGCAAAAAAGGTCGTGCCAGTGCTGCCGCACGTAAACGTAGAGAAGATCCCAATCCAGAACGTAGTGGTAAGGCTATCAATGTCAACACTAAGAAGAAATCTAATGAAGGTGTGGCGGAAGGCAATGATGATCATATCTGGGGACCACAAGGTAACTTCGCTGGCGACAGAATAGTTAACCTGGGCAGTGTAACGATGAAGACGGTTGAAGTAGGTGACACTGTTAAATACTTTGGTCAAAAGGCAAAAGTTGTTGCTATGAGTAAGGACCGTAAACACTCACGCATTAATATTCTATCTGACTTTGGCGGCACCACAAGGGATGTATTGACTTCTGATTTAAAGCAGTTGGGGCAAGGCGTGGCGGAAGGCTTTACAGACGATATAAACCTTGTCTATGCTATGCACCCACAACCAGAAGAAAGCGAACGAGTTGCTTTGGGAATTCTGGACATGGATGAAAATGAATTCATTGCTGCATGGCAAAAATTACCCGCTGAGTATCAAGAGGAATTTAATTTTGATTTACCACTATGGAATACAGACGAGTTAAAAAACTATAAGCATATAACATTAAAGGTAATGAAATTTGCAGATTATGTCAAATTGGTTGAGGACTATATACGCAGCCAGGAAATGTCTCAAAGTGCAGTGTCTGCCCTGAAAAAAGGTGTGGCGGAAAGTCAATTAAATGAATTAGCTCCGAATCCCGGAGGCGGCGATGGCGGTGGTAGGGACGATGGCGATGACGGCTTTGAACTTCCCTTAGATTTCAAGGGACAGAATGTATTAGTTTGGCCAAAAAATAAAAAATATTCCATGGGAGATACTGCAACTCCCTTTCCTCGAGGAGAACGGTTTACCGGCAAGGTCTACATCATGTGGCACGGACCAAAAATAGAAGCAATATTTTATTTAGATCCCAAAGACCGAGAGGATCGAGAAGCGGAATACGAAAGAGTTTACGGACCCCAGGGTCGGGGCTGGGAGGATTGGTTAGATCACAAGTGGTATGACACTACTACTCCAAGATATCGTTTTGTAACAGATTGGCGACTTATCCCTGCTAAAGAGCCAGGAGGCTGGCCCAGAATAGTAGACGCATGGGGCCAAGACATGATAGATGAAGTGATGAACCATGCCCAGAACTTCATCAATGACATAATTCATAACGACGGCGACGGTCGACATTTTGTTGAGCCGAAACAAAGTGTGACGGAAGGCTATTTGAACGAATTTGCTCCTGGCGACGGCAACGGAGAAGGGCGTTGGTATACTGATGATCAAATGATAGATATGGTAGGACCCGACTGGGCACCCGAAGATGACGCGGGGCATCTAAATTTAGCACAGATATTACAAGACGCACAGGCGTGGTTAGACGATCAGGGCTACAGTGTTGCAGTAGAAGATGTCCAAATCGATCCCGACGGCGGGTATCGTTGGAAAATTTACGGTGAATTTTATAACCCAAGATTTGCAAAAAAAGATCAAGGTGTGGCGGAAGGCAGTGATAAGACATTCACAGTTGTATATTATAGTAAAAAGACTGACAGAAATGTCACAAAGCAAATCAAAGCCAGTTCCGAATCTGAATTATGGGATAGATTACGAGCAAAAGGTATAGATGTGGTCAGTATCGAAGAGCAAGGTGTGGCGGAAGAAAAAATACAAGAAATACAACGCAAATCCGATGACCCTGTTGGGTATAGCACTGATAACAGGATTGTTAAATCTTCAGATCTAAAAGGGTTAAAAATGATCCCAGGCAGTAACAGACTTGGATATTCATTTGGGCCAATGGTTACTGCGTTTACTGGTGCCACGCACGGCATACATCTTTACGATATTAAAAATCGCCGCCTCGTAGGTTACCTAGCACTGGCAAAATCTGCTTTTCCTTTGCCCAAGAGTTATAGAGTAGCCAATGTTAATATCGACGACGACTACCGTGGCCAAGGATTGGGGCAGACTCTGTATGGTATTGCAATAAAATTATTAGGCTTAACCATTGAAGCAGATGACACACAAACTGCCGCGTCCCGACGTATGTGGGTTGCACTTAGCCAGATACCCGGTGTAGAAATAAATGGATACGCAAAAATATGGGCCGACGAGTGGGATAAAAGAGATACACCCAATGAAATATATGATGACAGTGAGCTACGTGTAATCCGAGCACTAATTAAAGCAGGCGGCGAAGAATTGGGAAGAAGTCACTCTAGTGTGTATGTAAGTTTTCCAGTGGGTAGTAATGCGGATAAAAGTGAATTACAGTCAATACAAAAAAGTCTGGCAATCTACAGTAGACTTCATCCCGAAGATGGTGGTACTGACAACGGTCTATATGCTCGTTGGGGCGGTCAAGTTAGAGAGCAAGGTGTAGCGGAAAGCTCGAACAAAAAACAAGAAGCAACACGCAGAATACAGAAAATGTTAAATGATAAGTTCGGTGCCAATTTAGATGTTGACGGAGTATTAGGACCACTTACACTTAAATCTATCAATAAATTTATGCCTAACGCAAAAGTCGGACCAGCGGAAGATCCAAATAAGACCACTGCTGTGCAGGGCAAAAAAGTTAAAAACGAAGACACAGATCAGAATCAATTAGCAGAAAAGTGGAGTCAAAAATATAAAAGCAGTATTAATTGCAGTAATCCCAAAGGGTTCAGTCAGCGTGCTCACTGTGACGGAAAAAAGAAAAATGAAGACGTGACTGAAACAGCAGAATATAACTATAGCAATATTAATGACGACGACTGGTATGAATTTAATTCTGAAGGCAATGTAGTAAGACAATCTGGACCGAGAAGATACGAACTTCCTTTTGGTTCCAATAAAACAATTAAATTGCCTAATGGAAACATTGCAGCCAAGGGCATGACTGCTAAACGTTTGAAATTATTCAAAAATCTGTCAGAAAGCCGAGAATACTATAATGTTATGTGTACAGATGCAAAGTCTTTACGTCAAGATTTTAATATGTCCAAAGATCGTCACGGTTGGTTTTTGAAAGAAGGATCTACGTCAAAACAAAAATTAGATGTGTACAGAGCATTTGGTAGTCCAAAATTAAAAGAATATGATTTGTCTGCATTCAGCGGTGGCACTCAGACTAAAGGCGAAGACAATGTCATTAGTCCTGTTGGATCGCAGACTAGAGCGCAATATAAAAAATGAGAAACTTAATTAATATTATGGAAGCAGCTAGCAAAGGATGTCCTGTTGCTACGCACGACATAGATGTCAATTTAAAAAACAGACAAACTGCCATAGACAAATATAATTACGGACCAGCCAATCCCAACAAGCCAGAAAAGTATTGGGAGAAAGCAGCTAAAATTTTTAATGTGTCTACTGCCACAGCAAAAACCATGCAGTGTGCCAACTGTGGTGCATTTGATGTCAGCGACAGTATGAGACAGTGTATGGCAGATGGTATACAAGGCAACGAATCAAATATAGATGCAAATGCCAGTATTAATTTAGCTGATTTAGGATACTGTAATTTTTTACATTTTAAATGTGCAGGCAGCAGAAGTTGTAAGGCTTGGATCACGGGCGGCCCAATTACTGAAAAAGATAAAAATAAAAAAGTTAAATGAAATTCATCGAAAGTAGCGGACCTAGTTTCTCCGGCAGTATTACACCTGATCTTATGATCAGTAAAATGTGGCTGGCTGAAAAACTGTTAGAATCTAATAGAAAATTTAGCAATATCTATATACTAGGATCTTGGTATGGTAATATGGCATATATACTCGATCGACTCGGGGTGCCGTATCAAAAAATTATTAATGTGGATACTAACAAAGATTGGTTAAAATTCAGCCACGGACTGTTAACACATGCCGGCGTTAAAGATTTACAAAGCATGAATAAAGATGCTAATAAATTAAATTATCAACAAGCAGATAAAAATAGTTTAATAATTAATACCAGCGAAAATGATATTGCTGGAAAAAATTGGTGGATAAACATACCATCAGGCGTTATGATAGCTATACAATCCAGAGATCAGATCTCTAAGCAAACATATAAAAATCTTAAAGAATTTGATCAAGTTTATCCCATGGCTAAGACTTTTTTCTCTGGCAAATTAAATTTAACGGATCCGGAAACCGATTATCAAAGATTTATGAAAATCGGAATCAAATAAATATAGTTAAAGGACAAAGGTCATGGATGAATTAATTAGGGCAATGAAGATTGCTTACAGCACAGAATTTGCATTTTATTTAAAAGCTCACTTCTTTCACTTTAATGTAGAAGGCGACGACTTCTACGAATATCATAAATTGTTTGAAGAAATTTACACCGAAGTATATGGTGCTATTGATACTTTTGGTGAAAATATTAGAAAATTAGGCAGTTATACTCCAGCTAGTTTTAGCAGACTTAGTATGCTAAGTCAAATTGATGACGAAACAGTAGTGCCACCAAAAGAAGCCATGGTGCAAGAATTGTTAAACGACAGTGAAAAAACCAGCAAATTATTCAAAATGGTCTACGATTTAGCTGAGCGTGAAGGCAAGCATGGTATCAGTAATTTCTTAGCAGAACGAATGGATGCTCATGACAAGCACTCTTGGTTTCTTAGATCCTCATTGAAATAAAGACCTGTGCCTTAGGACCGGGTAGGCGGCTGCTGCCTTGACAAATACGATTCGCTACCGTATAATCTAGAGTGAGCCTTTTACATCAATAAATATTGTAAATTCAATTAATAACATGAGTATACAACACCAATCTCTAACCGAAACCAAAACCGTCATTAAACCTTGGGGCCAAGAAAAATGGATTCAACAAGGTCAAGATAATCATTCTTATGTGCTTAAAGAAATTATCTTAAATGAAGGATTCAAAACAAGTTTACAAGTACACAAATACAAAGCCGAAACTAACTATATTTTAGAAGGCCAAGGCCGTTTAATTTATAGTGATACTGCTTTTGACTGTGATCGATACATTAATGGGCAATACACTGATCAAGAAATGGACAGTATTTTAGTTAATTTAAAAGTACAATCGTACGGCCCTGGCAGTGTAATGTCCATAGAGCCAGGTACCATTCATAGAATGATAGCAGATACTAAACTACGTTTTGTAGAAGCTAGTACTTGCCACCTAGACGATGTTATTCGATTACAAGACGACGCAAATCGTTCCCACGGAAGAATTGACTTAGAACACAAATAATATGTTAACAGTATTAATATTGGCTGCCGGTTATGGCCGCCGCATGGGCCCATTTAGTAGAATGGTCAACAAAGCATTGATTCCCTATGACAACAAACCATTAATTAGTCATATTATGGAAAAATTTAATTTAAATACCAAATTTGTCATTGCCTGCGGACACATGGGACAACAAGTAAAAGATTATGTTAGTGCTGTACACACTGACAAACAAATAGTATATGTAGATATCCCAGACTATAGCGAAGGCAATACCGGCCCGGCAACTACTATTCAGCATTGTGCTCGACATATCAGTGGACCATTCTTTTGGTTAAGTTGTGATACCCTGTTTGATTTTGACATCGCCAACAACTTAGATCACAATTGGATCGGTGTCCATCCAGTTAACAGTGACATTGCACAGGACTACTGTTGGGTTGAGCGTGAAGGTGAAACAATCACACTAATTAAAAATAAACAACCCAGCAAACTAGCAGTAGATGCATTCATTGGACTAATGTATTGCACGGATTCTACCTATATAGATAATTTAAAATCTGTAAATGCCCGAGAAGCCTACGAAGGGTTCAACGACAACTTAAAGTTACAAGCACACACTGTAAGGGGATGGAAAGATTTCGGCACTTACGATAAATGGGTTGAACTTAGTGCAGGCCTTAAAGAAGTTAGTTTCCCTAAGCCCAACGAATTATTTTATCACGACAATAATAAAATTATTAAATTTACAGTTGACAGTACTCTGACAGATCGTAAAGCAAATCGTGCTTTATTAAACCCAATCTGTATGCCCGATAATATTAGACGCAGTGGTCAATTTTTAGTTTATGATTATGTGGACGGTGATATAATTTACAGTCAACTATCCACTGAGTTGTTTGATAAACTATTAGACTGGAGCATAAATCATTTATGGAAGAATAAATGGTTTCCAAACACTGAACATATCTGTCGAGATTTTTATTATAAAAAAACACAGGATAGATTAAACCAGTTTCGGATCAAATATAATGATTGGAGCGAACCTAATACGGTCAACGGTGTAGATGTCAAGCCCATGGACGAATACTTAAAAATGGTAGATTGGGATTGGCTGTGTTCTAATACACTATGGGGTTTTATACACGGAGATTTTCAGTTTGAAAATATAATTTACGATCCCAAATCAGACAAATTTACTTGTATAGATTGGCGCACAGATTTTGGCGGGGACAGTTATGGCGATCTCTATTATGATCTAGGAAAAATGTTAGGCGGCATTCTATTAGATTATCAAGCTGTTAAGTCAGATAAATTGGAATACAGCGAAAAAAATGAAGTAGCAGTATTAAATGATTGCAGTATTCCTAATGCAGATGTTTATATAGATCAATTAAAAACTTTTTGCGAAACAAAAGGGCTGGATTGGAACAAAGTATTTTTGTTAGTACCGTTAATTTATTTGAATATGAGCCCGTTACACGAATCCCCATTTGACAAGTATTTGTTTGCATTATCACAATTATATTTCTCTAAGGTGTTCAATGAATCTAAATGATGCTATAAATCAGCAAAGTAAACAAAAGTTGATTGTTAGTTTAGCCAGTCGGCCCGGTACTACCGGTACTACATTTTATAATAAACTTTTTAATTATCATGGCATTGATGCAGAATATGTAGCCTGTACCTGCGTTGAACTCAGAGAAGATATCGAACTAGCTAGAGAAACATGTGCAGGAGTAAGTATTACGATGCCATTTAAATTAGAAGTGGTAGATTACATAGATGAGTGGGAATGTGATCCTGGACCTGTTAACACACTAAAAATTGAACAGCATAGCTTAATAGCATATAATTGTGATCTATTAGGATTAGAGGAAAATATTGCCGATTTAATCAGCGACAAATCTGTTGTTATTCTGGGAGATGGTGCAATGAGTGAAAATGTCATTGCCTTATGCAATGACTATAACGCCGGTTATCTACAGTTTAGCAGAAAATTAGGCAATTGGAATCGTCGACATATATCAGCTGATGTTCTTATTAATTGTACCAGTGTTGGTATGAGCGTTAAAGACTGCCCTGTAGATTCAATTGACCAAGTTTCTACTGTCATCGATTGTGTTATTGGTTCAACAAAATTAATTAATATGGCCAAACAATCCGGTCTTCACACAGTCAATGGTGCTGAAATTTATTTGTCGCAATTCAACCACCAATTTAAAATTTATACAGGTCAAACACCCGACGAAAGTATAGTTAAAGAACTGTCCAAGAAAGTGTTCCCTTATGTTTGAGTATTTTATATCTGACGTTGACGGTTGTCTAAACGATGGTAAAATATATTGGGCAGCAGATGGTCAAAAACCGTTTAAAGCATTTGGTAATTATGATCACGACGGAGTCAAGCTACTCAAAAATCATATCAAATTAATTTTTATCAGTGCTGACAAACATGGGTGGGATATTTTAAAAACTCGCATTGTTGATCATATGAAATGCGAACTGCATTATGTACCTGAAAAAGATCGATTTAAATTTGTTGAATACTACGGATTTGACAAAGTTGCCTATATGGGAGATGGGGTATATGATGCTAAAATATTATCAAGTGCTAAATTAGGTATAGCCCCGGCTCAAGCAAGAATAGAGGCCCGGCAGGCAGCTGACTTTGTTACACCTAGCAATGGTGGTGAAGGTGCTTATTTAGATGCAGCCTTACATATTATGAAACTAATGGACATCCAGTATGAATTTTAAATTAGGCATGGGCCCAATGAGCTATCATATCAATGATATTTTAGCCAAGTACGCAAAAGAACAGCAACGGCCATTAATGATTATTGCCAGTAGAAATCAAGTCGATGCTGCCAGCGGTTATGTAATGACCACCGAGGAACTGTCACAGCAACTAACTCCTTTACGCAGCGATTATTTAATGCTATGCAGAGATCATTGCGGGCCATATTTTTTAGATGCTGAAAAAAATCTTAATGTTAGGCAAGCAATAGAAGCAACTAAAAAAACAATAGCCTGCGACATAGAAAACAAATTTGATCTTATACACATAGATACTAGTAGATGTGAACAGCCTTACCATGTAGCAGACGAGCTTTTTAACTTTTGTCTGTCACTGAACCCTAATATCAAATTTGAATTTGGCACTGAAGAAAATGTAGGAGTTGCAGCAGGCATTAAAAAATATCAAGAAGATGTAAAATTTGCCAGTCAATTTCCTAATATGCAATTTGTTGTAGCACAAACTGGCAGTTTAACCATGGAGGACAGACAAGTAGGTAGTTTTGATGTCCCAATGGTTAAGAAATTAGTAAAGTTTGCAGAGGCTGCAGGAGTGAAATTAAAAGAACACAACGCAGATTATCTAACAGCCGAACAGATACAATTGCGTAAAAAAGCCGGAGTTCATGCCTGCAATATTGCTCCGCAGTTAGGAGTAATTCAAACTAAAAAAATATTAGAGCTAGCAAGAAAATTTGACATTGACAGCGGCTATTTTGAAGCTGAAATACTAACCAGTGAAAAATGGCGTAAATGGTTGATTGATGGAGATAATTCTGTTAGAATTGCTATTGCAGGACATTATTGTTTTGGATCATCGGAGTACAAAGAGCTTGAAGACAAGCTTAGTTGGCATTGCGATGTCTATGACGAAGTAACACAAGCCATAGAAGCTTGTTTAAATTTATACTATGAGAACTTATTATGATTGTTTGGTTTAACTGTAAAATTAGCGATATTCGCCCTAACCCCCAACCTAGGTATAATCTAAAACACGATGATAGATTTGACGTAGCAAAATATAGCTTTGCTAGTTTTGCGCCATTGTCTCCGTTGGTAAGTAAATTTATTTTTAATCTAGAAATGGCAGATGCTTATGTCGGACGTGAAGCTGATATGGAAGCGTGGTTAAAATCTGTTCTGCCAGCTGATAAATTAGAATTAAATTGGTTTCGATGTGATACCAAAGAACAATGGGAAGACCTAAGAAATCAAGTAAATGATTTAGACGACGATTTAATCTTTCCAGCTGGCAATGAAGATCATGTGTTCATGGATTCTGGCATTGCTGTATTTGAAGAATTGCTTGAATTAATAAAAAAAGATCCCAATAAACAAGCAGTGTTTATGACCAGCCATTGGCCGGAAAGCATTAGGGCTGCTCAACATTTTAATGGAATCCACGAGGGCAACAGTGTTAGATATAATCTAGGAAATAACGATGCACTAAGGGTAATGAAAAAAGATTTCTTTAATTGGTATGTTGACCAATTAAAAGATAATATGTCTGTGTTTAGAACTGAACACTGGAACGGAATCGTACTACCAGAAAATACAATTTACGTACCAACCAAAGAACAGTTCAGGCACTTTGATGGATATGGGCACGTTGGTATTGGAGCAGATTATTGCCCTCCTTTAGAAATACCTCCAGGATTTTTTAATAAGTCAATAAAAATTAAATATGGATTCGAAGATCATGATCCGGCATGTTTGAATTTAAATCCAAGTGCAGATCATTTACATGCCAGTAAACCCAATGGCACTGATTATAAATGGTGTTTGGAAGATATTCCTGTATTTTTAAACAACTACATTTCTGACCGTGTTACAAATTCGCTGTCAGACAACAATAAACTTAAAGAGGATCGGGACGTAAATTTACTGTTAACCAGTCGATTACATTTTAATTGGCCACATTTTGGTGTTAGATTTGCTGAGGCAAACAGCCCACCAGTCAATTGGTTGAATCCACATATGTTAGCGGTTGAGTTTACCGACTAACTCAGCTATAATCTATAACTAGGAGAAAACAATGAGCGATTACAATCGAAGCTTTAACGGCGACGCAAAAATTAAACTTACCCAATTGATCAATGAAGGCATGACTGTTCTTCAAGAAGTAGAAGATTTAAATGCCGGACTAAATGAAACTATTAAGGCAATTGCTGAAGAGTTAGAAATTAAACCAGCTACCCTTAAAAAAGCAATTAAAATTGCACACAAAGCCAAACTGGGCGAAGCAAACAGAGATCACGACGAACTTAACACTATTCTCGAAACAGTGGGCAAGACTCTTTGAACGATTTATTGTACCATACCTTTGCATGGATTAAAGATGATTGGAAGTCTAATCCTTTACGCTTTGTTGTCGAGTTGCTTGCTTGGGGGATTAGTATTGGCTGTAGTATCACTATGGCAGTCACCGTCCCCAACCCACCGCTTATTGTTCTTTATCCAATTTGGATTAGCGGTTGTGCTATGTACGCTTGGGCTGCTTGGACTCGCAGGTCGTTTGGAATGCTAGCCAACTACATACTTTTAACCGTCATCGACACTGTTGGGCTAATAAGGATGGTAATGTAATGTCATATGTGGACGCATTATTTGATAAACAAAAAGATCGTATTCATGTTGTAGAACGTGTTGATGGTGTACGGGAATACAAAGAGTACCCTGCCAATTACATTTTTTATTATGACGATCCCCGAGGGAAACATCGTACTATATATGGAACACCGGTAACAAGATTCACTACTCGAAATAACAAAGAATTTCAAAAAGAGCTGCGAGTACAGAACGGAAAAAGATTGTGGGAAAGCGATTTTAAACCAGTGTTCCGATGCTTACAGGAAAACTATTTAGGAATCGAACCGCCAAGATTACAGACTGCATTTTTCGACATTGAAGTAGATTTTGACCCGCAACGAGGGTTCAGTCCGGTCTCGGATCCGTTTAATAAAATTACTGCAATAAGTGTATATCTAGATTGGTTAGACAAGCTAGTTACTTTAGCTATCCCACCTAGATCAATGAGCTGGGAAACAGCAGAAGAGATTTCTTTGAAATTTGATAACTGTTTCATCTTCGACAGAGAAGAAGATATGTTAGATACTTTTTTGAATCTAATAGACGATGCAGATATCTTAAGTGGTTGGAACAGTGAAGGATATGACATCCCTTATACGGTGGGACGTATTACTAGAGTACTCAGTAAAGATGATACTCGTCGTCTATGTTTGTGGGGTCAATTTCCAAAACAAAGAGAATTTGAAAGATTTGGTGCTAAGAACATTACCTACGATTTAATTGGCCGTGTACACATGGACTATATGCAATTGTATCGTAAGTACACCTACGAAGAACGACACAGCTATAGTTTGGATGCTATCGGAGAATACGAACTAGACGAACGTAAGACAGCCTATGAAGGCACATTAGATCAATTATATAATAAAGACTTTGAAAAATTCATTACGTATAACAGACAAGACACACGTTTGTTAGCGAAACTGGATAAGAAACTTCGTTTCTTGGATTTAGCTAATACCATTGCTCACGATAACACGGTGTTATTGCAGACAACAATGGGCGCAGTTGCAACTACAGAACAGGCAATTATCAATGAAGCACACAGTCAAGGATTGGTCGTTCCTAACAGGAAAAATCGAGAAGAAGATGGAGACACACAGGCGGCAGGTGCCTATGTTGCTTATCCCAAAGTCGGAATGCACAAATATATCGGAGCCATTGACATCAACTCGCTCTATCCCTCGGCTATTCGAGCCCTTAATATGGGACCAGAAACAATCGTAGGACAATTACGTCCGGTGATGACTGATCGATATATTACAGACAAGATATCCAGCGGAGACAGTTTTGCAGCTTCATGGGAAGGTTTATTTGGTAGTTTAGAATATGATGCAGTAATGCGCGGTGATCCCGGAGTAGAAATTATCATCGATTGGGAAGCTGACGGAACCAGTAGTGTACATAGTGCAGCAGATGTTTGGAATATTATTTTTGACAGTAATAAATCCTGGATCCTAAGTGCTAATGGTACTATATTTACTCATGATCGTAAAGGTATTATTCCTGGTCTATTAGAGAGATGGTATGCTGAGCGAAAGCAAATGCAGGCCAAGCTTAAGGAATCTACTACATCTGAAGATCAAGAATACTGGGATAAACGACAGTTAGTTAAGAAGATTAACCTGAACAGTTTGTACGGTGCTATTCTTAATCCAGGTTGTAGATTTTTTGATAACAGAATCGGTCAAAGCACTACGTTAACTGGAAGAGCTATTGCCAAGCATATGGATAGTTTTGTCAATGAATGTATTTTTGGAAAATATGATCATACTGGTGATTCAATTATCTATGGTGATACTGACTCTGTGTATTTCAGTGCTTGGCCTGCTGTACGAGCAGATGTTGAAGCCGGCCG
>Ga0208974_1000629_pt1 | contig 14392 bp, 20 predicted proteins | sample GreLakmeER15MSRF_FD_187699 | JGI IMG/M metagenome (GOLD analysis project Ga0208974, IMG submission 187699) | Freshwater lentic microbial communities from great Laurentian Lakes, MI, USA - Great Lakes metaG ER15MSRF (SPAdes) | ecosystem: Environmental > Aquatic > Freshwater > Lake | place: Great... | reverse complement strand
TCGCGCTTTCTCGGTTCATCGCGGCGAGCACCTATACACACTGCCAGCGTGTGATCGTGGCATACTTTGACTATGACCCTTGTTGAATTTATTGCAAAACAATTTAAGGCGCAAGCGCCACCAGTGAACAAAGCGGCTGCGGCTGGCAACATGATGCCGTCAACAAATAATTCTGGCGCTGGCATGGTCGGTCTTTACTATTCTTACATTGAAGGCGAGCAACGCAACAAGGCGATCAGTGTGCCGACAATTAGTCGAGCGCGCGATCTGATGGCGAGCGTTATTGGTTGCATGAATTTGCGCATGTATAACGAAATTTGGAACGGCGACGAGATGGAAAAAATGCCATTAGCGCCTCGCAGTTGGCTGCGCAAAATAGACCCGGCAGTTACAAACAATTTTATTTTGTCGTGGACATTTGACGATCTATTCTTTTTTGGTCGCGCATTTTGGTACATAACATCGCGCACGGCTGACGGTTTTCCAGCGTCGTTCACTCGACTACCTGCAGCAATGGTGCAAACATTAGATCAGTCTGGCCCTGTGTGGTTTGCTCCGTCTAAACAAATAATTTTTAACGGCGGCGAATTAGACCCCAACGATGTAGTGCAATTTTTGTCGCCAATACAGGGCATTATTTATATGTCAACTACAGCAGTGGCGACGGCGTTAAAACTTGAGGCCGCACGACTGCGCAACAGCACCAGCGCTATACCTGCAGGTATTTTGCGTCAGACTGGTGGCGAGCCGATGTCGGGTCAAGAATTGGCGGACATGGCTGCACAATTTAACGCCGCACGCGACAGCAACCAGACGGCAGCGCTAAACGAATTTGTGATGTATCAGGAAACGCTTATGTCGCCGGACAAAATGTTGCTAATTGACTCGGCAGAGTTCCAAGCTGCTGATCTGTGTCGACTGACAAATATCCCTAGTTACCTTGCCGGCATCGCTGTCGGCGGATATTCATATGTGTCAAATCAAGGCGCTCGTTTAGACCTTTACTCGTTTGGTGTTAAACCGTACGCCGAATGTATTGCAGCAACATTGAGCCAAAACAATGTGCTACCTAACGGCACATATGTTGAATTTGATGTAGACAAATACTTGTCGGCAGAGTACACAATGCCAACACAAGACAATCCCGCAGTTGACTCGCCAGACGATATAGGCTCGCGCTTATGATCAGATTAACCCCTTCACGGATCACGGTAGATGCGGCAGCCAGCGACGGTCTGGCGCGCCGATCTATCAGTGGCATCGCAGTTACATACGACGAAATTGCTGTTGTCGCAGACGGCACAAAAGTTAGATTTTTACAAGGCTCGCTACCGACAGAAGGTCGCAACCCTAAATTGTTTATGCAGCACGACTCAACACAGATTGTCGGTCAAGTTACTGAGCGCGAGGACACTGCACAAGGCATGCTGTTTGTGGCCAAAATTAGCGCTACACGGCTAGGCGACGAGGCGCTGGTGCTTGCAGCAGACGGCGTTATTGACTCGGTGTCGGTCGGTGTCAACCCGATCAAATTTAAGTACGACGATGATGATGTGATGGTTATTGAATCAGCAGCTTGGACAGAACTGAGTTTGGTTAGCGAAGGCGCGTTTGCTGGTGCAGTCATTACCGAGGTGGCAGCAAGTATCCCACAAACAGAGCCAGTTATAGAGTTAAATAAAGACATACCTACACAAAAGGAATCAATCATGGATGACACAACACCAGTAGTCGAGGCAAGCGCAACAGTTGAGAAATTGTGGGCGCAACCAAAACGAGAATTTAGAATGCCAAGCGCAGGCGAATACATGGCCGCGTATCACAGTGGCGGCGAAACATTTGCCAACATGAACAAAGGCGTGCAAGAATTTGCACAAAATAATCGCACAAGTTTGCAGGCAGCCGCAGGCGATGTAATCACGACGGACACACCCGGCTTGCTACCAGTTCCGGTGCTCGGGCCTTTGGTGCAAGACCTAAACTTTTTGCGACCAGTAGTCGAGGCTGTAGGCGCACGCGCATATCCAGACGGCGGACAATCAAAAACATTTATCCGACCAACAATTACAACGCACACCAGCGTTGCAGCACAGTCAACAGAATTGTCGGCAGTGTCAGCAACAACAATGGTAATTGCGTCAAACAGTGTCACTAAAACAACACTTGCTGGCCAAGTAACTTTGTCGCAACAAGACATTGACTTTACAAACCCTGCAGCAATGAATTTAATTTTGAATGACCTTATGGGCGAGTACATGATTGCTAGCGACAACAAAGCCGCCGACGATCTATTGACCGCAGCAAACTCGTCAGGTGTTTGGGATGGCACAGTAGATGACTTGCTCAAATCCGTTTACGACGCAGCAAACGATATTTCAACCAACCGAAACTGGTTGCCGACACACATGTTTGTTAGCGTTGATGTTTGGTCGCAACTTGGTCAACTTACTGACACAAGTGATCGACCATTATTTCCACTCGTAGCAAACGGTTTGTCTGGTCAGAACGCACTTGGACAGGCTGCAGCGTCAACATGGGTCGGCAATCCACTCGGCTTGCAACTTGTAGTTGACAGCAACTTTGCTGCAAAGACAATGATCATTACGCGAGTCGGTCAAGGCACTGGCGATGCATACGAGTTCTACGAGTCAATCCGTGGCCTCATGTCAGTTGAGTTGCCATCTACACTCGGTCGCAACATGTCCTTCCACGGCTATGTTTCAACCTTTGCAGCAATCGGTGGAATGATCCGCAAGATCACACAGGCCTAGTCGAGTAGCGGCTTAACCGCTATGACAACATACAAAACAGCCAGCAAACAATTACTTAGTAACTATGCGTGCATTAGCACGCTAGAACCCACAGAAATTGTTATCGGTCAATCGGTAACTGTCGGGTCACTCGGCGCGCCATTTAACGGCACATTTACTGTGCTCGCATTGCCACAGTATTTGTATGTCGGTGTTGACGGTGACACTGGCGAATTTTTATACAACACCGAAGGCGCAATACCTAACCAAATTTTGTTTGCGTGCACAGGCGACGATGTTGAGTTTGTAAAAATCTTTACCGGCACAGTCGCATACACACAAACCTGCACATGGGTCACGGCTGCAGAAATTTTGACATACATCGGTATTGCTACAGCAACGGCCGACGACACAACATTTGTGACACAGTGCGCAAGCGCTGCAAACATATTTTGCTACCGTCGCCGCCAAGAATGCGGATACTTTGACGCGCTCACACCAGCGCCGTCTGGCGATGTCAAACTGGCAACGATCATGTACGGTGCAGCGCTGTATCGCCAGCGCGGTGGCATTAGCGACTTTGCGTCATTTGACGGCATGCAGCAAGGCTCGACAAACGGTCTGTCGCCATTAGTAAAACAATTGCTAGGTGTTGACCGGCCACAGGTCGCCTAATGGCTGCACAGGCTTACACCGATCTATTTAACACAGCGATAAATAACCTCGCTACCACGCTTAACGCGGTCACAGGCTTAGTGTGCATAACTGACCCACGCAATGTGCAAGCCCCGTGCGTGCTCCTAGACGCGATGTCGTTCACGGCGTTTAACGCCAACATTGTTGACATTTCAATACCAGTCACAGTTATTAGTCTCGGGCCAAGCAACGCAGACGCATACCGTAACGCGCTCAATGTTGCAGCCAAAGTGCTGGCCGCCAAGGTCGCGGTCACTGACGGCAGACCTACCACGCTTACTATTGGCGGTGTCGAGTACCCTGCGTTGTCGTTAAATATACAAATGAAAGCGAGCACAACCTAAATGGATTACGAGGTAACTAGCAACCGTCTTAACGGACACAACCGGGGCGACATCATTAAACAAGCCAATCTTGGCGACCTAACAACCGATCTGCTGTTTCTGGTTGAGGCTGGCCACCTATCACCAATAAAGCCCAAAAAATCTGCTAAACCTATAGATATAGACCCACAGGAGTAACACGACATGGCGACAACAGTTTATTTGAGCAACCCGACAATCACGATTAACAGCGTTGACTTGCAAGACCAGTGCACCAGCGCGGTCGTGACATACGCGTTTGACCAGTTAGAGACAACTGCGTTTGGTGACACGGCACGCAAGTTTGGTGCGTCAACAGTTACATCATTGCAAAACAACACGATTGAAGTTGAGTTGTATCAGTCGTATGCAGGGTCAGAAACCGAGGCAACAATTTTTGGTCTTGTCGGCATACAAACAACTATTGTTGTAAAGCCGTCAAGTGCAGCAGTCGGCGCAACAAACCCTAGTTACACACTGACAGGCTGTTACCTTGCATCGCATACACCAATAAACGCGAGCCTCGGCGAACTGTCCACAATCACATTGACATTTGCTGGCGGCGCATTAACTAAAGCGGTCGCATGATCCCGCGGCATTGGCCGCTGATAACTAACAAAACAAGCCGCGCCTACAAGCGCCGTACCGAGAGGAATAAATGCGAGTAAAAATAAAAGTTGAGTTAAACGACGGCACACCAGCAGTCGAGTTAACAACAAACCTATTTGTGGTCTGCGAATGGGAACGAATAGAAAACCGCAAAGTCGCTGACGGCAAAGGTATCGGCTACAGCGACCTATGTTGTTGGGCTTACCTAATGCTACAAATGCGAGGCGACACACTGCCGGACACATGGCGCAAATGGGTCAAAGCAAACCCGACACTAGAGGTCAGTGCAGTAGACGAGACTGTGGGAAACCCTACGGAGTCGGCACTTACCGAAGGCAATTAGCAGAAATGCTTTGCTCAGTAGGGTGGTGGCCGGCTCAAATAACATTTGAGGCACGCGATCTGGCAACAGTGGCGTACATTATGTCAAAGCAAACACGATGAGCGCGTCAATGACTGTGCGTGTTGACGGCGTTAAAGACACCATAAATCAACTTGGCAAAATTGACAAAGAATTACAAAAACAATTTAAGGCTGACGCAACCAAAATTGCTGAGCCAGCGCTTGACGCTGGGCGAGCAGCGTACAAACGATTAGAAAACGATAAAGACCCGTATGCGTTGTCGGGTATGTCGCGCAAATGGACACAAAATAATCGCAAGATTTTTCCGTTAAAAGTTGCTAACTCTATTAGAGGCGTGCAAATGAAATTTGATACACGCAAAAAAGCCATTGGCGTTATTTTGATTATACAAAAAGATGTTGCTACAGCCGTGTTTGAAACTGCTGGCCGTAAAACATCAAACAAGTTAGGCGCACAACTTGGCGCGCTTGACTCTGGTAAGACTCGACTACTGCAACCAGCCGTTGACGGTCAGCGCGACAACATTGAGACTGAGATGAAACAACTAATCAAAGATGTTACAAAGACTGTGCAGCGAGGTTTCTAGTGGCTTTATCCATTCCGATTATTTCTGAGTTTGACGGCAAAGGTGTTAGCAAAGCCATTGCACAATTTAAGGCGCTTGAAACTGTCGGCGAAAAAGCACAGTTTGCAATTAAGAAGGCTGCGATACCGGCAGCGGCCGCGCTTGCCGGTGTTACTGCTGCGTTGACGCTTGCTACTAAAGCGGCAATGGAAGACGAGTTAGAGCAAGCAAACCTTGCCAAAACAATGATGAACACGGTCGGCGCTACCGAGGCGACGATCAAGGCTACAGAGGACATGATTGCGAGCATGAGTCGAGCGTCTGGCACGGCTGACAGCGAACTACGGCCAGCGTTTGCGTCATTGTTGTTAGGCACGCACGATGTAACTAAAGCAACCGACGCGCTGACACTTGCGCAAGACATAGCCATAGGGTCAAATAAATCTTTGGGCGAAGTGAGCGACGCATTGAGCAAGGCGTTTGCTGGCAACATGAAAGGTCTTAAAGCGTTGTCGCCAGAAATTATGGCGATGATTAAAGAAGGCGCGACACTCGATACGGTCATGTCGGTACTGTCCGACAACTTTGGTGGCGCTACAGCGGCAGCGGCTGACACGGCTGCAGGCAAATTTAAGATATTGAAAAACAGCATTGCCGAAACACAAGAGTCAATCGGTGCAGCATTGCTACCAGTTGTGCAAGCGGTGCTACCAGTGTTGCAAAAGTTTGCTGATTGGGCGCAACGACATCCGCAAGCATTTTTGGCAATTGCCGGCGCAATAACTGCGATCTCGGTTGCGATCATGGCAGTCAATTTTGCTATGGCGTTAAATCCGTTTACAGCAATAGCGGCAGGTGTCGCGGCGCTGGTGGTCGGCATTATTTATGCGTACAACAAATTTGAGACATTCCGCAACATTGTCAACGGTGTGCTCAATTCTTTGATGCAAGGATTCCAACACTTTGCTAACACATGGATTTCTGTAATTAACACGATTATTAACGGCATGAACAAACTTTCGCCGTTCAGCGATATTGGCAACATACCGTCGCTGAGTGTCCCAACTATTGGCGGTAGCACTGTGGGCGCGTCTGTTGGGTCAGGCTTTGCGCGTGAAGGCGGCACAGGGTCTATAGGTGGCATTGGGTCTATTGCTACACCGATGATGCCGGTTGCATCGTCACCAGTGTTATCTGTTGGCGGCGGTGGTGGTGGCGGCGGTGGCAGTAGCGCAAATACATTTAATCCTGTTGGCGGTGGCACTAATGCGTTTACACCTATTGGCAATGCTGAACGCATTGCAGCGCGCGAGGCGATCACAGTAAATGTAAACGGTGGCATCTCGACATCTAGCGAAATTGGTAAAGCGGTCTATGACTCGCTAATACAGTACAAACAGGTTTACGGGCCTTTACGCGGTTTTGAGTAATGGCTGAAACACTTGTAACTGGTGGCAGTTATTTGCTTGAACTTGGCACAGGTTTTGACGCGCAAGCATTTGAACTAGATGTCAGTCAGTTAGACGGCACACAAGTATTAGACGGCGACGGCGAGGACTTTCAAGACATCACTGAGTATGTGCAGAATATAAACATTTCGCGCGGCCGCAAACAGGTGTTAGACGCGTTTGGTGCAGGCACGATGATTGTGTCAATGGACCAAAATAATAACAACCGAGAATTAGACGCATTTAACACTTCAAGCATTTATTACAACACCAGCACAGATCAGCCGGGTCTAGGGCCTTTGCGACCGATACGACTTAGTCGTGACGGCGAGTATTTGTTTGTTGGCAAAGTGACTAGTTATCGTCAGCAATATATTCTTGGCGGTCTGACTCAATACACGGTCGCATGCGCCGATGACATTTACACGCTTGCACAGGCTGAACTACCAGAAACAGCAACCAGTGAACAAACATCGTCGGCTCGACTGTCGGCAGTGCTTGCACTTATACCGTACACAGGCACTACAAGCCTTACAGGCACGCCTACAGCGACGCTAGGCGCTTACGACATCGCACAGGACACAAACGCCAACGAGTATGTGAACCGTATAAATCAGGCTGAGCAAGGCCGCATTTTTTGTGATCGTGAAGGCACGCTCGTATTTCAGCCGCGTATCGGTCAAACATTAGAGCCGGTCACGGTCACATTTAGCGACACTGGCACTGGCACAAAATATGACAATCTCGGTGTCGAGTTTGATCAGCAGGCAATTATTAACAGCGCAACTGTCACGCTACAAACTGGTGGCACGCCACAAACCAGCACGGACAGTGCGTCTATTAGCGAGTATTTTAAGCAATCGTTGTCTATAAGTGACAGCCTGTTGTCAAGCGACGCGCAAGCATTGACGCTTAGCGACTACCTGTTAGATCCGATACCTGAGCCACGCTTTACAAGCATGTCAAGCACTTTTGCTGCGTTGTCAGATGCACAGAAAGACGCGCTGGCAATCATGGACATCGGCGGCTCGGTAACACTTACCAAGACATTTCCGAACGGCACACCATTAGCAGTCACACAGGCTTTAGCAATTGAAGGCATAGATCACAGCATCAATGTTGCGTCTGGTCATCGTGTCACGCTCTACAGCAGCCAGACAGTCGTGCTAAACGCATTCCAATTAGACGACATTACATATGGCGTACTTGACTCATTAAACGCATTAACCTAAGGAGTAATTATGAGCAAACAGACTTTTGTTGCAAACACTATTTTGACTGCAGCGCAAATGAACACGCTGCAGACAAACGACTACAACCAAACTGTGTCAACCAAAACAGCGTCGTACACATTGATCGCTACCGATGTTGGCACAAAAATTGTGATGAACTCAGCAAGCGCAACGACAATCACAGTAAATACAAGTTTGTTCGCTGCTGGCGACAACTTGACAATTGCAAACATCGGTGCAGGTGTTTGTACGGTTACGGCTGGCACGGCTACTGTGTCAAGTGCTGGCCCGTTGGCTATACCGCAGTACGGTGGTGGCACACTTTATTTTACTAGCGCAGGCGTTAGCACATTTTTTGGGTCTGCTGGCCCTGCCGCGTCAAGCGGTATGACTTTAATAGCGGCTCAAACTACGACCACGGCGGCGACACAGACTTTTAGTAATGTTTTTAGCGCTACATATAGTATTTACAAAGTTTTTACGGTTATTACTAGCGCTAACACTCAAGAATTGCAATTCAGATTCGCTAGTGCCGGGTCGGCCAACACAAACTCTAGTTATTCGTACACTTTGGCGGGAAATGACGGAGCCGGCTTTTACGGTTCTTCAAGTCAAGGGACACCTCAAAATAAAATATCTTTAGCACAAAACTTGAACGGTAACGGGCAAATAGAATTAACAATACAAAACCCGTTCGAATCTGTCATATCGCGAGTAATCTCACAAAGTAAAGGATATTACTCCGGCGGCGGAACACAATATTCACAGCAAGGTGGCGGTCTGTTTGATAACACAACAAGTTTTGACGGCTTTGAATATTTGAACGCTAACGGGTCAACTTTTACTTATGCGACAACAATCTACGGACTAGCGAAAAGTTAGGACATTATGACTACACCACAAAAAACTATTTACGATGCTTTGACAGCCGAAACTATTACACGCGATTACAACGACGCAGAACTTGCACAACTTAAACTTGACAAATTAGCAGCCGATCAAGCGGCCGCTGACGCGACAGCGCGTGCAACGGCTCGACAAGCCTTGCTAGACAAACTAGGAATTACAGCCGATGAAGTTAAACTGCTACTTGGCTAGTTTTGCCATTGTCGTACTGTCAGCATGCACAGTGACCAAAACAAATGACGACACGATCTATAAAACTAAAACAGTAGAAAGGCCATGTCAAAATGTCAGCGCGGACAGATGCGAGATTAGAAAATGAGGCCTTGCACGCTCGACTAGTTTTTATAGTCGGAGTAATTATGGCGTGCACATTTGCAATAATGGTTGTAGGCCTACTGTTCGGCATGCTGTTTGTAAACATGCCGGCTGAACTGTCACCACTTGACGGCAGCATTGTTGACCTACTGAGCACAATCAGCGTATTTTTGACAGGCGCATTGTCTGGTTTAGTTGCGTCTAACGGTATAAAAAAGAATGCGAAAGTTGAGGCAGAATGAAACCGTACACAGTCAACGCAGCGCCAGTCACTAAAGGGCCACTTGCTGGCATGGATTACTGGATTACACGCGCTGTAAAACATTCTGAGATTAGCCTGTGGAATAATGGCTCATGGGTTGTGCGCGACATTAAAGGCAAACCCGGCACGATTAGCAACCACGCCAAAGGTGTAGCAGTTGACCTGTCGTATCGAATGGTGGCAAATACACCGGGCAAATCTATTTACATGGGGCGACAACGATCGTTGCCGTACATCATCAAATTGTTGGAAAACGCCGACACACTTGGCATAGAACTTGTGATTGATTACGCACTTAACAGGTCGTGGAAATGTGATCGCGGCACATGGAAAGGCGGCGCATTTACTGCTGGCGACTGGTATCACATAGAGGTAAATCCTGTAATGGCAAACAGCCGAGAACTTGCAAAACAGGCTTGGGATAAGGTGTTTGGGGTAATCCCCACTATCACAAAACCTGTGTAGTAAATTTGTCCTTGACCGAGAAAGTCGAGGCAACATGCCAATTATCATCAAATCAGTTATCGCGTTTGCGTTATTCACAATTGGCTTTGCCAGCAATGCGTTGCTCGCACCGCTGCCGCTAGAGCCCGACCCACCAGCAACAGCGCTGTACGGGCCTGCAGGGTCGTTTATAGGGCAACAAAAAGAGATATACCTGTGGATACCGCCTACGACCACAACGACCGTGCCACAGGCTGTGTATAAGCATGGGGATTGCTCATGGTTACCACAAATGGCAGTAAAGGCAGGCTGGCCAATAGACCAGATCGGCAAACTACGCCAGATTGCGTTGCGTGAGTCTGGGTGCTGTCCTAATCGCGCTGGCGGCGACATGGTTGACAAAGACTGCAATATCACAGGCGTAAGCGAATGGTCACACAGATCAGACAGTGGCCTGCTACAAATAAACGGTGTGCACTGGAAACAAGACCACAAAGAATATGCAGGTGTAGTGTGCAAACAAATGCAAATCTGCACACAAGCACCACTGCTAGACGCATACACAAATCTGCGTGCCGGGCTACTAATCTACAATCTCGTTAAGTGGCAGGCATGGACAAAATAAGCGTAGGCGTGTTCGTGTTTGGAATAGGCCTGTATCTGTACATGCTTAGGCTACTATCCATGTTTATATTAGATTAACCAAAACAACCGAGAGGAAAAAATAATGAGCCGAGACGAAAACAAACCGAATAACAACTGGCTAAACAGCGAGTTGTATTTTAAGTTGCTAGGCGAACAGATCAGCCGAGTGCCAGACATGACACTAGAAAAAACTTTACACAACCTGCAAGACATCGCAGATGACTACCTATTTGACAACGGCGACCTAGTGCGCAGCATTAAACAAGCCATAATAGAAATCAAATATGCGAACCACATCATTAACGAATTGCGCGCTCGACTAGCAGACTGCGAGTCTGAGATACGCCGACTAGAAATGTTGGCGCACCGTGCAAACTGACCAGCCGACAATCTTTGACGCAATACGCGAACGCGACCAAGCAATCGCACAAATTGCAGCCAACACCAGCGACACATTTAGTGAGTGCGCACGATCAGCAATAATAAATGTTGGCCGCATGCGCGAACACTTTACAAGCGACGATGTTTGGGCATGGCTTGACACACACAAAAGCATCAAAGCACACGACAACCGTGCGCTAGGTGCAGTCATGTCAAAACTGCACAAAGAATATTTAATAATGCCAACTGGCAACTATGTACCGTCAAAGCGCCGGCACATGTCACCGATTAGAGTCTGGACGCTTGTATGACCGAATTTAACGAGCAAGAGTCAACAAATCAATATTTAGTTGACGCATTGATTTTGGCGCGCAAAGCAAACGAAATTTTGACAGAAAATAATCGCCGGCTAGAACGCTTGTTAGTCAAAGCAATAAAAGATTTACAAGATGCAGACCGTTCGTTAGATCAGTTAAAAAACAGCGTTGACAATTTGACAAACCTAGTTACTGCAAAGGTGGTTAAGTCATGAGCGGATTTATGGACGGCTATTTGGATGTTGCGACACGGCTAAAAATGGCGTTTGACAAATACCCTGACCTGCGCATACAAGAAACACACCGCGAAATTGTGGAGATGCCAGACAAGTCGTGTTTTATACGCTGCACTGTCACAATCTGGCGCACAGCAGACGATCTAATTCCGTGTGTTGCGTCAGCGTGCGAGTTATACCCCGGCAGGACATCATTTCAAAAATACTCTGAGAACGAGGTTGGCTACACAAGTGCGGTGGGTCGAGCGCTGGCTTACATGGGGTTTAGTGGCAACAAGTCGCTGGCATCGTCAGACGAAATTAACAGCGCTAAGGGTCGCCAACAGCCACAACATTTGGCAAAGGTTGTACCGTTGCGCGACGATCTAGAGCAACCATTTGACACAAACCCTGACGGCAAACAATATGCGACACCGAAACAGCGCGGCCTAATTCGAGCGCTGGCATTTGAGAAAAAAATTGGTACGGCAGACATCATAAAACATGTCAACAAAGTGTTGAACAACGAATACTCAAGCATTGAGGCAATTACCAAAGATGAGGCATCAGCAGTAATAGAGTCGCTACAGACTTAACATACCGTTGACATACCTATAACTAGTAGCGCATGACCTAAGCCCGTTGCACGGCAGTTGGTGACACTCGGTAACGAGGGTAGATCACTATGTAGTAATACAGAGTGAGGCAAACGATCAAAGATATGGGAGTGCGACTGAAGGCAACGCACGGGGGGCTAGCGCACTAGGTCAAATCACACACAACAATAGATGTAACATAAAACAAAACAACCGAGGCAAACATGACAACAAACAACACCACACACAAACCGAAAGCAAGCGCGACAGCGCGCGCTAGCAACTAATGCCACCTCGCAGACGCACACACAACGCCGCACAACTAGGGCACTACACACAAAACAGTCGAGCACGCAACACAGCAGAGTTCAAACGAAACAGACGCACCCTATTAGCCGGGCATCCCTTATGCCATTGGTGCGGTACACGCGAGGCAACCACAGCAGATCACCTAACAGAAATAGACAGATGGCCAGCCAACACAGCCGGCATAAACGCATTAGACAATCTCGTTGCAGCATGCAAAAAATGCAACAGCAGTCGCGGCGCTCGATACGGCAACCTAAAACGACAGCACATATACGAAACACCACCAACAATAAACGCAAACACAAATGTATTAAATACATCAAACAGTATTTTTATACACAAAACAGACGCCCCCGACTCGCCCAAAGCCTTATTCCATAAGGGTTTGCCGAGATTAGAGCCAACTAGCGCTGACCAAATCGTGCATACTTATACAGCGCCATATCAGCCAAGATTAGAAACTGCGGTTGAGCGTGATGGCACTTTCCTTGCAGACGGTGTTGCTAAATGGGCGCAAGATTATTTGCACTGCAACTTAATGCAATGGCAACGGCATTGTGTTGGCGGTGTGCTTGCACATGATGAGCACGGCGATCTGTTGCACCGGCAAGCGCTTGTATCGGTCGCTCGACAAAACGGCAAGTCAAAATTGTTGGAGGCCTTGGTTGGTTTTTGGTGTACTGAGATGCCTAAGTTGCGTGGCGAGCCGCAAACTATTATCACTACGGCGCACAAACTCGATTTAGCAATTGAATTGTTTGGCAAAATTGCACCAGTGTTAGAGCAACATTTTGGCGCAATTTTGACTTGGGCTGTTGGTCGCAACGAGGCTAATTTGCCAGACGGCACACGCTGGCTTGTGCGCGCTGCGACACCTACATCGTTTCACGGGCTTACGGCTGATCTAGTGTGCATAGACGAATTGTGGGCAGTGTCACCAGATGCAGTGTCGATAGGACTCTTGCCTACGATGCGCACACGCCGATCACCTATGTTGTTTATGACAAGCACTAGTGGCGACGAGTCGAGTAAAGAAATGTTGCGGTGGCGTGAGCAAGGCTTGCGCGCAATAGACGAAAACAAAAGAGGGTCGCTGTATTTTGCCGAATTTAGCCCAGCGTCAACTACAGACCCAATGACAATAGAGGCATGGCTACAGGCCAATCCTGCAATCGGTCACACATTGACGGTAGATGTGTTGGCGGCCGAGGCTGAGCAACCTAATCGCAATGCGTTTCTACGGTCGTCAGTAAATTTGTGGACAGCAAGCGCGCACGGCTGGCTACAGCCGGGAGTGTGGGCCAATCTTAAAACCGAGTTGCCGATGCCTAACGGCGGTGTGCTTGCCATAGAGCAATCACAAGACGAGTCAAGGTTTTGCGGTATTCGAGCGGCGCTAAACGGTGACGGCAACATACAAATCAAACAAGAATTTGTTGTAGACACTTTGGCTGAGTGTTGGCAGGCCGTAGAGCAAATTTGCAAAGACACAACGACACGCCTAATGATTACGCCAGCATTCGAGATGACTATGCCTACACGGTTTGCACACAGGTCGTCTATGGTTGGCAATCGCGAGTTGCAACGCTGGACACAGGTTGCCCGATCAGCGATCATTGAGCAGCGCGTCAGGCATGACGGGTCAACCTTGTTGAGCCAGCACATTGACCGTGCAGTAGCAGTCAAAAATCAAGGCGCATTAACTTTGTCGTCGCTACGGTCGCCGGGGCCGATCGAGTTGGCTAGATGTGTCGTATTTGCGGTCGCAATGGTAAACAAGCCGGCAACGCTCGGCAAACCAATGATTGTTGTCGCTAACGGCTAATGTATTGTCGGGTGGCTCGTCGCGTCGCGCTTTCTCGGTTCATCGCGGCGAGCACCTATACACACTGCCAGCGTGTGATCGTGGCATACTTTGACTATGACCCTTGTTGAATTTATTGCAAAACAATTTAAGGCGCAAGCGCCACCAGTGA
>Ga0208974_1000628_pt1 | contig 14403 bp, 9 predicted proteins | sample GreLakmeER15MSRF_FD_187699 | JGI IMG/M metagenome (GOLD analysis project Ga0208974, IMG submission 187699) | Freshwater lentic microbial communities from great Laurentian Lakes, MI, USA - Great Lakes metaG ER15MSRF (SPAdes) | ecosystem: Environmental > Aquatic > Freshwater > Lake | place: Great... | reverse complement strand
CCAAACTACTTGCACTACTATCAGTTCTTACACCAACTCTTGCAACCTTACCACCACCATCAGTATTCAGGATTGGTAGTGCTCCTGTTGCTTTTTCTATGGTATTAGAACCACCAAAGTTCACCGGAGTCCAGTTGTTTCCTCTTCCCGATTGGTCTTGTCCGATTGGTGCAGAACCATCAAAGGGGAGGTAGAAACCATTTTGACCAATGTTTGTAGTGTCTCCATCAAGTAAAGTAACACCATCAACTTCAATAGCATATATTTGAGTTCCAGAACTAGCAGAAGTTGATCTACTTATGACTATTGATGATAATGGGGAAATAATTCCAGTTACAGTATGCCAGTGAATAGTTCCTTGTGATGGAGTTTGTGAGACACCGTTTACTGTAAAAGTGCCAAAACTTGTTCCGTTTGCATATCCTCTCAAACGAATTCTAACTTGATTTCTAAATGGAATTGAAGATGGTGAAGTCCAAGTAGATGTACTTTCGTTTGCTGATAACCATTCCGTTTGATTTGGATTTCCATCAAATGCAAGATATCCAGGTCCTTCTAAATTTCCACCACCACCATCATATAAAGATCCTGCACCTGTTACTCCATTACTCCAAGTTGTGCCATTATTTGGAGTTGCTTGTGGTTTGAACTTTTTAGGTCTCCAAGTATTTGTGAGTGGGTCAGTATATCCAAAGTATGATGGGTCTAATGCTTGACCGTCTATGAAATAGATCTGTGACATTTCTCCATCAAAATATCTGGAGGAACTTGAGACATTTCTTCCTATATTGTGTGCTGTGGTATTGTTTATTGCTGTGTCTGCACCACTGTAAAGATCTCTATCAGTAGAAAAAGTTTGTTGTACTCCATTAATCCAAAGTTTAATTCTTGTTGCTGCTGTAGATGCTGTTGTATCTACAGATAAAACATAGTTATACCACCCAGAGTGATCACGAAAAACTGCATTGGTTTCTTTCCAAGCATATACTGCACTGCCAACATCTAATTGATTATTTCCATTATAAAAAAGTCCAAATAAAGTGTTAGAGTCTGCAGTACTTGCATTTTGATTAGGTCCTGCTCCCCAAAAAGTTTTCTCTACTGAAGTATCTACTTTTCCATTTTTAATCCAACCACTCCAAGTGAAAGTTCTTCTATTTCCGGCACTACTTGGAGTTCTTGTCAAATAATGACTTTTACCACTATCAAACCTCAACCCACCATCAACAATTTGAACACCACCTGCCCTGTCCTCGGTAATAACCTGTGGAACTATTGCACCCATTTATCTACTCCTCAACTAAAGTTCAGTGAAGCACCAGCAAGCAGTTGCGTTCCTGCGGTTCCTACTCTATGGACAGTGAAAGAAATTAAACTAATCGCACCAGATGCTGTTGGTAAACTTGGTGGTGAACCTGATGGGAATAAGAAGTAAGTGCTAAATCCAACAGTTGCAATACCAGAGTTTACAATTCTTACTGTATGACTATCTCCCTCTGTGCCACCAGAAACTGTGATGGTTGTAATACCCGTTGCAGTGACTTTATGATCTTGCTTACTTAGGTTCAGTGTTGTTGTAATACCTGATGCCGTAAGTGCCTCTGTTCCAAGTCCAGCAGATGCAATCGTAACTGTAGAAATACCACCAGATGCTGTTGTTACTGTTGCTCCACTAAAGTTTATTGTGGTGATTGACGATCCTCTAGATGCACCACTTTCACTTAGTGCAATACCAGATACAACACCTTGAAGATTGCTACCATCACCATAATACTTCGGTGCATAGACATTCGTGCTGAATGCCATTCTGGAATTAGCATTATCCCAAGTTAATGTCTTATTTGTCGTTCCATAAATTGTAATTCCTGCACCATCCGCCAAAGTGTCAGTTGGTGATGAGGTTGATCCAATACCAATGTTCTTATCACTGATTTCTAATGAGGTAGTATTGATAATTGTCTGAGTTCCATTTACCGTTAAGTTAGTAAATGTTGCTCCACCACCAACAAAATTTGTTGCAGTGACAGTGCTACTGAATGTTGCAACCCCAGAAACACTCAATTGCGTAATAGATCCAATACCACCAATAACGTTAGTTGCTGTATCTGCACTACTAACAGTAACAACACCAACATTAAAGGGTGATGCATCTACCCATTGAGAACTATTCACATCTTCATAGTAAATGAACAATCTACCAATATTACTATTATACCAAAGATTACCTGCAGTTATAATTCCAGTAAATGCTTCTCCCGGAGTTGTGCCAATACCAATAGATGCACTACCACCACTACCTCCACCTTGGAAGAAAATTGTTGCAATTCCAACAGAATTATTATAGTAAACAGTAGAAAGACCAGGACCCCTTAAATCAAAGAATGAAACACCATATCCAACTACACCTCCAGAAGTTCCAATACCAATTGTTGCAGTGAAATTTCTTGCGTTTCCTGTTAGATTTGAACCATCACCATAATAAGTTACAATACCAGATGCTGCGGTAATAATACCAGAGGAAAATTGTACTGTTCCTAATGTAGAAACACCAGAAACATCTAGTTGTTTGGAGAATAATGTAGGTCCAGTAACTGTTGTAATTCCTGCAAAGGTAGAAACACCAGAAACATCTAGTTGTTTGGAGAATAATGTAGGTCCAGTAACTGTTGTAATTCCTGCAAAGGTAGAAACACCAATAACTCTTAATCCATTTTGAATATCGACATAATCATTAAATGTTGAGAATCCTACGAAAGTAGAAACACCAGAAACATCTAGTTGTTTGGAGAATAATGTAGGTCCAGTAACTGTTGTAATTCCTGCAAAGGTAGAAACACCAATAACTCTTAATCCATTTTGAATAACAACGTAGTCATTAAATGTTGAGAGTCCTACAAAAGTAGAAACACCAGTAACTCTTAATCCATTTTGAATAACAACGTAGTCATTAAATGTTGAGAGTCCTACAAAAGTAGAAACACCAGTAACTCTTAATCCGTCTTGAATAACAACGTAGTCATTAAATGTTGAGAGTCCTACAAAAGTAGAAAATCCAGCAACATAGAGATCTCTTATGGTCGAAAGACCAAGAACATTAAGAGTTGCAATGGTAGCAATACCAATAATATAAAGATCAGTATCAACGATTACACCACCATTACTGTAGAAGTTTCCACCAACATAAAAGTCACCACCCGTAGTTGTGATGCCACCATTTGCAGCAACTGTAGTAATGCCACTGACATAAAGATTGTCTTCAATTGTGACAGAATCTCTAAATGTTGCAAATCCTACAAATGTTGAAATTCCAGATACATTTAGTCTTGCAATATCTGCTTGATCGAATGTTAAATCATCAAGACTTAAATCACCAGTAATTCTTACATCACCCTGAACATAGAGTGCCGTTTGTCCAGTAGAAACTGGTGAACGAATATCTAAAAGATATCCTGGTTTTGCAGTTCCAACACCAACAGACTGTGCAATTCCTGTTGGTCCTGCGATAACACTGAAGATTGTTCCACCAGTTCCAACTCTTAATTCGTTAAGAACTGTAGCAATTCCCGAAACAATTACATCAGTAGCACCAATTCCACCACGAACATCTAAATTATATCTTGGATTTGATGTTCCAATACCAACCTTTTTTGTTGTTGCATTTGCAAGAACAAGGTCTTGATTGACTTCAAAACCATTTTTGACTACAAAATTTTTATTAATAGCCATTGGGTTTCACTCTCCACCCATTAGTTTTTAAATATTTATCTATATAGCGTTCCTAACAACTACCTTTGCAAGTCCAGTATGACCACCTTGTCTTGTAGAAACTATTGTTACAGATCCATCAGTATATCCACTTCCTCCTCCACCACCTCCACCACCATTACCACCTTGACCACCGGTTGCACCATTTGCCCCATTTCCACCACCATTTAAGCCAAGTCCGGCAGTTTGTCTGATTGCATATCCAAGTTTATGTCCTCTATTAATAAATGCACTGTTTGGAATAACATACCCATCAGCATTTACTAACTGAACTGCACCAATATCCTGACAAGCAGAAAATCCTCTATTTAACCAATAAGAATTTCCTGGTGCTGTTCCACCCTTTGAACATCCAAGAGCTCTACCCCCATCAGGTGCTGATGCTCTACTATCTTCAGAATAAATTGCTACTTGACCAGATACTGAACCAAAAACTCCACTTGTTGTTGGTAATGTTCCTGGCAAGTATAATCTACCACCAGAACCAGCACCTCTTCCAAATCCATTTCCACCTGCAACATTAACTCCGCCACCATCTCCACCATTACCACCGTTGCCAGCGTTTCCTCCACCACCTACAGATGCAATCAAAGAAGATTTTCTCCATAAAAATACAGCTGCTCCACCAGATACTTGCGGGAGTGCTGAAACGATATATTCAACATTTTTTTGTAAAGTCATTCTAATTGTTGATGTTCCACCCTCACCACCCCTATATCCACCATTACTAGCTCCAACACACCCAAACAGGTCTACAAAAACATCAATATCAGTTTCCGGAGCATAGAATGAATAAATGGTTCCTAACGGATCTCCCGATTCTGCTGCAAGTACAAAGGAATTAAAAAACACATTTGTACTTGATAATGTTGCAGAAGATCCACCAGTTTGATTGACTTTTTCCAAATTAATAATTTTTCTAGCGGATACAACAGAAAAAACTGCAGTGTTACTTGTCAATGGAGAATTACTTGCTATTGAATTAGAAACAGTTGAAGTAACGTTGTAATTTCCAATTGCAGTTCCAGAAATTGAAAGTGTTGAACTTGTTGCTCCAGACACAGTGAATGTTGATCCACTAATAGAATTAGATCCATTATTTAATGCAACTCCATTAATGGACCACTGATACGCAACAGATCCTCCATCATTTGAAGATGCGACAATAGAAAAAGTTGCCGTAGAAGTTTGCGAAACAGTTTGTGATGATGGTTGTGATGAAATAGAAACTAATGGATAAACTGTAAGTGTTGCTGTATTGGAATTAATTGGCTCATTTACTGCATTTCCTGTAGATCTTCCAGACCCTACTTCCGTAACTCCTGTTGTGTTATATGCAGATGCAATATAATCAGCCTGAACGTAAAATTTTGCCCCATTTCCATTTGGACTTACAATATTTGACATTGTAAGTGTAGTTGTTCCCGATCCAGACAATGTAGCACCAAGATATGATCCATCAGTTAATTGACCATAACCATCAGCATACCACCGATATGCAATAATTCCTGTATTTGTTGCTGGATTTGTCGGACTTTGTGACGGAAAAGTTGCTGTTGCAATACCAACAAAAGTTACAATTCCAGCATTAGCAACAGAAAGAGATGTTGGGTGGGTTGTAAATGATAAAATAGGACCATTTAAATCTAAAGTAGTCTGTTTATTAATCATTTATAGTATCCTCAAGCAAAGTTTTGACCGATAACAATTCCATGCCAAGTCGATCCTCCATCAAAAGTCTTAAATGAGTAAATATCAGATCTACTTGCAGTTGGAGTTACGATTGGAATAACACCACCACCAGACCAATAAATTGGAAGTACACTTCCACCAGAATTTCTAATGTCATCAATATCGACAGTATATCCACCAGTAGAATTTTGGGCAATCTTAATTGTAAAGGAACTTGATCCAGCTGGTGGATTTGTAACTATAAATTGATTTACATTTTCAGTTAAAGTTAATTCAAATGTTTGTGCTTGAGAAAGATCAAGTGTAACTATATTTGAAGAACTTGAAACTGTTTGAACAACTTCAGTAAATGTTTTCAGTCTTGTGAGACCTTCCACATCAAGTTTTGCTCTTGGAACCGTAGTTCCAATACCAACCAATCCACCTGTAGAAACAATTGCCGTAGATGAAGTTCCAACATAAAGTGATGTAGCAGTTACAACTCCAGCATTAATTCTGCCAGATGAACTATTCAGATCATATGCACCAGTTGCAGTAATGATTCCACTTACAAATACATTATTTGCAGTAATGATGCCCACAAACTGAGCAATTCCGTTGACATAAAGTGAAGTTGAAGCAGTTCCAATTGCACCAAGTTCAAGATTAAATCTTGGAATTGAGGTGCCGATACCAACATTAGTTAGTGAAGTGTTGTAAAGAATCGTCCCACCAACATTTGTCCATCCTGCTGCAGAGACATTTACATTATTAAGTAAACTTCCATCACCAACAAACGCAGTTGCAGTTACTGTTCCAACAATATTTGTTCCACCAATAACTTGTAGTTTATAATTATTTGCAGTGGTTCCAATACCAACTCCACCATTTCCATCAACAGAGAATTGAGTTGTTCCAGATCCAACCAGAAGTTTTGCAGTTCCTGGTGAAGTTGTTGCAATTCCAACTTGATCAAAGAGACCAATATTCAGAGTCTTAGAAAGACTGATTGCACCAAAACGATACCAATCATTATCAGTTGTATAAATCCACCCAACATATCCACCTTTGCTTGGGTTATCAAGATAGATAATGTCTCCTGGGTTTCCTGCAAGAGCTGGTGTTGCAATTCCAACTGTATACTTTCTAGAAACAGTTGAGTCACCTTGTAGGAAGAGTGAGAATGCTTCAATACCCTTTGTTGAGGTAGAAGTTAACTTATTGCTGAAGATTACTGGTCCATTGAATTCTGATGTTGCTTTACCATCAGATCCACCTTCAACACGAATTGAACGTGCAAAGGATCCTTCAGTTGGGTTAATAACATTTAATCCTTGCTGTGATCCAATATCTTCACCAGTAATTGTCTGAATTGGGGTATCAAAGATTTCTTCCAATCCAGTGATGGAACTCATCTTCTTGTTACCAGAGTATGAAATACCCTTGTCATTCATTCCGGTATAGAAGTTAATACCACCATTCTTTCTTGTAGACTGTGAAAGAAGTTCTTCTTGTGCAGAAATCTGGCGGTCTTGCTTATCTGGGAATGCAGTTGAATAGTTACCAGGACCAAATCCAACATATTCAAATGTATGTCCAGAAGCACGAATGATTGAGTGTCTTCTTAATTCAATGGGTTTAATTTCAATCTTTCTTACAACTGCTCCAACAGAATGAGTTGCTGCTTTACTTCCAAGAATACCACGGAATACAGTGATTGGGTTAGTAACACCAGTGATGCTGCTTGTAGAAGTAGTTGTCTTAATTCTCATTATCTCATCATCAATCATCAAGTAATCACCGATGTTGATATCAAGATTGGAAACTGATATTAAGTTAATTTGATCAGTCGTTGCATTAATGATGGGACTTGAAAGTGTAGTGGTGATTCCTGCATAAATGGTATTCATTCTACCATTTAGATTCTCATTGTCTGTAGTAATTACCCCGTCATTTGATGTTATACCTTCACGATATGCAAAGAGAGTTCCTGTTGCAGTTGGAGCACTTGTAGAAGCACCAATATTAATCTTAAAGGATGTGTTGCTTACATTTTCAGTAACAACAAAATCACCATTGTATAGACTTTGATTTGCACCAACAACACGAACTTTACTATCAACTTTCAGTCCGTGATTGTTGATTGATGTTACAAGAGCAATTCCTGTTGTATTATCATATGAAAGAGCACTGATACGAATTGCTTCGCCAGTGAGATACACATACGCATTTGATATATCTGCTGCATTAATTCCTACAGTAGTTCCAATTCCAATTGCACTAGTTGAAGTTACAGCAAAACTCTTTGCGGCACCAACTTCAACATTTGTAATTCTATAAACATTATTGAGTTCAGCATATGTTTCTGAAGAAACACCAGAAATTCTTACAGTATCTCCAATATTGTTATAAACACCTGCGACAGTTACAACTGCTTGAGTATATCCTGTTGTTGTACCAACACCAACAACTGCAAGAGTATTGCCAATACCATATGCAGATCCACCATCCATAATCTTAACATCAGTAATGGTTCCAGATCCATCTACTGTGATTTTTGCTGTTGCGTGTTCACCAGTGATTGATCCAGCAAATCCAACAAGTCTTGCATTGTAAAGACTTCCTGCAGTGCCAGATCCATATCCAGCACCAGCAGATGTAAGAGTGAGTCTTGTGATGCGGTTCAGTCCGTGATCAATATTTGTATGAATAGTATGAGATGTATTACCAATACCGGAAATAATATTTGTTAGACCAATGCCAACATCAGCGTCTTTTAAGAGTTTACCAACCGTTTCTCTTGTGATGCTGTTACGAACATCATTAACTACAACTTCACCGATCAGAGATGATGATGCAGCACAGATTGTTTCATCTGGATCTGATTCTGGATTATCACGGTTAATTTGTGGATAGAGTTCCTTAACTGGTTGAGAGAATTTTTCGTCAGTAAATGGAGCAACAGTTGGAGTGTTGGATACATTTAATACTGTAATGTAGTATATTCCATCTTGCTGTCCTGTAACATACTTCTGTGCTTCTTGAGTTCTATAGACATAATAAGTGTCTTTATATTGCTTTCTCTTAAAGTATGGAAGAGTAGTTGTTCTTGCTGAAGTATCATTTGTAAATGTTCCAGGATCAGTGGTAAGCCCAACGCTGAATTGTTTTGCACTACTAATTCCAGTAACAGTGTAGGTTCTATTGAAACCAGTGTTTGCTACTCCAGTGAGGTTATTTGTGCTCTTAATGTTTACAAGTTCAACTTGAGATCCAACAGAAAGATTATGAGGAAGTTCTGTTGCAATCTTTGCAATATTCGATGACCACTCAGCACTTGCAATAAATCTAAAGTTTCTTTGATCATTTACATTGGTTAAGGATCCACTTCCAAAGTAAGTTTGAATTTCTGCATCTGTTGCACCAATGGAAGTATTAGACTCCTGAAGAATAAATGCATCAACTGGTGGTCTTGCAACCGTAGATCCAGTACTCTTTGGAATTACATATCTAATACGATAAAGAATATCATTTGCAGTACGATTATCTTGTTTACGCTTAAAGTAAGTTCTTGGCGTTGCTGCTCCTAGTGCTGTAGATCCAAGTCCTACAATCGTTGAATAGATATTGTTTTCAGTGGATGCAGCGGCAACTTTAATATACCACTGACTATTTGTGCTGTCATACTGAACTGGGTGACCAATATCTCCAGAGTTCTTATCAGCAACTCTACTTACAACAGATAAGACGCCACCTTTATTATTGATTGTAATTGCGTTTGTTGAAACAGTTGAATCAGTTTCAGTTTTTGCAAGTTTGAGTTGACTTGTTGATAATGTACCATCAACAGTGTTTGTAATTACATAATAAACCGTATTTGGTGTAAGACCATCAGGCAACTGACCATTGTCACTTAAAATTCTTACTGATTCACCACTGTAGAACGTGTGAGTGCTAGTTAGATTCAAAGTATTACTATCTGTAATACTGTTTGCGGTTCCAACACGAGCCACAGTAAATTTCTTTTCAGAACTGGATTGAGATCCAGGCATTACAATGCGAGCACTGTATTCTGAAGAAGAACCACTAGAAGAAATTAATACCTTAAGTGCATCATTTTCCCTTGCACCAACTCTATATCCTTCAAATACGTTTTCTGGTGGAATATCCGCGTTTGTTTGATTATAGAGATAAAGATTTCCAACTGATGCAACACCAACAGTTTTGTTTACATCAATTGCATTAAATTCAATTGCATTTTCTGTGAGTGATAATTCTTTAGGAGGAATAATATGAGTAATGTATCCAAGATCATCTTGAGGAAATGCATCTTTTCTAAATCCTGATGCAACAAGTGCCTTTGAACCAAAGTTGGAGTTGGAGTTTGTAACAGACTGATCTCCACCAGTATCAGTTGAGAAATGCTCTGCATATCCAATCGCAAAAATAGAAACGTTTTGAATGAACGCTTCATTAATGGTTTTGATATGGAAGTTACGATAAGATGGTTTAAAGATTGCTCTTGAATTATTACTTATCGTTTCATTGCCAGGTTTTGTATTATCATCATACTCACCTGTTGTTGAGTTGTAGAGAACGAAGGCTTTATCATCTTTTTGAAGACCAATGCCCGTAAACTGGGCAATCACCATTGACTTAAATCCGCTTGCTTTGTTTCCGTCAGCAAGAACACCACACATTCCAAATACAGAACGTAGAGAGATGTTGAAGATATATGGCGATGCTGAGGTAACGGTGTCTGATGATAAAGATAGTGATGCACTTGTTACACTTGGGAGTGCAAGAATTGGAGTGTTTTGAACTTGATACTTAAAGTTAGTGTCATCTACTCTTTCAGTAACAACAAACTGTCCATTATAAGTTGACTCAGAGACGTTGCGAATTCTAAATGCGGTATCAACATCCAATCCAGTCACTGTGGACGCAGTAGTAACTGTAATTGTTGTAGTTGCACTAATTCCATTACCAGCTTTGATACTGGTAATTCCAACTTCACCGCCTGTTGGTCCAACAATACGATACTCATCAATTTTTGATTGAATATCCAGACCAGAACTTGGATAATCCGGTTCAATTGCACGACCTGATGACTGCCCATAAGCAAGTCCAACCTTTTCATAATACATATCCAGATCTGTACGATCTGTTGAGTATGATCCAATAAATGTGTCGTTAATACTTACATCATTTGTACCATCAGCATATTCAAAACAAGTTAACTTGTGATGGGAAAAGTTGGGAACAAATAAGTTGGAAGTATAATCAATAAAACACTGACCATTTGGATCAGCATCAAACAGAGAGAACTGCCAGAAGTAGCATCCACCAGTTACACGGAAAATCGTGGAACGTTCAATATTATCATTTGTCGGATCTGGTACGTACTTCGGACGAATTTTTGTTTTACGAAGGTCTAATCCAACAATCGAAGTACCACGAGGAATAATAACACCACCGTGAATACTATTCAGTTTATAAAGGGCATTATCTGTTGTGGTTAAATCAAAGTTTGTTGTTAAATCAAAAGGAGGAAAATCGTTTGAAGTTGTACCGTTTCTTAACTTAAAGTTATTTGCTCCATCTGGAATCCATCCTGGACGGTTATCTATAAGGTGATCACCAGGATACAGAAGAATTGTTGTTTTTCCGAATCTATCGTTGTTTAATCCGCGCTGATATGAGAATCTTGATGCTTCAATCAGTGCTCTTTGAATTGTTTTGAATGGGCGGGTCAGTGAATTTCCCTGATTTTCGATACTATCAGTTGAATCAAGTGAATTTGGATCAACGTAAATTATTGTGCCGCGAACTGACTTCAGAAAATTGTCTAAACGAGAGAGACCCATTTTATTAGTGCTTATAGTTTCCGTTATGGATTATTTATCATACAACAAAACCACCCGAAGGTGGTTCTGAAGTCACACGGAAGGAGTTTGGTTAAGTATCACCTTGATTATTATACCACTTTTCTTCTTCCCACGTCAACCTTTTTTCTAATTCCTTATCAAAAATCATTAAGTATCTATGTTTTCTGGGACGATCTTTCCATTCACCTTGAACTCCTTTGACAGAACCTCTTGAATGTTTGGTTCCATCAGCATAATAAAAATCTTTTTTAGGGTCGGTTAACCCATAATACTTGAAATTACAAGCGCGGTAGATAATTCCGTTGTGGCGAGTAGAATCAGCGTAGCTAAGAATACAAGAAACATTTGCATCTTTTTTAAATCTCCGTATGCAACGACTTAAGAACCAGGATGTGATATTATATTCTTTTTTTTGTATATCTGGATCAACACATAATCTTGAAAGTTCGTATAGTCCATCTTGCTGATCACGATCTAAACCAAATGCTCCGACCGCTATTTCTGGGACGGGGATCTTAGTAAAGACGCAAGCAGCGAGACAATTACCAACGTGCAAAAAATCACAAATATTGGATTTGAATAAACCGTAGTTGTATCCACTTTTAAAATCTTTTGATTCATCTTTAAGATAATGATGCGTATAAAGGAGACTTTTGATTTCTTCTTTACACACCTTATCTATATAAAAATCAGATTTCATTAAGTATTTTTACTCACTTTGTTTGCATTCTAACATATATTCAACAGTGTTTGCAACGTCATTCATCGCATCACGAAGATTTGGTTGTTGTCCCGATTCTTGTCTAACGACAGGTCTTATGTCATCAGTAAGAGTCCATCTCCATTGATTCATTTCTTTACAATACCAAAGATTAATCTTCATTCTTAAAGTGCTCCAGTTTAATCCAATTAATAAGAGCATTCAATTCCATCATAAAAGAATCATTGACTTCTACATCTGGCAAATCTTGGTATACTTCTTTAAGTTCTTTGAATGCTTCTTCTTTTCTTAATGTATCATCACGATAATATTCTAATGCTTCAATAACAAGTTTGCGATCTTTTTGTGAAAGTAAAGACATAAGAGTTGTAATAAAAACTCAAGCCCCCGACAAGATTCGAACTTGCGACCAACGGTTTACAAAACCGTTGCTCTACCACTGAGCTACAAGGGCAAATTAATCAACAGGCAACATTTCAGGATTTTCCAGTTCAACATCAAATAACATTGGATGACACTCTTCATCAATCAAATAGAATGATGTTCGGTACAAATCTTCTAGTTCGTATCTTAATTGTTGGTCTGCTAAATGAATTAATTCCAAATCCTGCACTGCATAATCTGGAAGTTCATCAAAAGTAAATGGAATGTGATTTATAAAGTACATTAGAACAATTTGAGTTCCTTTATTGTACCAACAGTATGCGGCATCAATTTTGTACTTCATAGGATCTACTCCTACTTTTGTTTATTTAGAGTATAAACTCTAATACCTGTGGTGAGATTCGAACTCACGCTTGAACGATTTTAAGTCGTTTGCCTCTTCCGCTGGGCTACACAGGCATAAAAATCATCCTTGATAGGTTCTTGGATGATACTTCAAATACTCAAAGAATGTCAACTTCATTTCTTTTTTTGACATTCCGCAATGTTTTGCTGCTTGAGGTAAATTCCATTTTGCAGCAAAAAGTGCTTCATTTGCCTCTTTAACGTTTTCTGGTGTTGTTTTTACTGGAACTTCATAAAAGTTCCACTTGTTGATTTTATAAAAATTCATACCTTTTGAAAAAAGTATCGTATGAGAAAATTTTGCCGGGAATTTTTACCCCCAAAAATGGAACTTAAAGTGGATTTGCGTATGAGAGTGTTTCTTCATCTACTGTAGCACGAACAAAGTCTAGCACATTCATAAACTCTTCAACAGTATCGCAGGACACTTGCTTTTCTGACCCTTCACTGGAGTACAGATATACGGTTCGCTTGATAGGATCAACCACGCATCGTGTCAGGTACTCATCTTGCATTGGTTCGTTTGTTGATTACCTAGGTATCATAGCACGGTCAGGAAGGGTTGTCAAGGTGTTCTCTGACGGTTTCCTGAATCAAGTTTTTCACATAATTATGCTCAAAGTTAAATGAATACCCTGCATTACCATTTGGATAATCTTCGTGAGTTTCTCCCTTATATTCTACCACCAAATCATCATCAAGACGACGAGCAATAATGTGATAATCTGCATTAATTGCTCCGCCAGCATTGTTACGTACAACAACTTGTTTACCCCAACGAATTTCTTGAACAAATAATTCTTGCCAAGAACCAATTGGAGTTAAATTGATTGTCATATCCTCCGTGTTTACAAGACCTTCCCAAAAAGAAGGAAGATCGATAATACCATCAGAAGAAACTTTGCCTCTACAATAAACAGCAATCTCTGGCCCTTCAATACAAACGTGGCGAAGTCTCCATCCAGGTTTATTGGGATGGGGCATATCAAATGGAAGATTCTTTTTGTTGGAAAGAACGTGCGCTCCACCATTTGAACTTACACTACCATTTACAGAGATGCTTCCACCGCCATCAAGTAGAGTATTTACCTTAAAATTATCAATCTGTGCGGATCTATGATAATAAGGTCTACAAGCATCTGCTGGATAGCGACTTTCATCCGCATTTGCATACCAAATATATTCATAATCATTCATCGGGAGACCCCATCCTCCCGCAAACTTATCGCAGTTCTTTCCACTTGCGGATGGTATAAATTCTCCTGGAAATTCTACATTTTCTGGTTGTCCTGGTGCTGGCATTTTCAATCCTCCTTTCTAACGTCATAATGGTATCCAGAAACTGAATATTCGTTGTTGTTTCCTGGATAATCTGCTGGGCTTTCTCCTTCATATTCTGGAATCAATCGTTCGCCATCAGCGCGTGTTCCAAAAATATGATAGAAACAATGAATAGGAATTCCACTTCTTGATTGAAGATAGACTTTCTCCTCATCAATTCTTTTGATGATTACGTCTTGATGTGCTCCAATCGGTGTAAGAGACACAGTGATTGTAGTAAAATCAACA
>Ga0208974_1000627_pt1 | contig 14406 bp, 27 predicted proteins | sample GreLakmeER15MSRF_FD_187699 | JGI IMG/M metagenome (GOLD analysis project Ga0208974, IMG submission 187699) | Freshwater lentic microbial communities from great Laurentian Lakes, MI, USA - Great Lakes metaG ER15MSRF (SPAdes) | ecosystem: Environmental > Aquatic > Freshwater > Lake | place: Great... | reverse complement strand
ACTTTTGGTTTTTGTGCGTTATGGATGCGACACCCCCCTTCGTGATAGCGAGTCTATAATAATACTAAGTCTTTATCACAGGCTTCGCAGAGTAGAGCCTTCCACTCCTTATTGTATTTTCCACCTGTACCCAAACAACCCTCGCACTCATCGTTTAAATGCTCGTGTTGCTCCATCTGACAATAATTGCAAGTGCCGAAGTTTATCTCATCCTTGTCATACAAGTGCATACCACACTCGTAACACAACATCTCCTCCTCATCTCGCTCTACCTGTTTAGGCTCACGGGTGTAAACATACGGCTCATATGAACTGCCCCACGACTGCCCATATATATTACCTGCTCCATATCCATAACCCCAATCATTTTTGTATTTCTTGATACCTCCGTAATCAACATAGTCATTGACTTGCTTATACGAAGTATTAGAGAACCAACACTGATTGCTCCAATGTCCTGCCTTCTCATTGACAATAGCATAGTGGTTCTCATTATTGAGGAAGATAAGCTTACTGCTATTTATGAACCCCTCCATCATATCAAGTATGACCTCGTTGTACTCAAAGCCATCACCAAGATACTTGAGTACTGTTTCATTAAACATATAGGTATCCGAATAGTCCTTGTGTTCAGGCACACTATATATCATTCCATTATGCACGAACCCTAAGTTCTCACTGACTAAGAACGGATGACAATTTGTTTCATCTACCTTTCCGTGAGTACTAATCCTAAAGTGTAGCACAATATTTCTGCTTCCATAGAGTTTCTTAACTCTACCATATTCTTGATAGAAAGCATCGAAGCTCTTCATCTCCTTGAACGTCATCATTTGTTTGTCATCGTTGATATACAACAACCCTGCACCATCGCCATTGTTGTCCCAACAATTTTTGAGTATACCCTTCTTTAGAGTTGCTCCCTTTGTATTTAAAATCGCTATACACATATTATTTAGTTTAAGTTATTATTAATTATGCTCCTAATTCATTTTGATTTATCGAGTCGTTCAACCCATCGCACTTGATGTTCTTAATACATATTGGTTCAATGACCTTATTATTGTACATCTTAGAGTACATTATAAACTTCTCAATCTTACTCAAGACCTCACTCTGAGTATAAATCACCCTCAAGTGCTTGTACAATTTACTCTTCTGATTGACAATCATCTTGAGTACATCTATCTCCGAAGCATTGATATTGGTCATAATGATTCGCATCAAGTCACGCCTCCACAATAAGTTCCGTACACTCTTTACTGCAGGAGGTAATCGCAACTCCACTCGATTGTTCTTGATGTAGAATGATGAATACTTATCTCTTGTATAGAAATACTCTTGCTTCTTTTTGGCTTGTGAGTATGTCTTATCGAGCCTATGCTCATACATTGAATAGAGTAATGGCACGAAGCCACACATCCCCTCAAACAATTCATCAGGCGAATACTTGATATGCGATATGTTGATATGTCCCCCACAACTGCTTGAATGGTCTGCATTGATTAGGGTTCTCAAGTCCTCACTCCCATTGATGTCCTTGTCCATATCATCGGTGAATAGGTCAAAGGTAGGACTGACTAATTCATAGCCATTTGAATCCGATAACGAGCCGTCATTCTCCTTCGCCCAACCTGTTTTATTGTACAAGTCATCGTAGTGTATTCCACAGGCATCATCATCTTCCTTCTCGATTTCAAAGCCGACCTTCACCATTGTCTTTTCAGTGGTCTTGTCCCTTCGTGAGAGTGATTGATAGTTCGCATTGTTATGCGTCAATTCCTCCTCCCAATCATCTCTATGGACATACTCTCCTACTCTATCGCAGTAAATTATGTCGTGGTCTTCAGCCACATCACAATTCACATAGTACTCATTATTACAGTAAACACAATCGTCATAGTCAAAGTACGTTTCACTGCTACCACTATTATAATAGCCATACCTACAATTACTATGGTCTGTGTCAATCCACTCATCGTGCCACTCGCTCCAACTCACAACCTCATTGCCCTCGATGAATGTACCACCATAGAACTCAGTGTGGACTTCATCATTCAATGCCCACTCATTCTCCATACTCGTATAAGTACAGTTTTCTCTTAACTCCCACTTATCTTCGTGGGTGAATACACATAATTCTTGAGGGTGTACTTCCCCATTGCTTAACGTTACTACATTTACATTTTCACTCATAATAAATTGAATTTAATTGTGCCTACTATATTAGGGTTTCGGCTTTCCCTTTAATGTAAAAAAATATACTTACTAAATCAAATTTTAATGCTTCATACATAAGCCACAATATTAACATTGTCATATTGTAGGCATATATACCCAAACGATATGACCATCTTTTGTTTCTATCTCTTCCTTTTGGTACATTTCAGTTTCGTACTCATCAAGTAGAACAATCTCCTCATCTGTAAACTCTAAAATTCTACCATACACGCACCCATTAGGGTATTTAACAATTCTTGGATATGCAATCCCATCATCTATATCAACATAGTCCCTCAACACGATGAACCCCTCAATGGAGGTGAGCATACCCTCGGCAGTTCTGCCAATCAATTCTAACTGAACACTTGGCTCTTGAAGTGTTCCATAACAAAATAATCTTTTCATTGTAAATTGTATTTAATTGTTGCTTACTCTATTAGGTTTTCAGCTTACCCTTTTATTGATTAAAAAATATCTTGGCTGATGAAAATCATCAAATCCATAGTCTTGCATTGAAATTATTGTTGTCCAATCTGCCTTCATAATTTCGTAGTGAGTTTGACTTCTGCCTTCCCCTTCCGACCACGCACCCAAAGTATACCAATCCTTATCGAAGAACTCTTCTATCTCTTGTTCTGATAGTTCTTCTTTAAATCTGTAGAAGGTTTCCCCATCAATTATATCGTAAATTGTATTACCTGATGCGTCTTCAAAAGAAAGTACACAATCATTGAAATCAATTTCATCAAAAGTGTAATAGGTATATGTTGTTCCTTCACAACAAGGGCAACCACTTTCTATTGAAACATATTCTATACCTTCGTTTATTTCGTCACAATTTCTTGCTATGATACATATGTGTTTATTCTCAATTCTCACATTATTGTCATGATAAATCATAAGCCACGACATTATTTTTTCTTTCATCTTTTCTATTTTTTATTAATTATTAATTATTAATAGTATACTCGAGTATACTTTAGGTTTCATTACTCGGCAGGTCGGTGCTATCCGTGAGAGTGATAAAGTAGTACATTGGCATACCGAAGTCATTAAAGCGATAGTGCTGTACTCTCAATACATACACATCATTTGCTTTTATTATCTCGTAATAACTTACACCCCTACCTTCACCTTCATTCCATTCGGATATGGTTTCCCAATCTTTCTCGTAATTGCTTACACCCTCGAATAATAATTCTATTTCATTCTCCGTTAATTCTTCTAATACTTTATACTTCATACTTTCTATTTTTTATATTGTTGTTAAGTGAAAAACATTTTCAGTTGTAAAGCTTAATTTTGTTAGGGTTCTAGAATTAGGACTATAGTATTCTTTACCATAGGTGGATTTATCCCAAACATCAATTTTGTACTCTCCATCTTTTATTTTAATTAACTTCCAAAGTATTTTGCTTCTATAATTATTCTCTTTGTAATAATCAAGAACATACATACTTTTTTCCGTGAATCTTTTAATTAATTCTTCTTCGGTTATTGATGATGACCTTCCTTTATCTACACAAAAAATACTATGGTATGAGTAATGGTAGCAATATTCATCATTGTTCCCGCAGTCGTCAGCGTACCAATTAAACATTTTTATTGGTGTTATTTCCATAATTTACCTCCTTTTTTTTTATTGGTTTCTACTATTTCTCATTATGTCCATATACTCCCATTCGTAGTTTACAGACATTTCATTCATTCGTTCTTGAATATCAAGACATTGCTCATATGTGCCTTGAAACATTAACTCTTTTGAGTGGTTGAGTATCTGATACTTTCCACCCTCTACTTGAATTATCTCCATTTTCTTATAAATAAAATCCATTTTCATTAATCTCATCAATTTTTTCTTGAGCACGTTTACCTCTCCATACTCTGATAGATAAGTCCTCAATTACTAATTCTTTACATTTTTCCTCTAGCCAATGCAAAGCTTCTTCAACGCTATCGAATATTTGTTCAATCTTAGACTCGTTACACCTAAATAATAAGTCATCAAAGTGTGCATTATCTTCTATTCCTCTTATAATAGCAGTAAATTCTAATTGATTACTATAATCCACTTTGGAAAATGTGTAATGAATCCACGCCTCCATTTTAGCGTCTTTTAACATTTCGTTTTCTACTTTCATTCTTACATACATACGTTCTATTTTTATTGGTTTAACTTATTTATATAATGATTTAAATATACTTTCGCCATATCTTTAACATCCTGCACATTATATCCTTGACTATCTATTGCATTCCCATTCCTGTAAACTGATTGTGTAGAGTTTTTTGGATAAATAGCCATCCTATAAATATGGTTGAAGCATTTACTATTTGTCACCCCATAAATAAGAATTACGTTTATATCATCGCACTCTATAGATTGGTCTATAAACTCTTTTATATCGGAGTTATATCTCAATATGCTATCTTTCTCAATTCCAATTTGTATTTCAAAGATTCGAGTTTGCATTTTATTCCAATTTGTTTCCATTGTCTTAATTGTTTTGTGTATTACTCATTTCATCTATCCACTCGTATATCTCAACATAATCATTAAGCGTTGCATTGCACTCTTCGTATGTGCCTCGCTCAACAACATAGTCATTCTTGAGCAATACATACTCTCCACAAGCAATGTGCTTTATCTCCATTTCAAAAGTATACTCGAGTATACTTTCGGTTTCATTAAGCGACTCGATACAGTCCACCTGTGATAGCGAATCGCCTTCAAATTCGTACTCGTATGCTTCGCACTCTGCTTCGTAGCCATACATTAAAGATGGGTCTAAACATTGCCCTTCTAATTCTCGATAAATTGATTTTAAACTGTTCATTTTATTTGTATTAGTATTAGTTTATATTAAATTATTAAAAGTATACTCGAGTATACTTTCGGTTTCATTGTGCGATTGGTCGGAGCTATCCTGTGATAGCGATAACCCATTTTCGCAACTGCCTAAAAAAATTGCTATCGACAAAATAAATGCGATTGCAACAATAAAAAATTTGTTTGTTTTTTTCTTTGTCATTTGTTTTTTTTAAAAAAGTTTATACAACAAAAAAATGCACCTGCCAAAGCAAGTGCAAATTTTGTAAAGTTTAAAAGTATACTCGAAGCTACTTTTTAAGATACTATTTTTCTGTCATAGTGTCCATTTTTCTTTGTAGCAAAATCATGATGGCTTTTATTTCGCTTTTTGTTAATTCCGTAGTTAATTCATCTTTAGAATTGATTGATAATTTAACATCATTAAAAACTAATTTTAGCTTAAATTCCTCTTTTTCTTTTTCCTCCTTAATATCGGATGCAAATTTTATAAATTCGGCAATACTGAAACGTTCTTCGCTATTTAGGTATTTTTCAATCATGTTAATTTTTACCTCTTTGCCGTCTTTTTTGATAGTTTTAAATTCAAGTTTTACAGCCTTAATTAATCGGTAACACCATTGTTTTCCAAAACCTTCGCCCAAATTATTGAAAAAATCTTCTAATTTCCACGTAATACCAATATCATTTAAATTCGATTTACATTCCTTTGTTTTAAAATAATCGGCACTTTCTTTGACTAATTTTGCAAATTCAAAAGTAGCTTCGAAGCTACTTTTTGATTTCGCCTTTGTTTTTGTTCTTGCTAATTGTAATTCAGTAACTTTTAATTGTTTTAAACTACTTGTTTCGCTAATTGTTTTAATTGCATTCATAATAATAAAATTTAATAAAGTTTATAAATGATTAGTTCACTTGACTAATTCTGCAACAAAGATAAGTATAAATTTCGTTTAATTCCTAATTTATTTTAACTTTTTTTTTTTACACAATCAAAAACCTAATAACTATAAGGGTTTGAGGGGCTAATTATTTTTTGTTCACATTGATTTGTTATGGTACAAAATGAATAGGAGGGACGCAATCCCTTATCCCTATTGACTTTCAGCGTGAAATAGTGTAGCGATAAAGGGACAAAGGGAGTAACGGCAAACGGGCTGTATCGTAGTGTGGGCGTGGGTTACAGCGATTTGAGGTAATGGGTTATTTTTGTGGCTATATACCTACAAAAAAACGCCAAAAAATCGCAAATGATTTTCGAAATTCGCACCCTACCCACCTCGAAAAAATCGAGTTTCCCACGTGGATCGGCGGCGCCATACCATACCATAACCCAACTACTACTATTATCTGATAAAAATTTTTAACTTTGTAGCTCACTAAAACAAGAGATATGATTGGAAAGAAATTTGGTAGCATTTACAGTTTAATGAATGACGGCCTAACAGTAAAAGATGGTAGATTAATTAACAATAGACCTGATGGTAAGAATGGAATTGAGAAAGCCGCGGAGTTAAGAAAGTCTATAAAGAGAGCTGAGAAGATAGAAATGTATTCTGAGGCTGTTGCATTAGGAGACATGAAAGCAGAGATGAGAGAAGAAGGAATGGACATGATGATGTCTTTTAAGGGTAGAAAGTAATTATTGACACTACTTTGTGTCGTTTTTAGTGTCGATTTTATTTTTGTAACTAATTAGTAATTAATACTTTATTCTTTAAATGTCGATTATGTCGATTTTAAAGAGAAAATACAGTGAGAGAAATACATATATATTAATATAAATATATATATATATATAGGGAAAAATTAAATTGACATTCTATTATTTTAAAAAAGATATTATTATTACAATTTAGTTTATATCTTTGCATCAACAATTTAATTAAATAACAATATGATAGATAGTGCAGGGTACTCACCCAAGAACTTACATTTCGGTGAAGAAGGCCGAAAGAAACTAATCAAAGGAGTTACAACAATGTCTAATGCTGTTAAGAGCACATTAGGACCGGGTGGTAATACTGTTCTAATAGAATCGGTTAATCACTTGCGTGGTATAACTGTTACCAAGGATGGTGTAACTGTTGCTCGTTCTATTGACTTGTTAGACCCTGTTGAGAACCTTGCTGTAAGGATGATGAAAGAAGCAGCGGACCAAACGGCAACGAGTGCCGGAGATGGAACGACTACAGCGATTGTATTAACGGAGTCTTTAGTATTAGGTGGTCTAGAGTTAATAACTGACAAGCACAATAGAACAGAGGTTCTGCGAAACATATCGGAGATAACTGCAAAGGTGGTGGATAAGTTAAAGGAGAAGTCTATAGATGTAACGGACGACATGATTGTTGACGTTGCAACTATCTCTGCAAACAATGACAGAAGTATTGGAACGATAATCGCGGATGTATACAATGACGTTGGTAAAACCGGCATGGTGACTGTTGAGCGTTCACAAACCTCGGACACATATTCAGAAACAACAACAGGAATAAAAGTAGACAGAGGATATGGTTCTCCATTGTTCATAAACGACCAAAAGCGTGACGAGTGTATATTTGAAGATACTATGATATTAGTAGCTGATGTGGACATAAACAGTGTCCTTCAGATAGAGAACGTGTTGAAACCAATCATCAATGAAGGTAAGAAGTTATTAATTATAGCACCTTGCAATGCAAATGTTTTAAATACATTGGCAGCAAATGTTATGAAGGCTAACTTAAAGATATGTGTAGTAGCTCCTCCAAACTTTGGATATAAGCAACACGAATTAATGCAGGATATTGCCATTAGCGTTGGAGCTACTTATTTTAGTGAAGGTACAGGAGATGACTTGAGTCATATCACCTATGATGACTTAGGACATGCTTCAAAGGTAATTGTTGGTCGTGACAAGACGGTGATACTAAAATCAAACGAAAACATAAACCAATCTGAGATTGACGAGCGTGTAAAGCAACTGTGGGATGCCCATAAACTAGCGAAGCAAAAGAATGACAAGGACTTTATTGTTGAACGCATCGCATCTCTAACAGGTGGTATAGGTGTAATCTTTGTTGGGGGGAACACTGACTTGGAGCAAAAGGAGTTGTATGACCGAGTTGATGATGCAGTCTGTGCAGTACGTTCTGCTTTAGAGGAGGGTATATTATCAGGTGCAGGGAAGTCATTGTATGAGATAAGCTTCGATGAGTTACTTAGCGGAGTAGGTAGCGAGGAGCATAGTGTAGCGTGTAAGATATTTAAGGCGGCACTACAAGAACCTTTAACTCAGATATTAAGAAATGCAGGGTTGTCTGTTGAGAGTATATACAACGGCGAAGAAGAGAATGGCTTTGGATACAACTTAAAGACAATGGAGATGGGGGACTTAATTTCAATGGGGGTCATTGATCCACTAAAAGTAACCCGAAGTGCACTACAGAATGCTGTAAGTGTGGCAACTACAATACTAAGTACAAACGCTATTATTACAATGGCAAGGACATATGAGTCACAGTAATTGCAGGAAGTGTGACAAAAAGTTTGTTCCTAAGAAGGGAACGATAAACTATTGTAGCATATCTTGCAGGAACTCGCGTAATTTTTCAGACCAAACAAAGGAGAAGAAGAGTTGCATAACTAAAAGAAAGTGGTTAGATGGTACTTATTCTTTGGTTGATTGGGACAAGGTCAATAACTCTGATGAAAAGAGGGTTAAGCAACTTGAGGCTTGGGAAAAAAAATCTTACGGAAGACTATTTAATGGAGAGAAGTTACACATACAAACACTAAGAAAGCTATTAATAGGAGACGTAGATAGCTGTTGTGAGCTATGTAACACTTCGGAATGGTTAGGTAGTCCTATAACACTTGAGGTCCATCACATAGATGGCAACAATAAGAACAACGAGTTAAAAAATTTACAAATACTTTGTCCGAATTGTCACTCACAAACGGACAACTATAGAGCTAAAAACATAAAAAAGAAGACATGCAACCAATTGGAAAGTACATTGTAGTAAAAAACATTGACGAAGAGATTAAAACTGAGTCGGGATTGATTTTATCAGGCGAGGATGCAAATCAACTGAGGTACAAACGCGCTATTGTGCAAAAATCAGGCACAGATGTGTTGGTTATCAACGAGGGTGATGAGATATATTACGACAAGGGTCGTAGTTTCACCATGATAATCAATGATATTCAGTGTACAGTCATCACTGAGAACGATGTAGTGGTGGTATTATAGTTTATTTACTGTCCTTTCCTTACCTTTAAAGGACTTATTCATCTCCATAATCATATTTCGGTATACCTTGTCGGTATACTTCACATTTTTCTCAAACATAGTGTTGCCACTGCCCATTGGTATCTCCTCACCGCTAAGTTTCTTGTATATTGAGGTAATCATCCGACTTGTTTTGTATGGCAGCTCATATATCGCCCTACTTCCTTTAAATCCCCTACGAAATACAACTATCCACCCATCCCTTAGCAGGGTATCGAACCTATTTACGTTCCAACTGACAAGCGCATCGAACTCTTTGAACTTATCTTTTGTGAAGTACTGCTCGGAGTACAAGAATAGCAGTATGTCAAGGTCTGCTTGTGTTAGACCATACTTATTTTTTATGTAATATCTTATTACACGCCAATATTTTAGATAATCATTACCTATTTTTTTCATTTTATTAGATTTTATTTTATTACTTTTGTAAAGTTAATTCATAATAACTTAAAAAACAAAAGCCATGCCATTTGACGACGAAAAAAAAATCAAAAGATTAAAAGAAAGAGAAGCTAATCTTGTAAGCAGAGGCAACAAAGCTGTAGATGAAGGCAGAGAGAAGAGAGCTGATAGATTATTGGGGAGAGCAGCGAGAGTTGAGAACCGTATAATCACTCTAGAAGAAAAAGGCAAGATTCCAATGAGAAATGATGCTATTGATAAGCTTAGAAATCTAGATACTGATGCAACTAAAAAAGCAAGGGATGAAGCGGATAAGTATCTTAAGCGAGGACCGGGTAAAAATACTGACGGTACAGGCTATTGACAAACTTGCACCAAAAAATTAAAAAAATAAACTAAAATGGCAAAAGATAAATCAGTTAAGACAACTGCAGAGCAAGAGAAAACTCCTGCTGAAAAGCTTGCATTTAATAACGCTGCTGTTGAAGCAATTGCTAAAAATGCTGCTACAAGAGATGCGGAAAGAATAAAAAATAAAGAGATTGCGTCTGCCTCATATGCACGAAGACGAGCAAATAGAGATGCAGGTAGTACCGGTAGGACTAGATTAGTAGGACTATCAACTTTTAACCGACCTTTCCAAGGCGATGGACTTTCTAGCTAATGGCAAATAAAGAAAACATGAAATGCAATAGTCCTGTTCCTTCAAACAGAGCGGGCAAAAAGAAAATGGTCAAGGCATGTAGCAATGGCACAGAAAAACTGCTACACTTTGGAGCAAAGGGCTATGGCAATAACTATAGTGCTGCGGCTCGTAAGAGTTTTAAGGCACGACATAGTTGTGATACTGCAAATGACAAACTAACACCAAGATATTGGGCCTGCAAAAATCTATGGGCAGGACCGGGTGGTTCAACCACAAGCAATCCAAGTAATCGAAGAGGCAAATACTAAATGTATAAGATAATTTTATATCTTTGTAAAAAATAAAATCAAATGGGAAAGACTAAAGGAATGGGTGATGTTATTGAAAAGATAACAACAGCAACAGGAATTAAAAAAGTAGTAGATACTGTTTCAAAAGTAACAGGTAAAGATTGCGGGTGTGCTAAAAGAAAAGAAGCACTAAACAATCCTAACCTACTTGTAAATAAAATGTTTAACAATAAAAAATAAAAAAAATGAAAAAAGTAGCTAAGGTAACAAAGAAGACAGCTTTTGATATTAAGGAAGCGAGTAATCAAAAATTAACAGCAAGTGCAAGAAACAACTATGCGAAAAACGCACAGGCGGCTATGAAAAATACTAAAAAAAAATAAGCTATGCCAAATTTAAAACTTCAGGTAAGTAGAGCATTAAGTGTTACACTTTCAAATGATACAAATATCCCAATGCCTAATGTTATTGTAAATAGTATAACAACATCAGCTGCTACGAATAAACTTGTAGACTCAACAAAGAATTTTTCTAGTAGTGGAGTAAATCCATTAAATATTCAAGTTGGAGATATTGTATATAACACTTCAGTGGCAGCAGCAGCAATGGTTACAAACGTAGATAGTGCTACGCAGTTAACTCTAAATGCAAATATAATATCAACAACACAAGGTTACATATTATATTTAGGCACAAATACCACCGGCACAGTTGAGCCATGTGTATTATATGTTGGTACAGGAGGTGACCTTGAAGTTACTACTGCAGGAGGAGATGTTGTAAATTTTATTGGAATACCATCAGGTACTTTTTTACCTGTACAAGTAATAAAAGCAATGACAGGTTCAGCCGCAGATATTATAGCCCTTTGGTAAATGATACAAATAGGCATAAATATAGCGGTAAAAGGTTTATCAATTATTAGTTCTTTGTTTAATTTCAGAGTAACTGAGAGTAGTGATGATAGAATAACCGAGTCAGGAGATAAAAGAATAACAGAATAAAATGGCAAATAAAAAGATTAGTCAATTAACAGCAAAGGGTGCAGCATTAGCTGCTACTGACTTGGTAGAAATTGCTGAAGATAATGGAGTAGGTGGCTATGTAACAAAGTCAGTGACAGGTGCAAACATAAAGAGTGGGCTACAAGCTACTCTAGTAAGTGGCACTAACATAAAGACTATTAACAGCAATACTATTTTAGGTAGTGGTGACTTAGTGGTAGGTGGTGGAGGCGGAGTTCATATATTAACAAAGCCTATAACAGGTAGGTCATATAGTGTCCGTACAAATGCTACAACAGCAAATTCTACTTCATCTGTAAATCCTAATACTATTTCTTTATATCCCTTTATCCCTGCAAATTCATTAACAATTTCAAATCTTCAACTTAATGTAACATTTGGTGTTGCCGCAAATATAAGAATACTTGTATATTCTGATTTGAATGGTGTGCCTAGTTCTAGATTAATAGAAAGTACTAACCTTGATGCAAGCATAGCAGGAGTTAAAACATTTACTACATCTTATACATTTACAGCAGGTACAGTTTATTGGATAGGTGCTTTTGCAAGTGCGAGTATTCAAATAAGTGTGCTTGATGCTGCTCAAATGACACCAATATCTACTAATACTTATGGTACAGCTTACTCTAGTGTATCTACCTCTGCAACTTTTCCCACTGCACCATCTACACTTGGTACAGCTGCTCTATCCTCATCAACAGCTAATCTATGTGCAATAAATTTAACAGCAGCATAATATGACACAAATAAGAAATGAAATTTATGACAAGAATGGTCTTGTTGAAGTAGTTTTTATTGAAGTAGAAGGACCTACTCAAGAGGAACTGATTGCTGAAAAAGAGGCACAGCTCCTTGCTTTGTATGAAGAGTTAAAAGCTCTGAAAGTAGAATAAATATATATAATGGCAAATAAAAAGATTAGTCAATTAACAGCAAAGGGTGCAGCATTAGCAGCTACTGACTTAGTAGAGATTGCTGAAGATGCAGGAGGAGGTAACTATGTAACAAAGTCAGTGACAGGTGCAAACATAAAGAGTGGGCTACAAGCTACTCTAGTAAGTGGCACTAACATAAAGACTATTAACAGCAATACTATTTTAGGTAGTGGTGACTTAGTGGTAGGTGGTGGAGGCGGAGTTCATATATTAACAAAGCCTATAACAGGTAGGTCATATAGTGTCCGTACAAATGCTACAACAGCAAATTCTACTTCATCTGTAAATCCTAATACTATTTCTTTATATCCCTTTATCCCTGCAAATTCATTAACAATTTCAAATCTTCAACTTAATGTAACATTTGGTGTTGCCGCAAATATAAGAATACTTGTATATTCTGATTTGAATGGTGTGCCTAGTTCTAGATTAATAGAAAGTACTAACCTTGATGCAAGCATAGCAGGAGTTAAAACATTTACTACATCTTATACATTTACAGCAGGTACAGTTTATTGGATAGGTGCTTTTGCAAGTGCGAGTATTCAAATAAGTGTGCTTGATGCTGCTCAAATGACACCAATATCTACTAATACTTATGGTACAGCTTACTCTAGTGTATCTACCTCTGCAACTTTTCCCACTGCACCATCTACACTTGGTACAGCTGCTCTATCCTCATCAACAGCTAATCTATGTGCAATAAATTTAACAGCAGCATAATATGACACAAATAAGAAATGAAATTTATGACAAGAATGGTCTTGTTGAAGTAGTTTTTATTGAAGTAGAAGGACCTACTCAAGAGGAACTGATTGCTGAAAAAGAGGCACAGCTCCTTGCTTTGTATGAAGAGTTAAAAGCTCTGAAAGTAGAATAAATATATATAATGGCAAATAAAAAGATTAGTCAATTAACAGCAAAGGGTGCAGCATTAGCAGCTACTGACTTAGTAGAGATTGCTGAAGATGCAGGAGGAGGTAACTATGTAACAAAGTCAGTGACAGGTGCAAACATAAAGAGTGGGCTACAAGCTACTCTAGTAAGTGGCACTAACATAAAGACTATTAACAGCAATACTATTTTAGGTAGTGGTGATTTGGTGATAGCAGGAGGGCAGAAAGTACCCGCAGTATCTAATACAATAGGTACAACTATTACAGGCTTAACTAATGCTATATCAGATTCATTCTTATTACCTGCTAATACTTTTAGTAGTAATTGTCAAATTGAACTACAATGGTATTCATCTAGGATTGTAGGTGTAGGAGGTTCAGTACAGGGATTAGTATATATCAATAGTACTAACTCACTTACAGGAGCTACTCTAGTGGCTACAGGTTTTACTCTCTCAAATTCAGGAGTGAGTAATATTACTTGTAGAAGAACTGTAGCTGTAAGGAGTAATGTAGGAACTTTAATGTCTACTATAAATCCGGCAAGTAGTGATTTTAGCGCAACTCAACCAACAGAAAACTTACCATTTGATAACACATCAGGGATATATTTTCTATTCGTTATGAATAACGTAACAAATCCTCTTCTACAATCTCGCAATGTAGGATATAGATTAGTAGGATATAACTTATAATAATAAAGCAATGAGCAATATAAAAACAAGCAAGGGTAAATTAACCTTTAATAATACAGAGTATGTATTACAGAACTTTACTAATGATTCAGGTGAGTCAGTTAGCTATGCTCTAGTATCAGATAGTCAAGTGCATATAGGAACTGATAAGGGCATCATATTATTTGACCTGTCATGCACTATTAACA
>Ga0208974_1000626_pt1 | contig 14415 bp, 28 predicted proteins | sample GreLakmeER15MSRF_FD_187699 | JGI IMG/M metagenome (GOLD analysis project Ga0208974, IMG submission 187699) | Freshwater lentic microbial communities from great Laurentian Lakes, MI, USA - Great Lakes metaG ER15MSRF (SPAdes) | ecosystem: Environmental > Aquatic > Freshwater > Lake | place: Great... | reverse complement strand
TTTTGGAGTAAACGCCTGAGAGGAAGGGCATCCGGCTGTAACCCGGAAGTCGGCCAAGCGCCGTGTAGGTTCGAACCCTACTTACTCCACCAAGAAACTCGCCTTGATTGATGGCGTATAATGAGATAAATTGTCAATCACGAATTTTGCCCTGGTGACGGAATAGGTATACGTACTGGTCTTAGAAACCAGGTTCTGGGAGTTCAAGTCTCCCCTAGGGCACCAAGTTATGGAAAGTAATGCAGCTGGGATGGTCCGGCGACCAGCCTTGAAAACTGGGTTCTCAGAAATGGGATGGGGTTCGACTCCTCTGCTTTCCGCCAGATATGCTGACGTAGCTCAGAAGGTAGAGCACTTGTTTGAAGCACAAGGTGTAGTTGGTTCGATCCCAACCGTCAGTACCAGTATTCCCCTTGTAGCTCAATGGTAGAGCACCCGGCTGATAACCGAGAGATGATGGTCCGATTCCATACGAGGGGACCAATTTTAGGATAGTAACAGCAAACAATTAAAACTTCGCTTGAAACGAAAAAGATGCTATCCTGTTGTATTATGGATGTGTAGGAAAACTGGTAACCCCAGAAGACTGTAAATCTTCCGCCTCACGGCTCTGTTGGTTCGACTCCAACCGCATCCACCAAGTTTTGTTAGAGTGTCAGCAAGAGAAATTCCCGCTAGGAAGATTCTTCGAAAGTCAACCTAGTGTAAAAGAAGGGCGGGTTCGAGTCCCGTAAAAGCAGCGGAGCACCTTTGTTGAGTATCCCAAGTGACGTACCGTGGCCCGCTCGAGCTTGTTAATTCGGGTGAATGGTTCCTATAATCTGGTGGAACAACTTTAACAAATTCAATTTATTCCCCGATAGCACAGAGGTAGTTGCGCTTCGCTGTTAACGAAGATGTCGTACGTTCGATCCGTACTCGGGGAGCCAATTTATATGGGGAAGAAACTTTGAAGGTGAAGTCCTGCCTCTTAAGCAGAGAGAACCGGGTTCGAGTCCCGGCATCCCTACCATACGCGCGCCCTTAGTATAATGGAGAATACACTAGGCTACGAACTTAGTGATGGTGGTTCGATTCCATCAGGGCGCACCAATAGATTGTACATTATTACTTTTGTATGATATAATTGCATTATAACACTTAGGATATATTATGCTTAAACCAACAAAGAATTTTAGAATTTGGAAAGAAACGAAACGTGCTATGGCAAGAATCGTAGATCCAGTTCAACGTAATGAATATAAAAATATAATGATTCAGGCTCAATTGACCTCTGAGTTACCGCCGCCTCGAGAAAAGAGCGAAAAGAAGTAAAGATTTTAGGATGCGTCCAGCAAATAAAAAAATTCAACTTTTAATTGAAAAATAAGCATCCTGTTGAATATCGCGGAGTAGGGGAGTCTAGTCGTCCCCGCCAGTCTCATAAGCTGGAGATCGCAGGTGCGAATCCTGCCTCCGCAACCAGTTTAGGATAGGTACAGCAATCCAACAATCAACTTGGAACGCTATAGAAATGCTTGTAAGAGTACGTACTCTAAGAGTATTCTATAGATAGAGTGGTTTCGACAGTTCCCCTCGATAAAAGAAAAAAGTAGACAACTATCCTGTTGTTTTCGCCCTATTAGTATAATGGCATTACACCTGTTTTGTAATCAGGTTACGGCAGTTCGATTCTGTCATGGGGCACCATATTAAAGCACACTCGATATGCTCACAGCATATAGAGACATGAGAAACGTGAGTGTGCTCTAACATGGTAATGTAGCTTAGCGGCCAAAGCACTTCCTTCATACGGAATAGATCGTGAGTCCGAGTCTCACCATTACTACCATATAAATAATTTCTCCAATTAGTGAAATGGCATCACCCGACGTTTGGGACGTTGAAGCGCAAGTTCGATTCTTGCATTGGAGACCAGTTAACCGCTCTTTTAGTATAAAGGCATTACAATACATTGGTAATGTATAGACGCTGGATCGTTACCAGCAAGGAGCACCAGGAGTAAACATGAGTGATAAAAAATCTAAACTAAGACCACTTAGTGTAAGCGACATTGAATACGCAGATCGTTGGGATGCGATACTTGCAAAAGACAAGAAACCTGAATTAAAAGAAGTGATTGAACACAGCAAGCGTAAGATGCTTACTTCAGAAGATCACTTACAAATGCTAGTCGATGAAAGTGAAAGACTAGGTTTATACAAATAAGAATAATGCGGGTGTGGTGGAACGGTAGACACAGCAGACTTAAAATCTGCCGCTTTACGGCGTGCCGGTTCGAATCCGGCCACCCGCACCAAGATATATCTCGATAGTGTAATGGCAGCACTGCGGTCTCCAAAACCGTAAGTCTAGGTTCGAGTCCTAGTCGGGGTGCCAATGAAAAGCGCGGGCATAGTGCTAGTGGTAACACATAACTTTGCCAAAGTTAAGTTGCGGGTTCGATTCCCGCTGCCCGCTCCAAAATAACGGTGTACATTAATTCGTACATATGGTATAATTGATCTATTAAAACGGAGGAATGAATATGAAACGAAAACCAATCGCTAGAGAACGTAACTGCTTCGTTCGTCTGGCCCTATTCCGCAAAGCAGGATCGCACCGTAAGAGCAACAAAGCTTTACGTAAGGCGATCAACCAAAAATCTTTGGGGGTATAATTCAACGGAAGAATATCCGGCTTTTAACCGGTCTATCAGAGTTCGATTCTCTGTGCCCCTACCATATATAAACACATTGTATTGACAGAGTAGCGAAGTCTGTCTTAAAGGTAGCTCCTATCAGTGTGTTTCTATATGGTGTCGGTAGCTCAATGGTAGAGCCACGGATTGTGATTCCGTTGGTTGCGGGTTCGAGTCCCGTCCTTCACCCCAGATTATGCCTTGTTAGCTCAGCGGTAGTAGCGTCCTCCTTACAAGTGGAATGTCGGCGGTTCGATCCCGTCACAAGGTACCAATAGATTGTACATTAAATCGTACATGTGATATTATAGAGTTATGGGATGAGTACAGCAATAAACTATTAAAGCTCTAAACTGTGGCCGAACTGAGGAAGCATCGTAAGGTGTAACACAACGGCTAGGTTGGAAAGACTGAAAGACCCTAATAGGATCTCGATGTTAGTGCCGAATCACTACCTAGTTCACATTACATGTGATATGCCAACGAACTTGGATACGCTGATAGACCGAATAGTCCATCAATTTCAGGCTGGGTACAAGAGCCTTGGTTATAAAACTAAAATAACGAACCACCATCCCGGTATTTTTAGATTGAATTCAGCAACACAAACCACTATGCCGTCTGCTAGGACTTTAAACTAGCATCAATCTGTTAACATTAAGAAAGTGAAATAATCATGTCATCATTTACTCAAGCCGTTCAAGGCCAATCTGCTCGTACCGATAATGGTATGGCCGCACTTAAGTCTACCTCAAACGCATGTGTCGACTTGTTTTTCAAGATCGGTGCTTCGCGTGGTAAGAACATCACCAAGGACTTTGTCGCAGCTTTGGCTGAAGACCAAGACACCGCACTGCGTATTGCTCAATGGGCACGTGACGCTCGTGGTGGAGCTGGTGAACGTGAATTATTCCGTGACATTCTAACTCATCTTGAAGGTACTAAGCCTGACCTAGCATTGAAGCTAATGGCTAAGGTGCCAGAGATCGGACGTTGGGACGACCTGTTGGTGTTTAAGACTATGCCTATCAAGGCTAAGGCTTATGACATGCTTGGTGATGCTCTTCGTGCTAAGAATGGACTGGCCGCAAAGTGGACTCCTCGTAAGGGCGTAATTGCTCAAGAGCTTCGTACTCACTTTGGTATGTCACCAAAGTTCTATCGTAAGTCACTGGTCGAAATGACCAACGTTGTTGAAACCAACATGTGTGCTAAGGACTGGGACAACATCAACTTCTCGCATGTTCCATCGGTAGCTGCTGCTCGTTACAAGAAGGCATTCTCTCGTAACACTGAAACTTATGCCGCATACGTTGCTGCACTAGTTAAGGGTGAGGATCCAAAGGTGAAGGTTAACGCCGGTGCCGTGTATCCATACGACGTGCTGAAGGGTTGTATCAACTCCTACGGCCGTGCAGCCTACAACAGCGATGAGAAGACTGTGATTGTTAAGCAATGGGATGCACTGGAGAACTTCATTGGCGATGCTAACGTATTGGCAATGGTAGACGTATCTGGTTCTATGAGCTGCACTGTTGGTGGAAATGTTTCTAAGAGTGAGACTAGCTGTTTAGAAGTTGCAATCTCCCTAGGACTGTATGTTGCTGACAAGAACAAGGGTAAGTTCAAGGATACGTTCCTGACTTTCTCTGGTTCACCAGAGCTGCTACACCTGAAGGGTGATGTGCTGCAGAAGATCGATCAGATGTCTAAGTCAAAGTGGGCAATGAACACCGACTTAGTGAAGGCGATGGAGAAGATCCTTAGTGTTGCTAAGGAAGGTGGAGTATCTCAAGCGGAAATGCCTGAGATGCTGTTGATTATGTCTGACATGCAGTTCGATCAGTGTGCTAAGTTTGATGACACTGCAATGAAGATGATTGAACGTAAGTTTGAAGCTGCAGGCTACGAACTTCCAAAGATCGTATTCTGGAACATCAACGCTGCTAGTAACGTGCCAGTGAAGTATGACACTCGTGGAGTAGCATTGGTATCAGGGTTCAGCCCAGCTATCATGAAGGCGGTACTGTCTGCGGACACTACTCAATTCACTCCTCAAGCTATTATGCGGAAGGCAATCGATATCCCACGTTACGACATGGTATAAAACAAATGACCCTACGGGGTCATTTTCTGTCTTAAAGGGCCTTAATTGGCCTTTTGTGTTCTCTAGAGGTCATTATGGCCTTTTTATAGCCTCTTGTGACGTTTATGCTCTCATAAGGTCATCAACGAATTCTAGCAGAAGTTTATGGTGATCGCCATTATGCCAGTGTTGATTGATATAATTCCACGGTGCCTCGTACCAGTATTTTAAACTCTCGGGATGACATCCTATTATGCCGATTCTATTTTGTATGATTGCCATAGGATCACCATTGGCATAGGTTGCAATGGTTTTATATTTAATAGGGTGCCCTATTAAACTGCATCCATCATAGAAGTACATGTTGGTTGGCTTACCGTTCCATATTACTTCAGTGACTGTACTGTAGCTACGCTTCACTGTAGCGTTAGGTTGTTTAATGTATTGTACTGCATCAACGCCGTCGAGTATATCAAAGTAATAACTACCCGCCCAATATGCTCCCATGCATATGCCAAGATATCTTCCACCTTCCGCAACATAATCAGCGACAGCATTCTGCGCTTTACGTCTAAAGAAACTATCAAAACTACGTGAATCTCCTATGCCTCCAGGAAAGGCGATCATATCATATTTTCTCAGTGTTTCTATATTGCACTCTTCTTCCGAGAATGTAGTGATGTGATATTTACTTGACAGTGCTGTTGTCATTCCATCGATACAATCTTCGGAACATTCGGGATGATGAAGAAAGATTGCAATTGATGGTTTGATTTGAGTCAGCATATTAAATGATGGGACCATTATATACCATACGATAATGAGTGCCCGATCCTAGAATGCATGCAATTTTCTCGTCGTATTGTATTAATGTCCATGACTTTGTTTTTTCATTGGCAAACAAAGAATATCTTGAATTCTCCCCGTTACCTATCCAGATTGGTAGTTCTTCATATTCACTGGATAATAAAGCGGATAAAACAATATATGTTTCTTCACACACGATAGGTTTGTTTATAGTCCTTGGTTCGGCCAAAACTGACGTAACCGCGAAAATCATAGTCAATAAAAATATTTTGAACATATCTAATACCTATCTTTGTCGTTATACCAATCTTTAAACATAACGGCAAATACCATAAAAAGCGGTATCATACATAACAAGAATAGCATGTCGTTAAAAGTGATTGTAATATTAAAATACATAGTTTATCCTCCACCCACAGCTTTATCTCTTTCTGCACGTTCCTTTGCCCTACGTTCTTGTTCTTGTTGATGAATAATTAAATTTCGTTTGGCAACTTTTTCTTCATATATTCTTCTTTCTTCCGTTGCACCATAAATGCTAATACCACCCATAATCGCTCCAAATAATATCACCGAACATGCTATAAAAATTAGACTATTTAAAAAATAGTCCGCCATCTTTTCTTTATGTTTTTGTTTTGCTTCTTCTAGTGCTCTTTCTTCTGCATGGCGTTCTTTCATTAATCTAGTACGCTCTCTTATCATATCGTCCCAGATCTGAGGTTTACCTAACTCCCAGTAAATCATATCCTTAAGTGCTTTTTCATCCTCACGTAGCTTATTACTATACATAGCAAACTCAAGAGCTTGCTTTGAAAGTTGTGAATCACTTTTTCCAATTTGAGCTACTTTAGCTTTGGTGCTTGCAGCATGAACTGCATCAGCTCCTTCAAAAAACTTACTGAAGTCTTTTACAAGACCATTTATATCTTTCCCAAGAGCAATTGCGGCCTTAATGCCCTTTACGGCTCCCTGCGCCATAGCAAATGCTGTGAACGGATCGATCATTTTCTTTTAGACTTTGCATCATTTGAATTAAAAGATTCAGTGGGTGTTGGAGGTTTTACAGGCACGGGTGCAGGCGGCGCTGGAGGTATTATCTGTTGTACACATACTCCCTTCAATTTCAAACCAAGGTCTTGGCTTTTCAATTCAACGAGAGCTCGCATGCAATCCTTTTCATCTGTGAAACTTCCAACCGATTGCACGCTCGGTGTCACGATACCAACACTGATCAATGCGATTGTCCATATTGTTTGCATATCGTATTGAGTGTATAAATTATAATATCTTTACTATATTTATATGGCGACCAATTCAATTACAGCCACTAATGGCAGATACAAAGCTCATGCATGTCCTCAGTGTCAGGTTATACACAAGGGCAAAGGACCCTATTGCTCGAAGGTTTGTTCAAACTTAGACAGGGACGACGAGTATAAAGAAAAGATGCGTCAAACCAGATTACATACCGATAAAGGTCAACTCGCGACCTGGAATCTAGTCTGGGGAGAAGACTATGAACCTATTATAGCCGGCTCACCGGCCGGTCTCGCGGATAATCAATTTGTTCAAGACGGAGACGTGTGGACCAGTGAATAGTATTGTACATTTATTCCTGTATGTGATATAATGAATTTATCACTCCTGAAATATAATATGATTTTTGATACAAAAACTAAGGATCTCTTAGCTAATCCTCTTCCACCCATCAAAATTGCCGATAAACCCGCCTATAGCGTGGGTGTCGCATCGGATGGTCGTACTCAACTTATGATTAATGGTGAGTTTGGTACAAGTATTCTAACGATGGACGCCAATGCCGTGGAAACTATGATACGACTACTCGAGGCTACTCTATATGACAACTAATGAGTTGAATAGGATATTGTTTGCCATGATAGGTGATTCACACCTTGTTAACGAATGGTGGAACAGTCAGAACAAAGCATTCGACTACGCCACGCCAAAAGAGATCTACGAAGAGACTCCCGATAAAGTAATCAACTACGTTATGGAACACTACCAGCGATGATCAAAGCACAAACTCTATTGAATACTACTTTACAAAGAAAGAAGAAGCGTTGGACTTCGCGAAGAAGCATAATTCTGTAGCTCTTGAGTACAAATAATTACCGCGTAGTATTTTAATTACTGTGTAGTATTTAAATAAACATGTAGTAAACGAAATAACAATGTACAATAAATCGTCTATTTGTTATAATAGATCATCAACACAGAAGGACACACATGCTGAACTCGTCATCGACACTCTACATTCGAATCGTGCCTGCCGACCGTGATCGCGGCTACGTGCTTCTCGTCTCGTGGGTCAAGCCCGTGATACAGAAGACCGCCACGCAGATCACGACGATGGGCACACCGACACGAGCAAGTCTCACCGCGGTCATCGACGCGGTCACGAAATCGTACAAGCCTCGCGAGGTCATAGACGTCACGCCTCCCGGCATCCACGCTCAGCTACGCAAGCTCTTCAACGAACCTCGGCACGTAAAATAACGGTGTACATTAAATCGCACTCGTGGTATAATTGATCTAACAAAACAAGGAAACCAAATGACAGATACACAGCGCCAGATTCAGATGTACGGGATGACCACAGAAGACATTCGCGAGCAGTACGTCGAGTCTATCACGGCTCGGATCGGCGGCATGCCGATGGTGATTGCTTCCATCCTCTCGGACTGCCAGGAAATGCTGGCGATGGGCGCCGGCGCTCACTCGGTCGAGTATGTCCGTCAGAAAATGAACATCGCGAAACACCTCCTTTTTGTCACGGCGCTCACCGAGACTGCATAAAACGGTGTACATTAAATCGTCTATTTGTTATAATTGATCTAACAAAACAAAGGAACCAAATGGAAACGATGACCCGCCAAGAAGAACTCCAGAGCATCTACTGGGACATGTACAAGGATGCCTACGGTGTTCGTCCTCGTGGTGTCGATACCTCCAACTGGACTGAGCTGGCGTTCACTACCGAGTTCGAGTACCTTGCGACCATGATCCAAGACAACCACCAGCTGCGAGTAGCTGCTGAAGACAAGGCTGAGATTGCCTTTGAGATGCGAGTACAAACTGTGATCGCATGCGGTGCCAAGGATCGTGAGATGGCCCTCCGCTGGATCCACGAAGCTGAAGGTACCAACGGTGATGACGAGTACCTCTGCTATCTGGTGGGCCTGCCCTACCGCTACTTTGCCAAGGTTTAAGACATGTCTTACATTCAGGAAGCAATCCGTGAATGGGCTTGGATCGTAGGTGCAGAACGGCTGGACCAGCAATGGCTCCTGTCAGACTATGATTCATGGGAACGCAACCCGCACTATCGTGGTCCTGATCAAGGTCATCCCGAAGATTACTACGATCCTGATGGTCAGCCAGACGAAGCTCAGGAATGGCATGACTACGATCCTGATTGCTAAAAACGGTGTACAATAAATCGTCTATTTGTTATAATTGATCTATCAAAACAAGGAAACTAAATGCCTACCGTATCTGAACTTCACTCCATGGACCTCGACACGCTGCGAGCCATGAATAAGACCATCGTTGCTATCATCAATTCTCGAGTCAAGACCGCACAGCGATCTGCAGCTCTGGTTCTGAGGGTCGGCCAAGAGGTAGCATGGACTGGTAAAAGCGGCCTGCCAATGCACGGCACCGTGACCAAGGTCAAGATCAAGATGGTCGAAGTGAACGCAGGCCCTCACGGCCGCTGGAACGTGTCTGCCACTCTCCTGAGAGCTGCATAATGAAAGTCTACATTGTCATAGAAAAAGATGACGCCGGTGGTTTCTATTGCGTGGCAGCTTACTCGACTTACGAAAAGGCTAAAGATCATGCTGAGGATATAGCTGAGTACATGGATCTTGTCAATCGGGATGAGTGGACCTGGACGACCGAATTCGAAGACACCTGCGTGATGATTCAGGATATGACAGTAGTTGACTAAAACAGTATACTATTGTGTACAATAAATGAGCTATTTGTTATAATAGACTCATGAACAAACCAACATACACCCTCAAAAAAGCCTGCACAGAAACCAAGACCGGAGCCGAGCGGGTCGTCTGGTACATCATGGACGGCGACTTCGTGGTTGATGCCTGTGACCTCCGTCGGGATGCCAAGTACTTCTGCGACATGTGGAACGCAGCTCCTGCCTGCCAGTACAACAGCCGGACTGTGTAATAGTATACTAAAACAGTCAACTATTAGTGTACGGTAATTAGACGTTGTGGTATAATAGATCTATCAAAACCAAACAAGCAAAGTAAATGAATACAAGCATCTCCTTCGATAAAGCCTCTTCTAAGTTCGTCTGTAACATTGATGGCACTACCTTCAAGACTTCCAAGAAAGACTACATCGAGTACATGTACAAGAAAATCACTGGTGTGAAAAAGACTTTCAACGAAATCACTGGCACCATCACGGAAGTCAAGTCGGATCGCTTCTGCATCAACCAACGCTTCAGCTTTGTTGAGAAGCTCATCAACATGGTAGCTTCTGGTGTACAACCCTCGGCTGTTATCACCGGTCAAGGTGGCCTTGGCAAAACCTACACGGTCACCAAGACTCTTGTCAACGCTGGCTACAAAGATGCTTCTACACTGGCTGACTTCCAAGTTGGTCAAGTTGTTCAACGCTCAAAGTTGTTTGTGACTATCAAAGGTTACTCTACCGCTAAGGGTTTGTTCCGGACTCTCTTCGAGAACAACGGTTCGGTTATCGTGTTTGATGATTGTGACTCGGTGCTCAAAGACCCAGTTGCTCTGAACCTGCTTAAAGGTGCTCTGGACTCCTACGGCAAGCGTATCATCTCTTGGAATGCAGACATGAAGGATGAAGATCTGCCACGTAGCTTTGACTTCACTGGCAAGGTGGTGTTCATCTCTAACAAGGCTCAGAACGAAATCGATCAAGCCATCCGCTCACGTAGCATGATGATCGACCTTGCAATGACTCTTGACCAGAAGATCGATCGTATGGACTTCATTGCTAAGTCTGCCGAGTTCATGCCTGAGTACAGCATGGAAGTCAAGCAGGATGCTATGAACCTCATCCGCGAACTAAAGGATGACGCTAAGGAAATCAGCCTTCGCACTCTGATCTCGGTCTCTAAGATCCGCGCCTCTAACAAGGACTGGAAAGACTTGGCCGAATACATGTTGGTTGCTTAATTTTAAAGGAAAGAAAATGACTTCGATTTTTATTGTACGTGCCGAGGACCGTGGCGCTCCAGAGAGCATCATCTACGGAGTGTACCCCACTGTCGAGTTGGCCCAGGCTCGCATGGCAGTGTTGGAAGATTCAAGGCATGAATTCTGCCATGATTTTGTCTGGTATGACGAAGTGAAGGTTGGTCCCGCCGGTGCTGACTGTGAATGCCCTAACCGCTAAGGAAACAAAATGACCGTAGAATTTACTATTGATCGCTTGACATCCAAGCAAAAAGTCTTGGCCGACATCATCTGGAGCTTCGAAGAATTCGATCAGGTTGAGAAATTCATGGCCACACTCGGCCGCGCCGATCGGATGGAATGTGAGTCTCTCATAGAACTGATGAAGATGGCCGCTGTAGAACAATGCTACGAAGGCATCAGCGAGCTTGAAGAAGCCAAAGATGCTCTGCAGAAATACGTTAAATAAATTAAGGAAAGACTATGAACAAGACTATCGACTCCTCCACCGGCGGAACTACCACTTTCACTGCTACTGGCCTGATCCACAAGGCTGGTACCGGTGCCTACTCGGGCCGGATTGCCGAGATCGGCGTTGAATGCAAGGTCGTAGATGCGGTCAAGCGCGGCCGTGGCCGTCCTAAGTTGGTTACTTCCACCAATGGCTTCTATGACTTTTCCGCTCTCCAGCCCCAGGTCAAGCTGAAGAAGTTCAAGGGCACGGTTCGTATCGTGAAGTTCAAGTAACACGTACGTCCTTTTCGGGCTTCTCGGTGTATAGATCTGCACTGAGAGGCCCGAAATCCTTGGAGATAACGGTGTACATTAATTAGACGTTATGGTATAATTGATCTAACAAAACAAGGAAACCAAATGGACATAGTAAAGAAAGTCATCCCCAGTGTTGGCGAAGCTGGTATTGACACAGAGGCATCTCCTGGTAATGGTAGCTATTACGTACGCATATACGATGGCTCCTATGATGCTTGTGGATTTGATACTCTTGAGGAAGCGGTTGCCGAGCTCACGGATGCCGAGCTCATGGACATAGCATACGACTGGGAACTAGATCGAGGCGAGAACTTTGCCGCATAAAACGGTGTACATTAATTAGACGTTATGGTATAATTGATCTAACAAAACAAGGAAACCAAATGCTTAAGCATACAGAGATGGGGTTGTATTACGTGGTCTATGCACCCAGTTCCATCGCCGGTAGTGTAGAAATGCTCAAAGGTCCGTTTGGAACTAGTGCGGAAGCATATCATATTTTAGGTACTATGAACCTCGTTGAACGGGCCGGTACGTACATTGAAAATCCCCGTATGAAGGTTGTGAAAGTAAGTGTTGGAATTGTTGAACAACCAAAGGAATCTAAATGACTAAAATGGCCTTCTCCGAAGTCAGAGCCATCGCTCACGAGTACTCTGAACTGACCTTCAAGAGTCGCGGATCCTACTCCTATGCCTGTGGTGTCTTTGAGACCATACTTTGCCATCTAGTTGCCGACCTGCCGAAGCACAAGCAGGCCGAATTTGCCGCTATGATGAAAGCCAACCTTGATCGTGAGCTCCACAAGGTTGCTACGGAGCGCAGCGAAATGCTCGACTGCTGGAAACAACATCTGCATTTTGATCAAACTGCATAAAACGGTGTACATTAATTAGACGTTTTGTTATAATAGATCCATACCAAGGAAACAAAATGAACTTAAGCATCGGCACCAAGATCCAGTACAGCTGCCAAGCTGGCACTCTGAACGCAACCATCACGAACATCACAGTTGGTCCAACCGCTCGTAAGGGCTTTATGAACACCTGGCTTTCCCTCTACATTCCGCTGCAGGATGGCATCAGCCGAGCTCATTCTCTCCAGATTTGTGGTTCGAACGATGCTTTGGCAATGTTCAAAGTGAAAATAGTATGAAAGCAACCGTTGCGAATGCTAAAGCGCTGGGTGCTCAGAGAGGCGGGTGGGCTAGCTTCAAGCACAATCTCATGACACAGCTCGGCATTTCACAGAGTGAATTCGATCGCTGGGATGTTCCAGAAGACTGGAAGCAAGCCTTCTGTAAAGCAAATGGTCGGACTCTGTTTAAGATAAAGTGAAAATAGTATGAAAGCAAAAATCCTGATCACTTCTCTTGAGAACATGCGATTGTTCGGAGGGAAGCTGCCCACAAAGCGTTGGGGTTACTGCGAGATTGTTCGGAATGTGACGATCGAGCCTGATCCGTATCAGGTTTATTCAGACGGCTGCTATGGCTACATCACGGTTTGTGGCGGCAGAGTTCGGGTCGTTAACAGCGGTGGTGATTCGTTTGGGCTCTATAATTAAACGGTGTACATTAATTACATCTTATGTTATAATTGATTCTAAGAAGGAAACAAAATGGATTACGAAAACATAGTAAACACTCAAGAAGGCATGGCTCGCATGCTGGGGCAGACCTTTGTCGAAGTGACTGGTTCTGTTGGTGACGGCGAGATGGTGTTTGTAACTGCAGACGGTGAGCGTTTCATGTTCGCTCACTCTCAGGATTGTTGCGAGCGTGTGGATATCGACGACATAGTCGGTGATCTGCAGGACTTGGTTGGCTCTCCGTTGCTCCAGGCTGAAGAAGTTTCAGGTGTGGCTCCTGTAGAGTTTGACGAAGGAGATCACGAATCCGTGACTTGGACGTTCTACAAGTTCGGTACTCGTAAGGGCTGGGTGGATGTACGTTGGTTGGGTGAGTCTAACGGCTACTACTCAGAGAGCGTGGATCTGTTCGTAGAGCGTGTGTGATATACCCTGATGCTAGGCAGGTCAAGGCCTAGCAGTCCTATCCCAAGGATCACTCGTGCTAGAACGCGAGGCCGATGAGCATCGTATGCCCCACCACGGGTGCCGATGGACGATTAAATTGGGAAGCAGTTGTAAGCAGTGGAAGGTTGACAGCCGGGCGCATGCCTTAAATAACGGTGTACAGTAATTAAATATTATGGTATAATAAACCCATACTAAGGAAAATATCATGGCTTACAATACTGCACACTACGACAAAGAGGCTGAATACGCCAAGAAGTCTATGGCTCAGCTGGTTGCTATCCGTACTCAATTTGAGCTGGCGGTGGTCAATCATCCCAATGCTCCAAAGATGATCAACGAGCATCTGCAGTGGGTCAAGATGAAAATCGCAGAACGCATTGGAAAGAAATAATCATGAATCACAACACTTCACAAGAATTCTCAGAGCTTCGCATTGGTCGCATGTTTCACCTCAATGGATGCGACTATGTCAAGCAGTCAACCCGCACTGCACGGATGCTCTGCAATGGCCGGATCTTCTACTTCGGTAAAACGTGGCATGTTCATGCAATTGCTTGGTAACAAAATGAACGAACAAAGAATTCGAGAACTTGCTGAACAGGCCAGCGCCCATGCCGAAGAAACTGTTCACTATTACATGGGACAATTTGATGGGCTAACGTGGGAAGCAAAGATACTAAAAGCACGAGACCTAAAGTTCGCCGAGTTGATTGTGAGAGAATGTGCCTGGATGGCCAAAGATCCAGCTCCTAGTGTTCACGATCATGATGCTTATAAATTGGGACGCAGATGTGCTGGCATTGATGTATTGAAACATTTCGGAT
>Ga0208974_1000625_pt1 | contig 14440 bp, 21 predicted proteins | sample GreLakmeER15MSRF_FD_187699 | JGI IMG/M metagenome (GOLD analysis project Ga0208974, IMG submission 187699) | Freshwater lentic microbial communities from great Laurentian Lakes, MI, USA - Great Lakes metaG ER15MSRF (SPAdes) | ecosystem: Environmental > Aquatic > Freshwater > Lake | place: Great... | reverse complement strand
AAGTTACTTCTGTAAAAAATATAGAATTTATTACAGATACATAGGGTTAAGCTGGGTTAGCACAACGGTAGTGCAACGGTTTTGTAAACCGTAGGTTGGGGGTTCGAATCCCTCACCCAGCACCATTATTTCAATTTATCCATTCCACAGGAATTGGTTGCTTCGATTTTGTCGGAAACATAAAATCTTCAATTTGATGCATACGGCGATTACGCCCTTTGTCTGCTATACCAATACCCATGAGAAGTAATGGACGACCCTTTATTCCCATTTCTTTTTGCACTTCACGTGGCATAAAACACGTGCAGCATCCTGTGGCATAACCCATAAGAGATGCTGTAAGATTTAAATATCCTGCGGCCACACCAATAGCCATCATTCGATCTTTTTCAATAAGTTTCAGATCGCTATCTTTAGCTGTACCATTAACCAGATCAATTACTTGTTCATTACGACCAGCATCCTGAGCCTTTGATAGATCCAGATATTCTTCGAATACAATCAATAAATTAGCAAGCACTTGAGCATTTGTTGTATATTCGGTCTTGTCGCGAGTTTCACCATGCTTCATCACAAAACCCTTTGTGTGCCCATGGATACGCTCAATAAGATCGCGATTGGTAACAAAATGGAGCTTATAGAAGGCTATATTCTGTTTGCTTGGGCATTGTGTGGCCGCAATCATTAAGGTGTCTAAATCATCTTCAGGCATTTCTTGGGTAAGATCCCAATTACGCTGACAATGTTGACTCTTAAAAATCGATTTTTTTATGGCGACATGATCCATTTTTAGTCGGCTCCCATACTTTGCCTTTGACATATTTATCCGAATCTGTTATATAGTACTACATGGAAGGGTAATTGCTTTGAAGATATGAAAAGATGCTTTTAACTAAATAATAGTGGAGGTACCACTATGAACTGTATCTATTGTAATAGAAAAATAGCCAATATTGGATCACTAAAAGCACATGAAAATGTGTGTAAAGAAAATCCAAATGCTTCAAAAAGATTTAGAAGTCCATTAGCTGGTGCTCAAAAAGGCCAGCCAGCTTGGAATAAAGGAAAGAAAATTGGTAGAAGTCAATATTGGAAAGAAAAATTTCCACTAGATAAGGTTATGGTCGAAGATTCAACATATCCAAGACATTCCTTGAAAGCAAGGATTCTTGAAGAAAATTTGATTGAATATCAGTGTTCTTGTTGTGGTTTAGGTCCTAATTGGCAAGGTAAACCAATGCCTTTAATATTAGATCATATCAATGGCAAAAATAATGATAATCGATTAACAAATTTAAGATTTGTATGCAGTAATTGTGATTCGCAATTAGATACATATAAATCTAGAAATAAAAAATAATTTACGGGGAGTGAACCGGACAGGCGCGCCGGCACCGTCTTGAAAACGGCTGGTACCCGAAAGGGTATGGACTTCGAGTGTACCCGCTCCCCGCCAAAATTTGGAAAGATGGCTGAGAGGCCTAAAGCACTCGGTTGCTAACTGAGCGGTCTAGAAATAGATCCGTGGGTTCGAATCCCACTCTTTCCGCCAAGTTTTGTGGGGAATTAGCTCAGATGGTAGAGCGCCTGCTTTGCAAGCAGGTGGTCAGCGGTTCGATTCCGCTATTCTCCATATGCCTGTGTAGCCCAACTGGTAGAGGCACTAGACTTAGGATCTAGCAAGTGTAGGTTCAAATCCTATCACAGGTACCATTAGCCCGGTTAGCTCAGCGGTAGAGCAACTCCTTTACACGGAGAAGGTCGGCGGTTCAATCCCGTCACCGGGTACCAAAACAACCCAGGAAAATGTTATGACCTATCAAATTAAAAATTTAATTATCAACTTATTTTTTAAAAAATATGGTGGGGCTGATTTAAGCCGCCATAGACTTTATACTTCAAGATATGAAGATATGTGCATGTGATATAGAGGTTATATTATGAATTATTCTGTTGATATGATGAAGCGAGCCGCATTTCATGACGAACTCGTGAATGTGGTTAATACCATATCAATTGAAAATGTTGATGCGAACATTGTGGCCGTGAAAGAATATCTCACTCGCCGTTTAAAAGAATTTGATCGAAAATATAAATAAGGCGAAAATGCGAGGGCGCCATGAAATATGCAGCACCTTTCGTCATGGCCTTGATGATGTCTACACCATCTATAGCAGAGACATTGACATTTTCATTCAATTCTCCTGCATTTAATGGCGCAGGCTATAGCTCTCATGCGCTAACAATATATCAGCTTGAACAGGCAGCGAAACAGCGTCAAGAAGATCGTCGACGTCAGGAATTAGCAGCCGCATTGCGTGCTGAGCAGAATAGCCCAGGTAATCAGTTTATGCAAGCCTTTCAATCGCTTGTTTATGCTCAGTTAGCTAAAAATCTATCAGATCAGTTATTCGGTGAAAATCCACAAAATAATGGCAATATGAGTTTTAGTAATGTGACAATCGCCTGGATTCGCACTGGTTCTGATGTCACAATGACTATAACTGATAGGGCAACAAATTCTACTACAACAATAACCGTGCCGATAGGAGCATTTGCATTTTAAAAGCCCTGCTGTTTGTTATGATAGTGGGACTTACAGGATGCTCTTTGATAGATCAAACCACAAATTTGTTAGAATCGCCACCTGAGACTATCAGGCCAGCGCAAGATGAATTGCGTCCACCAAAGAATGGTGTTATCACAGTCGCAGTTTATAGATTTCAAGATCAAACTGGTCAGCGCCGTTTTTCTGATAGGATCGCATCACTTAGTTCCGCCGTTACTCAAGGCGCAGACTCATATCTCATACAAGCTTTACAATCGGTCGGAAAAGGTCAGTGGTTTCGTGTCGTCGAGCGAGGTGGTATTGAAAATCTATTGAGAGAACGACAGATTATTCGTCAGATGCGTGAAATTCATGAAGGTCCAAGTGCTAGACCACTAGCACCTTTATTATTCGCAGGTATCATAATTGACGGCGGCATCATTGGCTATGATACAAATGTTGTTACTGGCGGTGCTGGTGCAAGAGCATTTGGTATTGGAGCATCAACAGAATATCGCACAGACTTAGTGACTGTAACTATTCGTGCAGTATCAGTCAATACTGGTGAAGTTTTGGCTAGTGTCACCACTACAAAACGCATACATAGCTATGTCGATAGATTGGGTGTTCTTAAATTTGTCCAAGCTGGAACACTCTCGCTAGAAGGCGAGGTTGGTTCATCTACAAATGATAGCATAAACCTGGCCATACAATTGGCTATACAATCTTCTGTTCGTGAATTGATTGAAGAGGGGACTCGCAAGGGTCTTTGGGAATATCAACCTTAACGAAAGAGGAAAGACATGCGTAGGTTTTTAACGTTCGCCATGATGCTGCTCCTTGCAGCGCCGGTGGGCGCTCAGACCAATAGCGTGTATATCGATCAGGTGGGTTCATCCAACGTGATAGGCATCACGCAGGCTGGCTCTGGTAATCGAATCGGCACATCTTTGACACCTAGCACCATCACTGGTTCAGGTAATTCATTGACTATCGAGCAGACTGGTAATACCAATCAGCTTGATTATTCATTTAATGGTGGTACGAATACTGCGACTCTAATCTATACTGGAGATGGTAATACGGCCACTCTAACATGTGGTAGCAATAATGCAACATGTTCCGATTCAACAATGACACATACTGTTACGGGTGATAATAATACGATTGGTACGACGATTGTCGGTAGCACAATTACAAATACATTGACAATAACCGGTAACAGTAATACTGTGACAACAAACCAGAGCAGCGATAATGGCACGCAGACGATGACGTTAACTGGTAATAGCAATAGCGTGACAGCATCACAATCTGGTAGTGGTACCCATAGCTTCACATTAGGTGTAACAGGTGATTCAAATACATATAATGTGGCGCAATCTGGTGCAGTATCAAATACGCTATCAATAAACACAACTGGCTCTAGCAATAATATAACAGTGAATCAGAGCAACTGATGTTACGCCTGCTAGCCCTGCTGCTGATACCTTCATTTGCTTTTGCAAACGTTGGTTCAATAATTCAGCAGCAGGGCGGTTCGGTGCAAATCAGACGCGGTCAGGAAACATTACCTGGTGGTGTCAATGCTACCGTAAATATGAATGATGCAATTGTTACGGGTCTATCATCATTACAGTTACGCTTTCAAGATAATACTACGGCCAGCGTCACAGAAAATAGCAGATTTGTCATAGATGATTTTGTTTATGATCCGAGCCGAGGAGCTGGTCGTTTAAACGTGCGAGTAGCCATGGGTACAGTGCGTTATGTGTCAGGTCAGATAGCTCGCAATAATCAGCAAAACGTGCAGGTCAATACACCAACAGCAGTCATAGGTGTGCGCGGTACAGATTTCTTCATGACTGTCGATGAATCTGGTCAGAGTCTCGTCGTATTAGTACCTAGCTGCAATCAACAAGGTAATTGTTATACGGGTAAGATAAGTGTAACAAATGATGGCGGCACCGTCGAGATGGATCAACCGTTTCATGCGACCTATGTGCCTAGCGCAACTATGGCTCCAACAACTCCGGTGCAATTAAATATATCAATAGCAGATATTAATAATAATTTGATTATAGTCAGACCACCACAGATTATGTTATTGATGCAGGAATCTTCATCTCAGCAAACAACTGAGTCTCATCAACCCAGTCAACCAGTTCAAATAATACAAGCGGAGCCGAGAAGAACAAATCTACGTAGAATTGGTGAGCTAATTATAACAGAAGACGGTCAGAGAACAACAGCGAGTCGCGAATCCACAGGTCATATAGCACGGGTGGGTATGATAGGCGGAAATACCAGAGTTATTGTAAATCATGATGGTGCAATCGCCAGCGAGACCATCGGTCCTGGATCTAATATAGTGACGATCAACCAAAGAAGGTGATTAATATGAAAAAGTATGTGCTTGCGCTATCAGTATTGCTGGTCATGATTGCGCTAAAAGTATTAGACCCATGGCCAGTTCAAGTCGCACGTCTTAAATATTTTGACTTTTTAGAACGTCAAGCAGGCGTATCTCTTGATGATTCTATAGTGCTAGCTAATATTGATGAGGCTGCATTACGAAAACATGGGCAATGGCCATGGTCGCGCGATATTGTAGCAGAATATATTCAAGAGATTAGCAATCGTGGTGCTGCTTTGATAGTCGCACCGATTCTATTTGCAGAACCTGATCGCGCAGGAAAAGATAGTGTTCTGGAGCAAGCATTTCGCGAACATCCAGTAGTAATTGCTCAGGTTCCTACGACTCAGGTACGTGAACCGTATGCAAGACCACGAGGATCTGCGCTAATCGGACCACCGATTGCTGATGTGCTACCAAGCTGGCCAGGTGCAATAGCACCGCTTCCGCGTCTTGCTGAAGAAGCTGCTGGTGTTGGTATGGTTGCAACTATGCCTGAGCCAGATGGTGTGGTGCGTCGTAGCCCAATGCTTGTCGCAGTTGGTGATAAATTCTACCCATCAATTACCTTTGAGACATTGAGAGTTTTATCTGGCGAGATAAGCTTTCAAGTCAGATCAAATGAAGCTGGTGTCGAGGTGCTACGCATTCCAGGTCAGCCTCTCATGTATACTGATCCGAATAGTCGAGTCTGGCCTAGTCGAGCATTTACATATGACTCATATTCTGTTACAGACCTACCTGAGCATCTAAGCGGAAAGATTGTCATATTATCGCTGACGGCTGAAGGCTTTAGTAATCCTGTCGCGACAAGTCATGGTGAAATGCTACCGGGAACTGTGATTGCAACAGACCTATCATCAATATTGAATCAAGTTCTATTGGTGCGACCTGCTGAAGCGGATTTCTATGAACTTGTAGCTATTTTGTTATTTGGTCTGGTTATGGTATTCTTAGCCATAAGAGTCAAACTGGTTCTAGCTGGTCTGTTATTCTTGCTGCCAGTTTCTGGTTTGATTGCATTCTCATGGTTCGCGCATAGCTATTATTTCATGCTATATGATGCTGTGCTGCCAGTATTAGCATTGCTTCTGGTATTTGGTACTGGTGCCTTCTCACGCGCGCTTGAAGAGTTCCGCTTGAAGCAACAGATCAAGAAACAGTTCGGTACGTATCTGTCACCAGCGATGGTCGAGAAGCTACAAGAGAATCCAGATCTATTGAAGCTTGGTGGTGAGGAGCGCGAGCTGTCAATCATGTTCACAGACGTGCGCGGCTTCACAGCTATCTCCGAACACTATGGTAAAGATGTGCAAGGCCTGACTAAGATTATGAATCGCTATATGACTGCAATGACGGCCTCAATACTTCGCAATGAAGGTACGCTTGACAAATACATCGGTGATGCACAGATGGCATTTTGGAATGCACCACTTGATGATAAAGATCATGCAAAAAATGCAGTCAAAACAATGCTAGAGATGCTAGACAACCTAAAGGAGTTCAATGATGAAATCGCAAAAGAAGGTGTCCCGGCGTTTGGTATGGGGCTTGGGATCAATACTGGTACTGTCGTCGTTGGCAACATGGGCAGTGATCAACGCTTCGACTATACTTGCTTGGGTGACTCTGTCAACCTTGCCTCTCGACTTGAAGGCCAGTCAAAACCTTATGGAGTCAGCAACGTCATCGGTACCCTCACTTACCGATACGTTAGAGAAGAATACCTCTGCCTTGCCCTCGATACCATTGCGGTAAAGGGTAAGAAAGAAGGCGTTGACATCTATACAGTGCTTGGTAGACCAGAAGATATTGTTCATGTCAAGATGGATCTAGATATGCACGCGAACATGATGAAATCATATAAGAGCCGTCGATTTGATGATGCAATCTATTATGCAAAGCGTCTCAAAGGATGCTTTGGCGGTAAGATGGATGCTTATTATGCTATGTGGATGGAGCGTTGCGAAGAATTAAAGAGTGCAGGTCTACCAGAAAATTGGGATGGTGTTTACCGTGCTACTTCTAAGTGATTAGCCTTCACCAGAAGATGCAGTCTGGTCATCCTCATGCATCTTATTGATCTTCATCTCAGCGGCGACTCGTTCACGTTCGATCGTCTTGCCGCGGAGGTGAAGAACCACATTGACCTTTTGTTGTAGGCGAATTAGATCATTATCCAACATTCGAATACGATCGATCAGACCGATGAGAACCGTGTTGGTTTCGGATAGAACGGGCTTTACCTCTGTGGTGGCCCATACCCAAACATAGTAAACCATATAACCGACGCCGCCTGCCGCGACAATAGGAAATCCGTATTTACCTATTAGTTCAGCTAATTCACCCATTTTAGTTTAGCGACCTTGGCCTTTATATTTTTTGTAGCAGCGTCTCTTGGCCTTGTTCATTGAAGATGTCTTTAGGATACCACCACCAATGCTTGTGTGCTTTTGTATTCGCACATGAGCAAGAACTGCTGACTCTTTTGATCTGGTTGATTTTGCAGGTGCTGCTTTGGCCATTTAATCTCTCCTCGCATCATTCTTGCCGTCGGCTCTTGCTATTCGCTCGACATCTGGTTTTAATCCTAGGGCATTAGAGACTACAGTATCAATTCTTACCACGTCATGGTTCATGGTACGTACCCGGTTATCAAGGGCCGTGATGATCCCGGCCATACCCTTGACTGACCCGGTTACTCCAGCAAGGATGAATTTCATGGTCAGAAAAACAAAGTAGCCAGCGGCTCCGGCTGCTGCTATTGGAAACCCTACATCAGCCACAAGCTTAAAGAATATATCCATAGCTACCTCCCATTCGCCTATTTAGAGAAAGCCACAAATAACCCTGTACAATATACCTAAAGTAGTGTATAATGATCCTTGTGACAAGACAGGGTATACATATTATGGCACTCCTACCTTCTTATTTTACTACCACAAGCACGCGTAAGCGCAAGTCCAAAGCTAAGACCAAGGCTATCAAAGCGGCTGAGGCTCAGACAGCTGCGCTGTTAGAGAAGGTAGGTTATCGGGGTGTGGCCAAGCCTGGTAAGGCGCCTGCTTTGGGTGCAGGAGATCAGAGGTTCGAATCCTCTCGCCCCGACCATTCTCTTCCTACATCAGATACTATTCCTGGTGGCACATTTGCCAAGCGCGATATCATGAATGATTGGCGCTGGCAGGCTGGTCGCGAGGAGAAGGCTAGTGTAGTCCAGGCTATGCGCGAGAAGGCCTCGCGTGTTCAACCATTATATAACAAGGGTGGCTATCAGGTCGCATCAGTCAATGATGATCCGGCCACCCTTGGTTCACGTTCTCGGAGGCTTTGATATGATTCCGATTGGTCTAATAAATCGTGGAAATATCTTTCCACTATTATGTGTATCAATCCTCACATCTCATGGTGTAGGTTCTATTCTGGAAAAGATAATGGAACCTGGCTTAAATTGGACATATGTCCTGGCCTTTGGTATCACGACATGGGCCTGGATTCGTCTATATGATTATATTTTCAAAGATATAGTCACCACCTCAATCAGAGGCACTCTACAATATCTTATTCAAGAAGGTAAAATCAAAGAAAGTGATGTGGATTTAGAAAATGAGTGAATATTTGGAATTGAATGGCGATATTTTGCATGATTATTTGCGCCATTCGGTATTGATGGTATCATTTGACAAAGTAAATGGCGAACGGCGTGATATGACTTGCACGTTAGATCGCAAATATTTACCTGTTGATCAGCAAGCCGATGCAGTGGTTGCGAAGCCTAATAAGGCTTCCTTGGCTGTATGGGATCTAAATGCTAATGGATGGAGGAGTTTCCGTCTAGATAGGGTCATCAACATTCAAGAGGTGAGTTATCCATGACTAAGCTAAATGTGACAGGTCTCAAAGAAAAGTCCAAGACTCTTGGACCAGGTCCAGATGGTACCTATGCACATATTGGTGCGCGTGGTGGTACAGAGATGATGATGGACGGCCTGCGCCGTTATGTACCACATGAATTGCTGGACAAGTTTAACATCATTTGTTCTCGTGTAACTGGTCAGGTTGATCCTAACCAGAACAATCTGCTATGGTTGCATGATACTTGGGATGATCCTGAGTCACAGCATCTAGCCGAAGAGGAATCGCGCAAGCGTTTCAAGAGGCTTGTATTTGTATCCAATTACCAGCAGGCCACATACAATATTGGCCTTGGTGTGCCGCATTCGGATGGTGTTGTGCTTCCAAATGCAATCGATCCTATCGAGCAGCATGAGAAGCCAAAAGGTACGATCAATCTAATCTATCACACGACTCCGCATCGTGGTCTAGAATTGCTGCATCCTGTATGCGAATATCTCGCAAGGGAAGGCTATGATTTTCATCTAGATGTATACAGCTCATTCTCCATCTATGGTTGGAGTCAACGTGATGAGCCTTACAAGGAGCTATTCCAAAAAATTACGCGGCATCCAAATATGACCTATCATGGTTATCAGCCAAATGAGATTGTGCGTGAAGCCTTGAAGAAGGCACACATCTATGCTTATCCAAACATCTGGCCAGAGACTAGCGCAATCAGCGTGATCGAGGCTATGAGCGCAGGATGTACGATTGTTTGCCCAAATCACGCGGCTTTACCAGAGACCACTGCTGGATTTGCAGCGATGTATCCATTCACGGAAGATGCGAATGCCCACGCCAATCGTCATGTATCGGTGCTAGCTGAGGTGATTGATGGCTTCTGGGATAATAGCAATCAGAATAAGCTGCGCTTCCAGAAAATGTATACAGATAATTTCTATAGCTGGGAGCTTCGCTCTCGCCAATGGACCAGTTTCCTTTCAAACATGAAGCCGGAATAATATGAGAAAGCTCAAAGCGCCTATCTCTGAAGCAAAGTATATCGGAGAAGAACCATCTTGGGATGGTGTCACACCTGATTCTAGTCGTATCATCTATGCATACAACTGGTATCGGGTTGTACTTGATCCTAAGATGTCGCGCGTTATCTTAGGCGATTACATGAAATCAGTCGGCTATTCAGAGGCCGATATTGATGTATTAGATCATGTTGAAGATATGCGCTTTGAGATTAATACTCTACCAGCATTAGGTCGCATGGTGATGCGCGGCCTTCAACCTAATGAGCAACAAACCATCAGGTTGACGCTGGAATTGGAACAGCTAATTAAGCATGGTCGCGAGCGCAAGGCCGAAAAGGATGCTGCTCGTCGACCTAAGCCTAAGATACAAGCAACTGTGCAGGTCGATTCTGTTGGTGAAGTGATGTCTAAGGTCGAATATTCAATCGATCAAGGCGAGCTGGTAGATGTCGGTGGCCTTCTTAAGGTATACTCACCTAAGCCTGCTGATATGGCACCTGAAGCACAAAGGTATGAACGTCTGATTGAAGAAGTCAAGCACGCGCTTGACCGCACAGATATGGAATGCGTAGAGTGTTATCGCAGTTATTCAAAAAGACAGCTGCGTGATATGCTTGCGCGATATGCTGGTGTGCTTCAGGCCATCAATCTTTATTGTTCTGCAAATATCAAGGCTCCGACTCCTCGCAAGGTGAAACCAAAAACTCCAACCAAGCTTATTGCAAAGCTGCGTTATCTTGATAAGCATGATGAACTTGGAATCGTGAGTATTGATCCAAAGGATATCATTGGTGCATCGGAGGTTATCCTTTACAATGTACCGCGCAGGTATGTGCAAAGGTATGTGGCACCTCTAGGATCAAAGCTATCCGTGAGGCGCAGTACGATTGATGGGTATGATCCGCAGTTGTCAAGCAAGAAGAAACTAAGAAAGCCAGAAGTTGATTTGCCTAGGTTCTTGACTGGCGGTAATAAGAGTGTGTCAAAAACCTATGAGGCAGTCAAGGCTAAAGCGCAAGAAGTCAATGGTATGGTAAATCAGCAGACCATTATTCTACGCGCGGTCAAATAGCCATTGACATGGAGCCAGCTTCCTGGTACAATAGATAGTACATGGATAAAGGCCGAGACAATGATATTGGTTGATTTAAATCAGGTCATGATCAGTAATCTGATGGTGCATCTGGTACACAATAAACAAGTGGTGGACGAAGAACTTGTCCGCCACATGGTGCTTAATAGCTTGCGTGGCTATAAGCAAAAATTCTCACGCGATTTTGGTGAGCTGGTTATCTGCTGTGATGACAAGCGTTATTGGCGCCGTGAGGTATTTCCGCATTACAAGGCTAATCGCAAGAAGGATCGCGAGGCTTCTGGTATTGACTGGTCGACGCTGTTTGATACGATGGCCAAGATCAAGGAGGAGCTGCGCGAGCATATGCCATACAAGGTTGTGCAGGTCTCGCGTGCTGAGGCCGATGACGTGATTGCATCTCTGTGCCATTATTACGGCAAGTTTATCAATAGCGATGGTAATGAACCAATCCTGATTCTGTCAGGTGACAAAGACTTCGCGCAACTACAGAAGTATGCAAACGTTCATCAATATGCACCGATCCAGAAGAAGATGCTGCCTATTGATAATCCAGAACGATTCCGCCGCGAGCATATCATGGTTGGTGACCGTGGTGATGGTGTGCCTAACTTCATGACAGAAGATGATGCACTGGTTGCTGGTCGTCGTCAGCGTCCGCTATCTCGCAAGAAGATCGAGGAGTGGTGCAGCATGGAGCCTGAGCAGTTCTGTGACGATGCGATGCTTCGTGGTTACAAGCGCAACCAAATGTTGGTTGACCTTGATCTGGTACCAGAAGATATTCAGCAGGCGTGTATTGAAACCTATGAGCAGTTTACGCCTGCATCACGTTCGGCTATGATGCCTTATTTCATGTCCAAGCGACTGCGTCAGTTAACAGAATCAATTAGCGACTTCTAAGGAGGATACAAGTGGCGATTAAAAGCCTTGCTCAAATCGTGAGCGAGATCGAAAAGGAAAAGACCAAGGCTGGTCAGGTCAAGGTCATACAGGAGAATGACAGTAATGCTCTCCGCATGGTATTTGAGTTCACGTTTGATCCGATGCTACAGTGGCTAGTGCCTGACAGTGATCCACCGTATCGCCCAGCGGCCGATACTATTGATCAGGAAGGTCGTTTGTATTCTGAAATCGACAAGCTTGTATATTTCACGAATACACCTGAAGGTCTCAATGTGAAACCAATGAAGCGCGAGCAGCTTTTTATTCAGCTACTTGAGACCGTTGCTCCTGATGACGCAAAGCTATTGCTGCGTATGCGGCGCAAGGAACTTAAGGTCATGTCATGGTCGATCAAGGAAGCATATCCACAAATGACGGCTCATTGGAAATGAATAAAGAAGTTGCGCTTATAATCGGCAATGGTACATCGCGAAAGAATGTCAATCTAAGACACATGGTATCATTACTTGGTAATGATCGTCCAGTGATCTATGGCTGTAATGCAATCTATCGTGAATTTCAACCAGCATTTGATCTACCAGACTATGTGGTAGCTATTGATGATGGCGCTATAACTGAGATTGAATCCAGCGATTTTCCATCATCGCGTGTGATCATTCCGAATGAGAATGATCGTTGGGAGCCTGCTGAGATGCATGGTGATCAGCCGAGGCCTAGATCAAATGCTGGTATGTGCGCTATGACTGAAGCTATTCGGCGTGGAACCAAGACTTTACTTTGTATTGGCTTCGATTCATTCTTGCAAGATGCAGAGCAGTCTGTAAGTAATCTATTTGATGGTACCAATAACTATGGTCCAGAGACTCGTGCAAGCGTGTATGACAATCCAAATCGAGTGAGATATATGGCTTGGTTTGCGCGCAAAAACCCAACCGTCGATTTTATATTCATCTATCCTGATGGCATGAATGCTGTGCCCATCGGGCAACCAAATACATATCAAGTAACATATGAGGAGCTTTTAGGGTTAGCATGAGAGTACATGTAAGAGGCCAAATGGGTGTGCAACTGATGCAGGCTTTCGTCGGCATTGGTCGATTGGCTGATGATGAAAAGCCTATCATTGTGGTGAATAGTGGTGGAGATGTACCTGGTGCAAAGACATCTCAGTTACATTTCGTAACGGATCCACAATGCGAAATCCGTGAAGATCATGAGGGTATTCGCAAGACACCATATTGGCATTCTGGTGCTGGCCGCACAGCTTTTCTTGGGCGTGAACGCACAATCCGTTGGCTTCCGTTGCGTGATCATGAATATGGTCAGTTGCATGGAAATGCTGTGGTGGTACATGCAAGAGGTGGTGACAAGCCTGTGGCCAGTGTCGATAATTATCGCAAGCTGGTTGATCTGGCAAAGGAACGTCATCCAGATCATAAGGTATATGTCTTATCCGATAGCCGAGACCTGCTTGATGCGCTGGTACCACCAAAGGATGACATCGCTGGCGACGTAGATGAGGATTGGTTCACGATCCTTGAAGCTGACCATGTATATGCTGCTCCATCAGGCTTCGTGATGAGCACGCTGCTGTTCAATCCGCAGAAGAAGGTGACGTTCATCGGGCCCAGCTGGTGCGATGGTAGTTATCCAGCAGTTGCAGATGATTTCACTTTCATCGAAGAGGCAAAAGAGTTTTGCCCTAATCTGGAGGTTCTTGAATGAGAATCGGGCGCCACGACGTCTGGAATGAATATGACGCAGTCGCATCTGTGACTGGCGGTCATACCGAAGCGATGAAGCTAGCACAAGCATCATCGATGGCTAATCATATGACGCAGTGTTGGAATATTGCGAAGGAATCATTGATGGCCTTTGGATGCGGTGCTTGGCAAGCTGAGCAGCTTATGTCAAATACTAAAGATATTAGACTGCTAAATGGTTGTGATGAATTAGATCCTACTGTTCATGCCCTTCGTGCTTATCTGGGTCGTAGCGCACATAGGTGTCGTCTTAATCTGCGACCAGCACCTGGTCTAGATGCTGAAAGTTGTATTGGCACTGGTATTCATGTATTTCGTGCAGACCAGCTTGGTCTGACGCAAGAACAGCAGGAAGCATTAGAGCGGGAGCTATCATCTTCCGCTGCTGCGCTATCAAAGAATGAAACCAATATGGCTTATGGTCGCCGTTGGTTTGAAAACTGCACAGAACTGTTGAATAAGATCACACCATTCCTATCTGAGGTCACAGGATATTCTGAAGGCACGATCACGGAAGAATTGTCGCGCACTGCATTCGCGCAGCGAGTGATCAATGGCCCTGAAGATAATGATGTGCAGAAGGTATTGCATCAAGATACTTGGCATGATGCATGGAAGCTTTGGTATTTTCCTCGCGCAGTTCGTGATGGTGAAGGCCCATTCAGGTTCGCTCAGTATAGTCATGGGCTATCATCCGAACGTATGAGATTGACCACAGCCTTTGCTACCAAAGGAACCAAATGGGAAGAATGGCGCAGCTATGGTCATGATGAGGGTTCTTGGCGTGTGGATGATGTAGAGCTATTGCGAATGGGTTGTGGTGCTAGTGACGTG
>Ga0208974_1000622_pt1 | contig 14461 bp, 34 predicted proteins | sample GreLakmeER15MSRF_FD_187699 | JGI IMG/M metagenome (GOLD analysis project Ga0208974, IMG submission 187699) | Freshwater lentic microbial communities from great Laurentian Lakes, MI, USA - Great Lakes metaG ER15MSRF (SPAdes) | ecosystem: Environmental > Aquatic > Freshwater > Lake | place: Great... | reverse complement strand
TAAAGCTCTTCAAAATTTACAAAATCAACTTAATTTTGGTACAAGTGCAATTAATCAACTTACTAAAGAACGAAACGAGTTAATGGATTCCATAACTCGTCTTCAGGAACAGAATAAGAGGTTACAAGATGAAATTAACACTAAAACAAGCACTGTTACCAGTGCTGCTGGGGACTCTGATAGCCCTGCCACTGGATAAAGCAGAAAAAACACTTAATACTGCATATCAAACAGTAAAAGCCACTAACGCTGAACTACTGTGTTTAGCCAAGAATATTTACTATGAGGCTCGTGGTGAGCCAATGCATGGTAAAATAGCCGTTGCACAAGTTACGCTTAATCGTGTAACACACCGCACCGAATTTCAATCAAGTATTTGTGGAGTTGTATATGCAAAACATCAATTTTCGTGGACTATGGAACAACATCGTGAGCCTCGTGGACCAGCTTGGCACGAAGCTCAAGCAGTTGCTAAAGCCGTCATCATAGGCACAGCATACCTACCAAGTTTCAAGGCTTTGTACTTTCATAATTTAACAGTACAGCCTCGGTGGAATAAAACTAAAGAATTAGTTGCCAGAATAGGTAATCATATTTTTTATGCTTAACCAAAAGGGCAGACAGGCTAATTATTTTTGGCTTGCTGCCCTTTTTCTTTTCTGTTATAATATAGGCTTAACAGAGAAATTTTATGAAAATCAGACTGCTCAGCGACCTTCACACAGAATTCCGCCTACCATATAAAACTGCTGAATTTGCAGAATATCGTGGTGAAGATGTGCTTGTGTTAGCTGGTGACATTGCCTCAGGAAGCACTAACACAATGGATGTGATTAAGTTTTTCTTAGACCAAGGTTTTCCTAAAGTTGTTTATGTACCTGGTAACCATGAGTACTATGGTAGCACTATTAAGCACTTTGACGACAAACTGCTTGACTTATGCGAACAAACACGAAACGCACACTTTTTACGTCCAGGTACAATTACTATTGATGGAGTAATGTTTACAGGTGCTACGTTATGGACTAACTTTGCTGATAATTTCTTTAGTCAGAGCTATGCCAAGCGTACAATCAACGACTTTCGTCAGATCAGAAACTTTACTACTAGTCATGCTTATGATTTGTATTACAAGCACTTAGACTATATTAAACAAAGCTATGAAACTCGTGGTGATAAACCAGTTGTCATCGTAACACACTTTTTACCCGCACGTGAGTGCATTGCCCCACGCTGGCGTGATGGTAATTTACTCAACGACTACTTTGCTAACAATTTAGGGTCATGGATTGCTGATATGGAGAACACCACTTGGTTGTTTGGACATACCCATGACTGTACAGATTTTGAAATCGGTAGTACTCGTTTAGTTTGCAATCCACATGGTTACTACGGCTCTGGTGAAATAGGTACTAACGGCTTCGATCCATTTAAAACAATTACAATATGATTTCAGAATATGTTGCTAAACAAAGAGCACAAGTATTGCTAACTACAATGCTTGGCTCAAAACTTGTAGACCTTTGGTGGAGTTCTCCAAACAAAGCATTTGATGAAGAAACTCCTCAAACTGTTTGGCTAAAAGATTACGTCAAGGTTTACAACTATTTAATGCATCATGCAGATGGAGGCTGGTAATGAAAAACAAATTGATCTCAGCTAAAGTTATTGCCGACAGCGTATGTCCTAAAGGCGTACGTATGACTACTATGGAAATTGAATATCCTAGATTTATTTTAGCGGAACTCAATACGCATCGTATGTTATCAAAGAATAGTGCCTCAAGCCGTGCTATTCCTGTTAAAGCTATGCATGAGTTTATAAAAAATAATCCTGCTACTCCTGTTAGTTGGGGTAAGAACCAGCCAGGTATGAAAGCCAATGAGCAAGTAGGTACTAGTGTAGCTACAGAAGCTGAACAAATATGGAATAAGGCTAAAGATGATGCACTACATTGGGCAGATGCTTTAGCACATAAATTAGCAATACATAAACAAATTGCTAACAGAATAACAGAACCTTGGATGACTATGAAAACAGTTATCTCTGGAACTGAATGGACAAATTTCTTTCACTTACGCAATCACCCAGACGCACAGCCTGAGATTAAAGCTTTAGCTGAAGCAATGACTGTGGCTTACACAACACATTTACCAGTAGCCCTTAAACCAGGCGACTGGCATTTACCTTATATTACTATTGCTGAATATGTACCTACTGGTCAACTACAATATTTTGATGAAAACTTTAATCAGCTTAATCTTGAAGACGCTAAGATTATTAGTGCTAGTTGTTGTGCTCAAGTTAGCTATCGTAAAAACGATCCTGGGTTTACAAAAGCATTCAAGATTTGGGAACAACTTATTGAAAATGATCCTGTTCACGCCAGTCCAATTGAACATCAAGCTACCCCTATGGATATTGATAGTATGTGCAGGTTTGAACCTGATACATGGCAACCAGGTGTTAGCCATGTCAGTGCTAATTCTGATTTATGGTCAGGCAACTTGCGTGGCTGGATTCAGCATCGCAAACTTATTCGAAGCGAGGCAGTATGGTAGAATACGAAACATTTGAAGACTGGTTTGAAGAACTAGAAGGATTTAGTTTTAGATCAGAACGTTTCTTTCAACACCTAGAGTTAGCCGCAACACCGCAAGAACGCAATGAATTTTGTGAAAAATGGTTACGTGTTGCTTTTGACATGGGTAAAGGTAGTATTATGAGTGGATATAGCAGTAAAAAAGAAATGGCTAATAGTCGTTGGGTAATTGATCTTGAACAAGATGGCGAAGACTTAATACTTCCGCTTAACGAAGAAATATTAGAAAAAACTGGTTGGAAAACTGGTGACGAGTTGCTGTGGGAAACTAAAGCAGAAAATGTTTGGACATTAAGGAAAAAACCATGATAGTTATACTCTACACAGAAGACTTTGAACCTATTATTCCAATAGATCTACCATTATGGTTACTAGATAGACTAGAAAAAGAAGGCGGTGTTCGTGTAGCTGTTAACAGACCAAGTGGTTTCACAGAAGAACAAATCCCTATTGGTAATTTAGAATGTGAAGCACCAACAGTTCGTATACGTTACGAAAAACTCCGATGGCGAGATGACACACTAAAAACTATTTTAGTTACTCCTGACGAAGAACTTGCGCTAACACTAAACCCAGAATGGTTGCCTGGTCAGCGTGCTCCTCTTCAAACGTATGTAGCAGCTATGCGTAAGCTGCATGAACAATTAATTAAACAAATTAGAAAAAATCAAGATTGACTTTTAGATTAAATCAAAGTATAATAAATACTTGATTTAAGGGAAAAAATATGTTTTATTGTGTGCTTTGTTCTGATACTGTTAATCCTAATCGCTGGCGTTTAGGTAGGCATACTTGTTTGCCTTGTGGTGAAAATGTTGCCAAACGCTATAAGCACACTATTGTACCTATGCCTAAATCAAATTACATTGTAGTAACAGATAAGTCACTACTTTTAAACCTAAACTCCAGCCACAAAGGTGGAAGATAATATGACAGCTATTGCTAACAATACTAAAGTACTTGTAGATGCAGGTATAGATCGATTATTTAAAGGCACTATTGTTGCAAGTGGTTCACAAGCTACAGTACTCATGTACGCTGTTCTTTTAGACGAACCTGAACTTTATCCTAATATTGAATTAGGTGTAAAAATTATTGAAGTACCTTATACCAAAGTTAGACTAGATACTGTAGCCCTATTAGGCGAAAATTATTACGTTGACGTTACTAAACCAAGATTTTAAATATATGAACAATACCGCTAAAAGAATGGAAGAGCTAATGGTTTTAGTTGACAAATCATTGATGTTAACTGATAACGATAATGAAAGATTAATGTTGGCTTGTGCTATGATGCAAAGAACAAATGAAATTTTTGAAGAAATCCTTGGCACAGAAGGTAGAAAATCAATGTATAAGGAGTTGGTATGAATATTGATCGCGAATTTGTTAAATGGTTTTATGAAGCCGAATACCCTGAGCAAGGCAGCAATCGCCGTCAAGTATACTCAACAACCGAAAACTCACAGAACATCAACGTTATTGATTACTGGATGCGTGAAGCTTTTAAAGCAGGTGCTCAAGCAGCTACCAACAGTTATGAAGTCAACGCACTAGATCAATTTGAAGCATTTAACATAAACAGGAATTATCCACTATGAAAGTCGTAATCGGACCCTACACCACATGGATTGGCCCATACCAAATTGCTGACCTACTCTGCTTTTGGGTTAAAAAAGTGCCTGATGAATACGGCATGAAAGCAAAGCCTGACTGGGTTCACAACTTTGGCACTTGGCTTGCTTCAAACAAAGATGGCACAGACTCAAAACTCAACAAGTTTTGCAACTGGGTTGAGAGCAAACGCCATCGTCAAGTATATGTCCGTATTGACAAGTGGGATACTTGGGGCATGGATCATACTCTTGCACACATTATTCTTCCAATGCTTAAGCAGCTTAAAGCAAGCAAGCATGGAGCACCAAACACAGATGACGTAGACGTGCCTAAACACCTGTGGAGCACTAATGCTGAGCCTAAAGAAAATGAGTATGACACAGATTCAAACCATTTTCTTCGTTGGGATTACATCCTAGACGAAATGATCTTTGCCTTCGAAAGCAAGCGTGATGGAACTTGGCAAGATAAGTACTCTACTGGTGTACCTGACTGGACTTCTGAGCCGTGTGAGTGGCACGAAAATGGTAAGCCTAAAATGTTTAAAATGGGTAACGGACCTAACCATACTTATAAGTGTGACTATGAAGGCATGGAAGTTGAACAAAAACGTATTACCAAAGGGTTTAAACTGTTTGGTAAGTATTATGAAAATTTATGGGATTAAACAATGACTATTGAAATAGCGCTTATTATTTTAGGACTTGCTCTTGCAGCGTGTTATGTTGTGCTTGAGTACCAAAAGCTGGCTAAACCTCCATATCAAGAACCTGTTAAGCCTGATATGGCAGAGCAATGGAAAGCAGCAACTAAAGCAGATACTCTAGACAACATTGACAACTGGAACGCAAAAGTTGGCGATAAAATTTGGCACAAAGAAGCCATACCAGAGCTAGAGCCTACTCCAATCAACCCACAAGCAGCTTGGCCGTTTCCACATACTAAACCCTGAGCACGCAACAAACCACAAGGGGACTTAAGCTAAAAATTATTGGCTTGAGTCCCCTTTTGTTTTGTGTTATAATATACTTTACAAAAGGATAATTATGAAAATAACTATTGAAGACAGATTGCTTGCCGCTTATACTGCTCAAAGGTTACGGCTTAGGGACAGGGAAGACGAAGATTATCGTGCCCGTGTAGAAGTGAAAGCATTTGAAAGAATTATACTTGACCGAGTTCATCGTAACTTACGACTTGGTTTAGACAAAGGCACTAACGTAGACTTGGAGGTATAACATGATTACACTAGCAACAGACAACAAAGTAGAAGTTGCGTTGGATTTAACTGACGCAGAATTTTTAGTGCTATTTAAAATGGCACATGAAAAAGACATGACGTTTAACAATTTTGTTGAACAAGTATTGCAAGATTTCTTGGAGCAATTAGAGTATGATAACTTATTCAACAAACTGGATGGGTCCAGCGAGCACGGGATGGTACAGAACACGTGGCCTTACCCAGACGCAGACTAAAATTGCTACTGAAAACTCAATGTTTACCACTGAAGGTGAACCTTATACATCAGAAACAATTATTATGCAATATAGTTGTGGTCGCATAGATGTACGTGGTATATCTGATGAGCCTTATGGTGACGAGATCGGTGTGCCACCAATGCTTAGCTATGACTGGCGTAGGTTTGGCGATTGGCTAGACGACGTACAGACTATGTCAGTATGGACACTAGAAAACTTAGTTGAGGCATACGAACAACATAACCCCAAAATAACATGGGATACCCATGACCGATAACTGGGCAGAAGAGGCTAGACTTCGAGTACTAGCTGCAGCCTTTAAAGATATTAAAGCGGGCAAAGACATAAACCTTGTTTTAGAACAAATGTCAAAGTCTTTGACTGCAAAACTTATGCACCCGCTTTTAGTAAAGCTAAAAGGTACTAAGCCAGAACTTGATATGGAATCACACAGAACGAAATATAACCAGGAATTAACTAAATGCGCAATAAACAAACCCAGTGGGTCTTAGTTGAATGTGTTTCAACTTTTCACCACAGATACATGGTAGAAACGCCCAAGGATAAAGACTTGTGGGCATTAGATACTGTTACAATGAACCAAGCCAAAGAGTTCTCTCAACAACACATAGGTGAGCAGATTATAACTCACCGAGTGGTCAGTGAAAAAACTGCACTAGAACTATGCAACCAAGACAATTCATACGCACAAGCGTGGTCAAATCAAAAAAAGATTGACGCCTTTTTTACTACCTGCAAGGATCAAGATGAACATTAAACAACTAGTAACAGAAGCTACCACTGACACAGGTCGTTTAAGCTTAGAGCACTACACAAACTTAGTATTGCTAGAGGCTTGCAGGCTTATCAAGGAAACGCCAACAACTGCAGCGTTTACTACGTTCGACAAAGCAGTTGCAGAAACACAGCGTGCAGACTGCTTTAAACAAGTTTATAACCAAATCGTAAAGTCAATTACAGATGACCCCACCACCTAAGTACCACATTCCTGCATACGCAGCCTTAAAATCCATGACTCAAGAAGTCATAGCAGCAGAGTTTCCTAAGCCTAACTTGCCACCAACGTCAATGCGTCAAGCACAGACTAATTGGTTGCTGGATAAGCTACAGGAGGAGTCAGCTGAGGTAATTCAGGCGGTTAGCAAAATTCGCAGGTTTGGTGAACAAAGCAATCACCCTGACCGCACAACAACTAATCACCAAGAGCTTATTCAAGAACTAGAAGATTTCTTGGCAATCCTAGCAGCGCTTGACTACTGCAAATACCTCGACCTTACTAAGTCGGACACTAACATTTTATCAAAGACACACAAGCTTTTAATGCCTTGACCCTAAGCCACAGCAACCATAAACTACGCAACACATGTCCTCGCTTAAAAATGTACTTGTGTTTACGCTATCGAGTATGCTATAATTTAGTATAACTTAAAGAGTTAGAGACTAGGTTGATTTTAAGAATTGATCTAAACTATCACAACCCCGTGACTACGAGCCCAGCCGAGGACAGTTTAGGGAGAGGTGATCAAGTTTAGGGTCAGATCAATAAAATCCTTAACCTAGTCATAAGCTTATCGGCTCGAACTATATTTGAAACAAATCACAAAATGCTTTTTCGAAAACAAGAAATCAACTCATTGGACTTTACTGGAACCGAACACCTTGATGTGGAAGGTTGGGAAACTTGGTGTGAATCGATGCAATTATCCCACCTTCACCAATGGCTGCTGCCTCAGCTTGTAGCGTGGTATGGGTCCTGGACTTTAGTTTTAGATGAGAACTCAAATTACGATTGCTTAGCCACTGTTAAGCGGAACTGTGTTGACCCTAAGTCTAGGGCATTTTATATGCTTAGTCGAGTTAAGAGATCGCTACTAGTGGCTCAACAAACTAAAACTCCTGATTATGCAAGCTTAACTCCACTTATCCTAATGGGGTTAAAACGTATGCAAGGTATCAATTATGAAACCTGGAGACAGTCTAGTGGACTACAGTATATGCTAGAACCCAGACTACTAGATGCCGTAGTATTAACCACAGAGGATTTGGAAGTTTGTGGCGGTTTAGGGTCAAACAGACTACTAGAAATACAAAAGCAGGGTCTAACTACTAAGTCGGGTAAAACAGCAGGTAGCATGAAACCTGCTAGATCTACTTGGAGTTTAACTGGAATACAGGACACAGAGATTGCACACTTACCCAAACTAACTCAAACAATCTTAACACAATGTTGGTTAGCTCACCCTGAGCTACGCACACCTTATATGATACTAGATTTACAAAATTGGGACTCAATGCCCCAACCACTAACTACAAATGACATTTTTAAAGCAGTACAACCTAAACAAGAGCTGGCAGAGATCCTGCCTTGGAATTTATGAAATATACCAAAGAAATAACAGACAATTTAATTTCCGAATATAAAAGCGGAGTTTCAGTAGCACTAATAGCACACAATCTAAATGTACCAGAACGGAGTGTAATCGCAAAACTAAGCTCTCTGGGCGTGTACACCAAGAAAAGCTATGTCAACAAGCGTGGTGAGACGCCAGTAAAAAAATCGGAGCACATCGAGCGCATTGCCGAACTACTCCAGGTCAACGAAGAACTTCTAGAATCGCTGGAGAAGGTAAATAAAACCGTACTTAAGCTAATTGAGAACAAATTGTCCCAAACTGCCACAGAATCGGACTTATTAGAGGTTAATTGACCCTAAACTGAGCAAATCAGCCCGTATAACACAAAAGCCTACTTAATGTGAGTTAAGTAGGCTTTTTTGCGTCTATTCTGTGGGCGTGTAAATTGTGTGCAGTTGACACGGTTTAGGGTCAGAGGCCGTTGTTTTCACACTTGACAAGGATTACCACTGTGTGGTATAATGGCGCCGAGCACATAAAACAAAACCCCGTCACCATTACGTGTACGGGGTTTTGAAAGCATTTGCTGTTGCAACAGCGTGGTCTTTTTTACTCTAGCAGGGCTTTTAAGGTAATCATCACGACCTGACCCTAAACTGTAGCCTGTCGCTACATACATCCGCTGGTGATAAGTCCGTTGCGATGTTGTCTAGGTGAGCGTTGCACGTTTCAGTCCTGTCAACCTCTACTTAACGCGAAGCGTCTCGATTGGGTATGCAAGGATATCCGTGACTAACTGGTTGATGCTTTAACGACTTACGGGTCGACCGTTATTGAGTTTTACGACTTCTACGGTTTAGGGTCGGGAGTGTATTTACGAATCTGCCCAAACGACCATTTTTTCAATTATTTTTACGACCCGCCATGGTTTAGGGTCAGCACCATTATTTAAGCACCCGTAGCTAGGTCTTGTGCATATTAAGAAAGTACAGTCGCCACCGTACTTAATCGCCAGAGAGATTCCATACTCACATTACAGGCAACTAAGCCTGCTCTTGGTTAGAAGATAGCTGTATTTGTTAAAGGAGTTCTTTCTCCCCGAGTTCCTACCTTGTTGTTACTCTGAACCAGTTTCCAGTTTTTAACTAACTCATAGAGGAGTCGGCATGGGATATAGGCGGAACATGCTGCCTAGTACTACTACTTTCCTAACACCAGCAAGTGGTACACGCTAGGGGTTTCGTCCTGACCCTAAGGTACAGCAGGTTATGAGGTGGGAGCACTCAGTGACCTGCAGTGAAGTCTTGGGTTTCGCTGAAATTACATCAGCTCATCAGAGGATTATCAAAGGGCTGCAACTTAAGACCTTCAGTCGCAATTAAAAACTTATCCAGTTGCAAGCAGAGCTGGTCTTGGTTTACCCAATCTGTAGAGGGCTGTGGCTCGGGTAATTTATTTTCCACAATTAAGACGTATAGCAGATATATCCCGCTTCCGCTGTCACCCATATTCTGTAATTTATAAGTAATTATACACGATTTAGATAACTACTTCAAGTAAGAAATTAGACACTCGTTGCAATCAGACTACCATACATTTAATCAAAATTTGAATTTGTTAGTTTGCGTATGTGTTCATTTGCAGACGGACACCAACTCGCATTGGTATTCATTAAGCCCTTCCCGACTGTCTAATATATATTATACTTGAAAAACAGTTGAAGATCAAGTCAATATTTTTTGACCCTCAACTGTTGCAATCAACGCAGGTTCTGGAGAATTACTTCCAAAACTTCGTGATTAGCCTTTTCGAGGCTATCGAAAGTTTCTGGGGCAACACCAACTCGGTTGGCAATTGCGTCAACAAGCTCGGCTTTCTTGACACGAGTAACACCAGAGGCTTTGCCTTTGGCTTGGTAAACTCCCTCACGAGAGAGTTTTGCAACCACTGAGCGAGTGGTCTTGCCGAACATTGTTGCCAATGATTCAACAGTAGCGCCAGCTTTGTAGTTGGCAACGAGCTGAGCTGTTTGCTCAGGGGTATAGTTCACGGGTTTGTCAGTCATCATATGTCCTTTCAAATGGTTTCTGCGCTGTTTAAGTATTAATTATACTCTTAAAATGGAACATCGTCAAATTCAAAAAATTCGTCGTGATCGTTGGTATCAACAAAAATTTCCGACAGTTCTGTGCCTGCAAATTCGCGGAAGTAGTCTTCTTGAATTTGCCTATAAAATTCATGGTCTGTCATGTCAGGGTCTTTCTTATCAATATGTATTATTATACAAAATTTGAAAAAATTCAACAAGTCTGTGTTTTTTGACGTGATAACGGCTCTGCTAAAAATCTACTTGACAAGTACTGGCTTGCCGAGGTATAATTGGCGCCGACTAAGCTCAAACCTCAAAGTTTTCCACTTGACATAGTTTTGCACTTGCTTTCGCACTGGCGCATGCACCCACGCAAAAATTCCTCAAGTTTTAGCACTGGCGCGGAAAAATCCGCGCCAAAAAAGTGCTGGTCGCTTGAAGCGACCGTTGTTTTTTTGCCACAGCGAAGTAAGTGCTTACTTCGCAAAAAGATAATAAAAAACCGATTATCTGATTATGTCAGATAATCGGGGAAAATAGATTACTGGGATTTTAACCCAGATTCCCGATAATAAAAATCGGATATTAAATATTATATGATAATCTATTATTCATTATATAGGCTTAGAATTAGCTAATGCCTCGAAAATCACTTTTAAAGCATTTTTATTCGCTTTAGTTAATGATTCAATATCATTTTCGGGTAATCGCAAAATAGCCCCGATTGCATCTGCATGAGTATCTTTTTTAATCACAGATTCTCCCGTTTTGGTTTTATATTCTTTTGCAATATAAACTTTTTCACGAGAAAGTTTAGCAACAACTGAACGAACAGTTTTACCGAGATTATGTGAGATACTCTCAACAGATACTCCGTTTTGATAATCGGAGATAATCTGAGCTGTTTGCTCAGGGGTGTAGTTAATGCTTTTCATAATATACCTTTCAAAATGAATTAAACAAACCAAGAATATTAGCTAAAAAGAAAGTACCATTAAGAACTATTAATGATTTATCTTTTCGATAATATCCAACTAATAACCAAGATAATGAACCTATAATAAAGAAACAATATCCCAAGAAAAACAATTTACTGGCTACAATAAATGCACCAATAATAGAAGATATAGTCCCAATCCATGAAACTATATTCAACAATTTGATTATATTAAAAATCATGGCTTAACTTTCATAGAATGATAAACATCAGGAGATAATCCATATTGTAACATTAACATTTTCCAGTTATTACCATGACCGCATTTTGCTTCTGATAATCCAAACAAATTATAATCTGCTTGGTGGATTATCTCATGAGGCAAGATAATATTGGTCATTGTTTTTGCATAATCGGGAGAATATGTAAAAAACAAATAACCTAATTCAACTAGATTATCTTCCTGATGGCATCTACCCGCAGTCCGATATAATCTAGCATTAACTTTAATAATCGGAGGATTATATTTAGTTAATCGGGGATATAACTCGCACAGATTATCCCAGATAATCCGAGCCTGATTATTTAATAATGTTGTAAGCTGTTTTCTGTCCATAGCCAAATTTTACACGATTTTTAGGGTAAAAACATAGGGGTTTACCCTTGTGGTTTTTTTACAACGGTTGCTTCAAGCGACTGTTGCTTTTTTGCAACATACTTTGGTTCTCAATTTGATTTGAGAACCAAAGTATTCATTTTGATTTTATTTTATAATAAATAATAATCGACAAAAATAATACATTAGCCGAGTAATTAAATAATAATGGTAAATCCATTTTAGGGAATACATATATTATTGTGAATATTTCGCCAATAAACCACATTGAAATAAATCCCCAAGTTAATCCCTCGGAGGATTTTGTTTTATATGATTCTATTGCCTGTGGTAATCCACAAAATGCCAAAAGAATAGAACCAATCCAACCTATATTATCTAACATATTATGCCTTAAAATTATCTCTTACTTGAAACTTATTCCAGTCATATGGAATAATATTATCTTGCCAATTACGTTTTTTGATTATGTGCGTGAGAATAGGTAATTCAAAATCTCGTGCATCTTCTAATGCAGTATGTGGCTCAATAATAAAATTATTATTAATATATCCGCAAACCATTTCCGCATTAGTTTTAAATGTCATATTACCATGTTTAGTAACATTATTAAAACCGTGATTATCTAAACAGAATTGTTTATATTTTTTGGTTTTGCAGATATTACCGACCGAGGCTTGCCATAAACAAAATTTACTATTAAATCCTGACAAATCAATACCAGTATTTGTGCATTTATTAATATCAAAAGGCAGATTATATGCGGTAAGTGAGGGATTATATTTACCGATTGCCTGATTAATCCATTTATTAATAGCATTAACTGATGCAATCATTCTAATGCCAGTTTCTAACATGGCAATATAACCCATTTTGCGTTTAATTAATCCCTCATAACCCCAAATATCGTTTTTGGTTTTATCATGGAATAATTCCATAGTATTATAATGCCCATTAACTAAAACAGCGCATTGATTATATATATTACCCTCACGATCACAGATAATCATGGCAAAATCTGCCACAGTATCGCCCATAGTAGTTTCTGTGTCCAGAATACAAAAGTATTGCTTTTTAGCCATTGTGTGCCTTAGTTAGTAGAGTCCCGATTTTACACGCTTGCACAAAAAATAACATAGGTGTAAACACCTATTGACAAACTGGGCGAGGGTGTGGTAAAATTGGCGCCTGTGGTTTTTTCGCAACAGTCGCTTAAAGCGACCAGTTAAAACTGAAAACAAAAGTATTCAGTTTTTGTGGGAAACAAAAGTATTCATTTGTCCATAATGAATCTTTTATATTCTTGCATATTATTACGATAATCCCAAGTACCCAGCATTAATAATGGCAAGATAATAGTTATTAAAATTTTATCGGGTCTGGAATATATAAAATGCCAGATTATCTGTGAGAATGTTTTAATCATTTATCTAACCAATTTAAAAGTACAATTTTAATTGCAACAAAAACAACAAAACCAATGCAAAAATATAAAACCTGAATATCAGTCATTAATGTATCCTCTTAGTTAATATGTCTAAAATCTGTGATAATGGCAAATGCATTATATCTGAGATTTCATAGAGATTTAAACCTTCGGCTATAAAATCTCTAATTAATGTCTCAGCATATTCAACATTAATGCCCTTGTTTACTTGGTACATATACACCCCTTATATTAAATCTGTCACAAACCGCTTTTAGATAATTAGTATTATCTTCGTAAAATGTAAATTCAGCATCTTTAAATGGTTTTAGATTAAAGAATTTAGCTAAACCATTAATTTTTAAAGTACCGCCAGAGATATTAGAATTCTCAGGTCTTGAAATAATATAATCAGGGTCGCCCAATATCTGATTAATAAATGTATAATCAGGGGAATTAAGAATACGGGAAGTAGCAATAATGACATAACACGATTCATCTTTTAAATCCTTTTTATATTGTTCGGCTAATGGTAAAAGATTATCATATAATGCACGATATTCATTTTCTCTCCAATAATTTAAATCTATTCTTTCGCCTGACTCATCTACGATTGTGCGGTATCTGTGCAAACTGCAAACAATAGTTCCATCCATATCATAAATTGAAACCTTTTTAATTTTAGCCATTTTCTAATCCTTTTCTGTATTCTGTGATTATACACAAAAAACCGATAAAAAACCATGTGTGTGAAAATACAACATAGGTGTAAACACCTATTGACAGCCAAAACAGACTATGCTAAAATTTGGCGCCTGTTGCTTTTACGCAACAGTCGCTTGAAGCGACCAGTTAATAGCGAAGTGAGTGCTTACTTCGCAGCGGGCGCAAAAATGAGTACCTGGGTATTCAGTATTTCCTGAAAACCTAGGTATTCAAAAACAATGGGGCTTTGCCCCATTGTTTAGCTTTTCTCAGCCTTGATAAAATCAGCAATTTTCATCAAAGCCATTTTATTGGCTTTAGTGAGTGATTCTGTATCGGATTCAGCCAAACCCAATGCTTCGCCAATAAAATCAGCGTGAACATCCTTTTTAATAGGTGTTTCGCCTGATTTCGTTTTGTATGCTTTAGCAACATAAACCTTTTCACGGCTCAATTTTGCAACAACAGAACGAACAGTTTTGCCAAGCGAATCTGCAATAGATTCAACAGTCATACCCTCTTGGTATTGGGCAATCATTTTCTCAGTCTGATCCTGAGTGTAGTTCACGGCTTTGGTAGTCATGTTCTTTTCTCCTTTAAAAACAAATTATAACA
>Ga0208974_1000620_pt1 | contig 14491 bp, 33 predicted proteins | sample GreLakmeER15MSRF_FD_187699 | JGI IMG/M metagenome (GOLD analysis project Ga0208974, IMG submission 187699) | Freshwater lentic microbial communities from great Laurentian Lakes, MI, USA - Great Lakes metaG ER15MSRF (SPAdes) | ecosystem: Environmental > Aquatic > Freshwater > Lake | place: Great... | reverse complement strand
GTATGATCGCTTTAGCGGTTTGAGGTAAGACCAGCAGAGAGGCTTCCTGCGAGGGCTTCGGCTGGCACCACCGCTACATAGTGAGTAGGAGGTGCTAGATGTACGGGTTCAAGATTGAGAACGGCAAGATCAGCCTCACAACCCGCGGCGAGGGCTTGGCTGGCTTGTACGCACTAACGGATTGCTCAATGGTTGAGGTTGCCGCAACAGGCACGCTGGGCGGCGTCAAGGTGGCGCTGCTGTGCGATGAGGAGGGGCTGCTGGTAAACAACCCAGAGCGCAACCTCACCGCTGGCGATCTTCGCGCAGAGATGACCAACGGCGCCCCAGAGTATACGCTCGTGGGTACCTGCTCGTTGGTTGCCGATGATACCAACCTCCGCGGCTTGACGGCTGACGAGGTCGCAAAGATCACTAAGGCGCTAGATAAGGGCGGCTACCCTTACGGCAACAGCGCGTTCACGGTGGGGGGCATTGAGGTTGTAATGTTTCGCTAGATAGCGAAGCGCAGAGGGGGCAGGGCTTAGGCTCTGCCCCTTTTGTATTGGCGCAGCTCTGGGGTGACCCCCCGGTTATGGCTCGATCACTTACGTGTTAGGGCTTATTGCTTATTTGGTTATGGCTTATGACCTATCCCATTATGGTTAAGGAACCTTAATCAAACAAACACCGAGAATCTGCCCCAAGGTAGTTGACGGATCGGGCTCGTGCTAGTATTCTTCTTGTGTTGGGAGGTAATCCTAGGAACACCGACCAACTAGGTGAGGCTCTTAGACGAGCGATCAGTATGCCGCAGCCAAAAAATGCGGGTATAAGCGATGCATGTGGAGCGATGACCGCTAGGACAGACTCTGTAAATCTGGGAGCGGTAGGGTGAAAGAGTTGGGGAGTGATTATCCTCGGCTCTCAATCTGAACAAGAACCCCTCAGGGCGACGGCTCTGGGGGGTTCTTTCTTTTCCACTTATGGCCGCATCACTTATGCGAAATCGAGTTAGAGCTCGTGGCTTCATGCCAGGCGAAACCGGGGGCGCAGCTGCGGCCGCCTGACGTATCAGGGTAGTTGCGCGATTGCGCATCCTGTAATAGAATCAATGAAGCGGGGACTTCCCGCCAGAGTGAAAGGAGGAACCGATGGCAAAGCGCAAAGTGAACCAGCCAAGCGATTGGAAGCGGTACAAGATTGAGGTGGTGCGCCACGAGATCGCGGACGCGAAGCCATTTCGCATTGAGTCGCCACGAGCGGCGGCTGACCTATTCAGGGATGACGCGAAGCGGCTCGCTAATGAGTCGCTATGGGTTCTGACCGTGGACGGTCGCAACGGATTGCTCGGCATTGATCAGGTCTACACAGGGACGGCAACAGGCACGAGCGTCCGCATTGGTGAGTTGTTTCGCTACGCGGTGGCGGTTGGTGGCGTGGGTATCGTCCTCGTCCACAATCATCCAAGCGGCGATGCGCAACCTAGCGATGAGGATGTCCGACTTACAAAGGAAGCGATTGCGGCATCCAAACTTCTAGACATTGAGGTTTTGGATCATCTCGTTATTGGCGAAGCGTCATACGAAAGCATCCGCACGGCTAACGGCTCGCTATGGAGCGCGCCGATGATCCCCGCGTTTGCCTAGTGGACAATCCCCGCTGCTGCTGGTAAAGTGGTAGCAGCGGGGAGAATCCCCGCAGAGTGAAAGGAGGAAGCACATGGATTTCTCAATCATCAGCGACGGCGGCGGCGTGGTGCTGCTGCTCCCTCGCACTAGCGAGGGTCGCGCATGGATCGCAGAGAACATTGACAAGGACGCAACCAAACTTGGTGATGCGGTCGGCGTTGAGGTTCGCTATCTCGCCGACCTCGTCGCAGGGATTCAGGAAAGCGGGTTATCCGTTTCGTAGTTAGGGGTTAGGGAGTTAGGTGTTATGCCTAACTCCCTTACGCTCTGGCCTGCGCACGAGCTCTGCCAAATCGAGTTGGGGCCCATGAGCCTCGCCGAGGGTAGTTGACCGATCCCGCGCTTAGTGTTCTAATAGGGTAGTCGGGGACAAGTGAACCGACTAGTAGAGAAAGGAGCAACGAGATGGAGCCAACGCTTATCTCAATGAAGGAGGCGGCAGACCTCCTCACGGCGACCGATGGTCGCATTTTCTCGGTACGCTTCACGAAGCGTACGACTGGCGAGGAGCGCACGATGAACGCTCGCACAGGTGTAAAGAAGCATCTGCGCGGCGGCGACGCTGCCTACTCGTTCAGCGCAAACTCCCTGTTGAGCGTCTATGACCTCAACGCGAAGGGCTATCGCTCAATCCCTCTTGATGGGATCATCTCAATCCGCGAGGGCGGCGAGGAGTATGTAGTCGTCAAGTAGGCGACGCGGAGCGGGGCGGAGGGTAGTTGACTCTCCGCCCCAATCTGCTACAATCGTCATAGACGAGACAAGTGATCTCGTCGCAAGTGAGAAGGAGGAAGCAATGGCAACAGCAACAGAGAAGAAGGTTGATCTAAACACTTGGTATCAGATTCACACCAACGGAGGCACGACGACCTTCGCGAGGATCTATCAGGGACACGACGAGAACGGCTTCGGCTGCTTCGTGTTTGAGAAGATGTCCGTAGACACAACCGTGCCGCAAGGTGGCGCAGAGATTTTCGGGCGTGAAGAGTTCACAGGCGACCTCTCTGCGGTGGAGCGCCTCAACGCTGCGATGAACAGCAGCATCTAGCGCAACAGGGGGCGATAGTCCCTCTGATTTCTTCGGGGAGTGGTGTTTCACTTGCGCCACTCCCCTCTTACTCTCCGAGCTGGCGGTTAGGCCCCTCGGTTATGTCTCGCGGTTATACCCGCGCGGTTATACCTACTCAACTTATGCCTAACCACATTATCCCCCGGGAACGTAACAATCCAGCTGCGGCCATTGTTACAATCGAGTTGACCTAGTTGACCATTGGGCGTATTGGGAGTATGCTGCTATCAGCGGTGGAAGTGCTACCGCCAAGTGAAGAGGAGGAACACATGGGCAAGAATCTACACGGCAAGAGCCGAACGGTGGACGCGCCGTACCACATCATCGTTCAGGGTGATTGGGAGTGGCGAGTGTTGAAGCGCTATCAGTCGCCAGACGCGGAGCGCGCTAATCCATACGCTCGTTGGTTCGTGGCGGTGAAGTCGCCGCTAACCTACGGCTCGTGGGAATACGGCGACACCTACATCAGTGAGATCCCTACCGCTTCGGCGGGAATGGACTTCACCGAAGGGGTGCGCGTAGAGCAGGGCTACACGGTGCGAACCGCAACGATCGGTTAGGGGTTAGGGGTTAGGCGGTAACGCCTAACCCCGCACCCTATCGGGCGGCCGTAACAAAAGCTCCCCGGAACGTAACAATCGAGGCGGCAGGGTAGTTGCCAAATGAGCAGAGTGGTTGTATTGTATGAGTATCGGAGCGAGTGACTCCGAACAAGAGAAGGAGAACACAATGGGTTGGGAACAACGAGCACGCAAGGTTGAGAAGCGCAAGAGCGCGATGGTGATGACGGGCAAGGGCACGATTCGCCAGCAGAACGAACTCCGCGAGAAGGCGCGACAAGAGGCACGGGCGAAGGCTCGCACCTCCGCGTATAGCGCGAAGGCGTTCGGCGAGGTGGCAGAGTGAGCGGCATCGGTCGCTCGCACCGCTTCCCCGTCCTCCGCGATACGGCAGAGTGGGAACGCCGCGAACGGATGAAGGGCTACGCGATGGGCGCGGTAATCGTCGCGCTATTCTTCGCGGCGCTTATTCTCGGCGGTTGTAATGGATCGCACGGGCGCTGCTAGTTAGGAGTTAGGGGTTAGGGGTTAGGCGTAAATGCCTAACCCCTTCTCTTTTTTTCAGGCCACGATTCGCCAGCTCGGGCGTAGGGTAGTTGCGAATCGTGCGGTTTGGTTGTATTGTTAGCGAAGCGGGAGAATAAACCCGCACAAGTGAAGGAGGCAAAAAATGGCAGACGGTTACAACGGCTGGAGCAACTACGAGACATGGCTCGTCAATCTCTGGCTCGGTGAGGGGATCATCGGAGACCTCCACGGAGTAGAGGAGCAGGCCCGCGCTTTCGCAGAAAACAACGACAGCGATGAAGCCATCGCAGCGTATGAAATGGGCAAGTGGCTCAAAGAGGAAGTGACCAACACGCTACCAGAGGCGGCGGTTGGGCTCGTGACAGACCTTCTAGGGGCTTCACTCTCGCGCGTTGATTGGCGAGAGATCGCAAAGCACTACACCGACGAAGCGATCCAAAACGAAGCGGAGCAAACCGAAAACGCGAACGCGTAGGGGTTAGGGGTTAGGGGTTAGGGGGTTAGGCATAAGCGCCTAACCCCTTAGCGCTTGCGCAGCTTTGAGAAATCGAGTTGTGGCCACACCTCGGGCGCGGCAACCTAGTTGCGCGAATCGCCAGATGGTAGTAGTATTAGCCCAGAAGGGCAACCGCCCTTCACAAGTGAAAGGGGAAAGCAAGTGCGAAAAACAAAGGTGCATGATGTATCGGTGAATCGCAATCCGATCAACGGCTCGGTTGTCGTTTCCGCGGTTGTTGATGGCTTCATTGAATCTATCGCCTACTACGGCTACAACAAGCGTGAGGCAATGCAACTTTTCCGCCGCAACATCAAGAAGCGCGATGAGATCAAGGCTTTCGCCGATGGGATGAAAAAGTATCGCACGGCGTAACCGATCAACCCCTCGCCCCGAAAGGGGCGGGGGGTTATCTTTTTCGTGCACTTACGGCTCGCGGGTTATAGGGCTCGCGCTTATGAGATTATGAGAAAAGCTTCCCGCTCGATTGTTACGTTCCAGGGCGGTGCGAGCGGCAACCAACTTTGCCAAAGTAGTTGCGCGATTCCGCAAGAGGTGCGACAATAAGACCAGAGGGGTTGAGGGAGGCCACACGCCACTCTCGGAGAGAAATCTCGCGAGACCGTTGTCGGTGTTCCAAATCCCGCCCCTCTAAAAGCCCACTAGGGCAAAGTGAGAGTAGAGGAGAAAAAAATGATTGAGTGCAAGTGGTGCGGAAGCGAAACGATTGAGATCAACGGCGACACTTGGGAGACAATCTGCAACGAGTGCAAGGCGGACGCCGCGGATGAGGCGGGGTGGTTTGCAGAGGCGGAAGCGACGGGAAACTAAGCGAGGCGCTCGCGGGTGGTGGTAAGACACCCCCGCGGGCGTTTCGTCGTTTCTGGTGGCTCCTAGGGCACTCTACGGCGATTCTGGCACGAGCTGGCGGCTTACTTGATTATGGCTTACGAGCTTATGGCTTATGGCCTATTCACTTATGGCTTATGCACTTATGACTTATGGCCTACTCATTAACGCCTGGGCGCACGTACGCCGGGGCGCGATCGAGCGAGTGGCCGCGCACCAGCTCCGCATCAGGGTAGTTGCGCATTGTGCGATCATCAGGCATACTAGCACCAGAGGGGCAGACGCCTCTCACAAGTGGAAAGGGGCGACGATGACGAAGATCATCACCGCTAAGGAGGCAGCCGATCTGCTCTCCGACACGAAGGGGCGCATCTTCAGCGTCACCTTCGTGAAGCGCACCACGGGCGAGACTCGCACGATGGTTGCGCGCACGGGTGTTGCGAAGCACCTGAAGGGTGGCGATGCCGCCTATTCATTCAGCGCCAATGCGCTGCTCTCGGTGTATGACCTTCAGAAGAAGGCGTACCGCTCAATCCCGTTGGACGGGATTCTCTCGCTCAAGGAAGGCGGCGAAGAGTACACGGTCAGCCGCTAACGGGAAGGGGAGGGGCGCGGGGCGCCTCTCCCCTTCTTCGCGTTGTGGCCTAGTCTCAATCGCGCGAGCTTATGTAACAATCGGTTACGGGTTATAGGTTACGGGTTATACGTTATGCATACTTATTATTCACGCACATTATTGTTACGTTGTAACAATCCCCAGCTGCACCCCGGAACGTAACAATCGAGAAGAGGGTAGTTGCACAATCTGCCAATAGATGCGACAATCAACTCAGACGGAGCGAGTGACTCCGTAGAACGGAGGCGAAATGATTCCTGAGAAGGATTACATCACCGCATGCGAGAACGAGGCGTGCGACTTCACTCCTTGCCTTGAGAAGCGCAAGGATCAGGCTGAGGCTGCTCTCAAGGCTGCCGTTGGTCTTGAGGCTCAAGGAAAGGCGTTCCGCATCTTCGCAGATGCAGCGAAGGCGTTCCGCGCGGCACAGGCGTCTGATGACGCTGAACGCGCTTCGTTCCTCGTAGGAGAGTAGCGGGAGAGAGGGAGAGGCTTACGCCTCTCCCTCTTATCCACTTACGCGTTATGTGTTATGGCTTATGTGTTATGGCTTATGCACTAACGCATAACGCACGCGGCCGGAACCTGAGAAGCCCGCAGCTTGTAACAATTGAGGAGCCCGCGGCAGGGTAGTTGCGCATTCTGCCGATACCTGCGAAAATGTACCCAGAGGGACAGATGATCCCTCGCAAGTGAGAGGAGCCCAGCGTGGACGATTACAACGAGTACGACGATTACGGAATGGACTCCGCAGAGGGCGGCAAGGAGCACGAGGCGGCGGCAGACGCGGCGGCAGACACCGCCACCCGCCTCCTCATTGAGGAGCGCCAGAATCGCAACACAGGAATGCTAGCGGCGGCACTCCTCTCCGCGGTAATGCCAGCGCCTCTGGTATGCGGCAACTGCCGCGGATACGATCACAGCGCGGACGAGTGCTTGCCGTTCTAATCGGCAGAGAGGGAGAGGCGAGAGCCTCTCCCTCTTATGCTTCGCGCGCTTATGCGTTATGGATTATGTGTTATGGATTATGCGTTATGTGTTATAGGTTATGGCTTATGTGCTATGCGCTTATCTGCCACCCTCCGGCCATGACTCGCCTGAGAAAATCGAGAAGCGCCACGCAGGGTGGTTGACCGATACGCCGCTTCGTGGTCTAATAGACCCAGAGGGCAGAGGTAAGACCAGCCTAGGGACTCCTGCGAGGGACCTGCTGGCACCCCCTCTAAAAACTAAAAGTGAAGGGGGCAACATGAGCGCTGAACAAGTGGTCTGCACAGCTCAGGAGTTTGACCAGCAGGATTGCACCGAGCTCGCCACGGTATCGCTCAGGATTGACAGCGAGAGGGTTCCAGCGTGCCCAGCTCACGCAGAGTTCTGGATGGACTGGCGAGCTAAGGATGGGCAGCCACGAGACCCGCAACCGCTGAGCTGAGGATTGAGGGCGGGGGGTGAGAGCTCTCCGCCCTTTTAGCGTGGCCGGCCCTGCCGTAAGCTGCTTGCGAAATAACGCGAAGCATGCGACAATGGCAACAGAAAGGGGGACGCAATGAAAGCGAAGCAATGCAGAAAGACCACCAACAAAGAGCGTTGCACGGCCGAAGCGAATGCCGCGCAATTCTACAGCGAGCAGCTGTGCTCCGGCCACCAATGGGCGAAATGGGGAAAGATCGCCAGGCAATGGACGGAGGAGGAAATCCGAAAGATGGCGCGCTAGGAGTGGAGGGAGTGGGCCGGCCCACTCCCTCTCTCCATCCCTGGCGTCCCGAGAGTCTGGCGCAGCTGGTTGGCCGGCCTAGCGGTTAGGGCTTATGACTTACGCGTTATGGGCTTATGACTTATGACTTATGACTTATGCGATTATCTATTACGGGCCGGCCGGCCCTTCTGATCCCTGCCCATCCTGACCCCTGAAAGAAAGTGGTTGACCATTGAGCCGATCCGTTGTTTAATAAGACCAGAGGGGAAGACACCCCCTCACAAGTGGAAAGGGGAAAGCAATGAAGACGAATAGCCTTCAGCGGCTCTTCCAGATCCGACGGGAAGTCAAGGCTCTTAGCCTTGATGCGCTGAAGAGCGCCGTCGTGGTTGAGGGGATCGGGTCAGATGACCAGATTCTCGGCTCGCTCTTCAAGAGCGCCGCAATCGGCTCGGTTGATGCCGCCGCCTATAGCGCGGTCTACGAGACCACGAATAGCCTCGGGGTCTTCAAGAGCCGCCAAGACCGCCTAACGGCAGGAAGGCTCGCTCGGGAATTCAAGAGCCGCCGCTAGCGGCAAGAGGGAGAGGGGGAAGCGCCCCCTCTCCCTCTTATGCGTTATGGCTTATGACTTACGGCTTATGCGTTATGACTTATGGCTTATGCGTTATGGCTTATGGGTTATCACTTATGGCCACATGATATATGCGCCCGGCTAGCCCCCATCGAGGCTAGTAGCAGCTCTCTCCCTAAGCGCCCGGGCTAGGGTGCTTGCGCTATTGCGCGGGATGGCATAGACTTAGACCAGAGGGGATGAGCCCTCGGCGCACGGGAGCGCAACGATCCCGGGGAGGCTCAACAATGAGCAGACCAAGCGACGGGAGGGTAATGGGCGATCTATTCGCCCCCCTCTCAACCTGGGGCGAGGCTAGTGCCGCCCGGGGAGCAGAGGAGGCGCGGGCTTACGCGCTTCTGGTGGAGGCGGAGCGCATTATGCGCGCCACTCTCCATAGAGGGGTGGCGTACGATATCAGCGTCGCCGCCGAGGCTCTCCTCAGCGTATCCACGGATGAGGGCGACGCTCTCATCAACGCCTCGGGGCTAACGCCCCGGGATCGGCAGACCCGAGGGGAGGATATCGGCTAGACCCTCCCGGTACCAGCGCCCCTCGCCCCGCCGGGGGCGGGGGGCGTTAGGGCTTATGCGTTATGGCTTACGCGTTATGGCTTATGGGTTATGGCTTATGGGTACACCATTACGCACCAACGCCCTAGCCCGGGCACGGGGGGGGCAGGGTAGCCGCCGAGGGTGGTGCTTGCGCTATCCGCTATCCTATGCGACAATAAGACCAGAGGGGCAGAAGCCTCTCGCAAGTGAAGGAGGAACGCAATGAGGACGGACGATTACGGCAATGAGATCTGGCGCTGCGAGGAGTGCGGACTGGACTTCATTGAGGACTTCAATGAGGAACTCTCCCTCTGCGATGGTTGCGCCGAGGAGGAGGACGGAGTCTAGCGAAGGGAGGGAGAGGCGGAAGCCTCTCCCTCTCCCTATGCGCCCGGGCGCTTACGGCTTACGGGTTATAGGTTATGGCGGTTATAGGTTATGGCAGTTATTACTTATGTTATGCCTATTATTATTATTATTATATATATATATATATACTCAAGCACTAGGCCCCGTTCACCAGCTCCACCATGTCCACCGATCCGCCTACTTGACCGATACGCCACTAAGTGATCTAATAGAGGCAGAGGGGAGGCACTAGACCTCCTCCAAGTGAGAGGAGCACAGACATGGAGGCATTCATCAGCGGCGCACTGGTAGGAGTCCTAGGGACTCTCACCATGATCCTAGTGATCCAGACAATAGAGCGCTATCAGGATCGTCAGGACTACCTAGAATCTAGGGCGGCACTATGGGACAAGGCTCGCCGAGAGGGTAGGCTCTAGATCAGGGAGGGGGGAGGCGAGAGCCTCCCCCCTACTTGCTAGATCGGCAGACTACTGATACACTACCAATAGAGGGGAGGACAATCCTCCCCCAAGTGAAGGGGGAACAAGTGAACGACAAGAAGCGCCAGACATGCGAGAGCGGGGACTACGGCTACGAGGAGTGCGAGCGCACCGCCGAGGTGCGAGCGAAGGACTCGCAGGGCGAAGTGATCATGCTCTGCCGAGAGTGCGCCTCAGACACCGCCTACGCGGTATGGGCTCACTGGTATCAGTCAGCGGGACGCTGAACGAGAGAGGGGGAGGCAAGAGCCTCCCCCTTATCTCTTATGTGTTAGGACTTATGACTTATGCGCTTACGACTTATGACTTATGCCCTACAGGGTATGACCCACGCACCAGCTCCACCAGATCGAGCACGGGGCCTCACCTCGGCGGCGACCACCTTGACGATTCTGGCGAGATCGGCGACAATAGAGGCAGAGGGGAGACACAAGATCTCCCCCAAGTGAGAGGAGCGAACAAGTGAAGCGAACGAATAGCCTCCAGAGGTTCAACCAGATCCGAGCCGAAGTGGCGGCAATGAGCACCGAAGCGGTGAAGCATGCGACCATCGTGGAGGGGCTCGGATCGGACGACCAGATCCTCGGCTCACTCTTCAAGGCGTACGCCGCTGGGATCGTTGATGTCGCAGCCTATACAATCTGCTACAACGCAACGCGCTCACTCGGAACATTCAAGAGCCCAGCCGCACGGCTGGTAGCGGGACGGCTCGCACGAGAGTTCAAGAGCCGAGCCTAGCAGGGAGGGGAGGGGGACGCGCCCCCTCCCCCACCCCTCAACCCCTCCCCCGTGTCCTAGGAGCTGGGGGGCGGGTGCTTTGCTAGGCGCCTACCGATTTTGTACCAACCCCCAAACCGAGTGTCAAGACCAGACCCCAAACCCCGGTGGCGATGGAATTTTTTTCTTGTGCCCTCTTACCCTGGTGTCAAGATGAGACCCGGACGATTGGATCGTTTCGTCCCCCGAAGCGCTTGCATTTTCTGCACCACCGTTTGCCACCTGACGCGTAGGTATTTTCCTGCGTGTACTCGTGCCCATGAATGCAGTGCGTGATTCTTGGTCGAGCAGCAAAGCCACGCTGTATGTTGACCTTGGTCGTAACTGGCTCAAGGTGCTGAACGTTCACACACCTTCTTACGCGGCACAGATGATCAATGTTTAAGCCGCTTGGAATGGGACCTGCAAAGTGCTGATACCCCCACCGATGGGCGGTAACCTTTCTCCCCTTGTCCTTAAAGCCACCGTACCCATGGCGTCCTATTTGCCCAGTCCACTCCCAGCAGCCGGTATCTGGATTTACGGATACGAAGCGCATGAAGCGCTCGGCGCTGGTGCGTGCCACGGGGCTACTTTTTGGCGGCTCTACGCCGCTTAGATCGCTCTGATTCCGCTAGGCGGGCCTCAGCCGTGCGTGAGGGCGTAGAGTTCTTCACCTCGTACTCGCAGGCGCGGCACTTGCTCTTGCCACGGCGGTAGAACTCGGCGTCAGGGGGCCAATCTTCCTTGCAGCGGACGCAGGTTTTATACACCTCGTCGTACATCATCAGTTAAACTCTGCGCCCCCAAAGATGTCTAATGACTCATCGTGAGAGAGCGGCTCACCCGAGCGGATCTCATGGAGGACCTTGTTCATCTCCACGCGGAGATCGGCAGTCATGCTTCTGACGCCCGACTCCTGCTCCATGATCTCAAGCGCATCGTTGGTGCTGTGCCAGATTCCGCCTTCGTCGTTGATATGGGCGTCAAAGAGGGTCTCGTTCTTCGTCTCTACGAGACGCATGATCGCCCACGTCCCCTTTTCCGTGTGGTAGATGACAACATGCTTGTCAACCCCGTTCAGAGAAACCAGACGTGCCTTATTACCGATCTGCTCCACGATTTCTGCTCCTTTCTACAGAAAAGCCCTCTGGGTATCGAGCGATCAACTTCTCTTCGTTTCGCTCAGCAACCGAGGCAAGGTTGATTCCAAGGATCGTGCTGATCTCAGCGATATACCAGAGAACGTCCCCAAGCTCCTTCTCTACATAATCAAGGTCAAGTTCGTGTCCGTGCCCAATCCATTTCTTGAGGGCGTCAATCAGTTCTCCGGACTCCCCTGCAAGTCCCATAGCAGCCACGGCAGCGCGTTCATGTCGCTCATCAAACTGATATGCCCCCCGTGCCGTTTCGGCCGCCTTACGCTGGTAGTGCGTGAAAGCGTTCTCCTTCATCTTGCCGACCTGCATTTAGACTCCCTCTGGCTCGACTGTTGCACGAGCCTTCTTCTTGACCGGTCCCGGCAATTTGCCGAACCGCTTCTTGTATGCTTTTGCTGCCGTCCCGTAGTCCTTAACCAACTCCGCGTCTGCCTTCTTTAGTTCGGACCCCTTCAGATGCGCATGGTGCAAATCAATCAACCGATTCGCCCACTTTTCGTCATGCTCTGGGTGGTTCACAAGGACGTGTGCCACTTCGTGGAGCATCGTGTCCTTGTCATTGCCCTGGCAGAACGCCATCCGCTTGTCGTCAATATAGGTGATTCCACAATAGTGCGCAACATCTGGGTCCTTGTGCCAGTGCAGGTACACATGAACAAGTGGTGCTTTATAGGTTCTGAGGATCTCATCAAGAAACTTAAGTGATTCTTCCCACTGCACAAGGGCGCGCCCGGGCATACCCGCCTGCCAATCAAGCGTGAAGGAGAAGGATTTGGTCCAGTTGGGTCTGGTCATTCGGGCATTCTAGCGGTTTGTAGATGATCTGGAAAGGCCCAGCGGGGCTGTCGTATTGGTAAAATGGGTCCGTGAAAGACTATAGGGTCTCCTACGTTGACGGAAAGGTTCCCTACTGGCGTATTGAGAGCGGGCGCAGTGTAGACATCGCCCTTACGGCAGATGACGTCATGGCGCAGATTGGTCAGATGCTGGAATCCAGCTATGACCCACTTGGGGACGGAAGGTTCCGGGTCCTGTGGGACAAGGTTCCAGATGGGTTCAGCGCCCCTGATCTCGACCTGATCCTCTCCGAGGAGCCTACGGCCTCCCACTGATACGGGTCCCGCACTTAGGGCAGACCACTTCCTTCTTCTCACTTGGCTCCCTCTGCTCCCCGTCCATCATGAGCTTTTGCAGGTCCTCGTGGTCATATCCCGTCTCAATGAGCATGTCTACCTTCGCAAGGTCCTGCAGGATGTCTGTAAGGGCTAGTTCATCCCATTGACCGATATCAGAGGTGCGGTTGTCTGCCACAAGGATGGCGAGAGCACGGTCATCGTCGCACTCAACCCAGAAGACTGGTACATGGGTCATCCCAATCTGGACTGCAGCCTGGAAGCGATGGTTCCCCGCAAGGATGTAGTTCGTCCCCCGCTGGGCTACGACCGTACCGAACCAGCCATTCTTCTTGATGCTGGTGATGATCGCCCCGATATCACCCTGTCGTGCATTTTTTGGGTGCGGGTGGAGTTTGCCGACCTCAACATACTCAATAAGCGTTGAGGCTGGTTGTGGTTGAGTCATCGGCCAACCCCTGACCTGCGGATGCAGGGAAGGAGGGGGGACGGAACGGAAAACAAAAAAAACTTTACGCTGGGGTGTGGGATCATATAGCGGATGGGAGCTCTTCCAGCCTGAACTTGGCAATCATTTGCTTTGCGGTTGTAGCCCCAACGATAGCGATGGGCGAAGAACCCTTTGCCGAATAGAACAGGATGGTTGGGACTGAGCGAATTTCTAGCGCCTTGACCAACTCTGGGTTTTCGTCAACATTGACCTTAACAACCTTGACTCGACCTTTGTATGTTTCGCTGATTGCCTCTAGATCCTTGTTGATCGCCTTGCATGGCTGGCACCACGGAGCCCACAGATCAACGATAACTGGGGTTGTGGAGGATTGAACCTCCGCCCTGTATGTTTTGTCGGTAGCATTCACGATATTTGACATGGAGCCTCCGCTATGTGGGCGCGGCCGCCAACCGCATAATTATTTGGAGTGGTGGATTATAGCACCGACCCCCTAGGTTTTCTCAATTCTACCGTACTGCACAGGTTTAAACAACTTGATGTAATTAGAAAGTTCATGCGAGGAAAGTGGGGAGGCGTCTCGCCACGCAACCTTGAGCATCATCTGGTTCTGTGACTCTGGGTAGTAGAGCAAGATTGTCTCTGACTTCTCATGGTCAAAGCGTCGCGCCTTTGCGCTGAACTCCTCAAACGTCATCCCCCAATGCTCATCATGAATATCAAGGGTCGCCGGATCAATCATCAGTTCATCAAACGAGAACAGTCGGTATATCTTTTCAGACTCAATAATCCCGAGCAGGTTGCTCTGAATTAAGAGCTGAAGCGCAATTCTTGGACGATGAGGTAGGTGCATGATGTATCCCCCTGAGCAGTTAGGCCCAGGGGGACGTTATCACTAGAAAGGAATTTCGTCTAGGCCGTTGGTGTCAACGACATCGGCGACTGGAAGCGGCGCTGCGCCAGCATCACGCTTTGTGCTTCGGGCGAGAAGCTGAAGGAACTTGCAGTGAACCATCAGTTCAGTGTGCTGCTCCCCGTTCTTGTCGTCCCACTGGCTGATCTCAGGGCTGCCCTCAATAAGGAGCAGGTCTCCCTTCTCAACGATCTTCACAGCGAGTTCCGCCCTGCCGTCCCAGCATGTCACTGGGTACCACTTGGAGACGTACTCACCCTTATCGTCCTTGCCAGCGCTTACTGCGATATTGAAGTTTGCCACTGGGCGACCAGCCTTCGTTGTGCGAAGTTCTGGCTTTGACCCGACTCGGCCAATCAACTGGACCTTAATCATTCCGTACCTTCTTTCCTAACTCTTACGAAGACACCGGAAAGGTTCTTATCCCCATCCGTGCCCACATATCTCTTACTGGCCGTCAAGCGGACGACCTGCGCATCATCATGCCACACACCCGCATCAGTCCCTGCATCAAGAAGCGCCCTTACGAGCTTATCAAGATCGGGCTTGACTGTGTGGTCTGGACCGTAACCCTTCCTC
>Ga0208974_1000616_pt1 | contig 14558 bp, 13 predicted proteins | sample GreLakmeER15MSRF_FD_187699 | JGI IMG/M metagenome (GOLD analysis project Ga0208974, IMG submission 187699) | Freshwater lentic microbial communities from great Laurentian Lakes, MI, USA - Great Lakes metaG ER15MSRF (SPAdes) | ecosystem: Environmental > Aquatic > Freshwater > Lake | place: Great... | reverse complement strand
ATGTGCATATAAGATTAAAGGCAGTATCTGCATCAGGTGTGGTTCCAGCAATACCATCAGTTATTGTGAGTGTGGTATCCGTATAAAAGATGTTATAATTGTGAATTTATAAATAACTAAAAGTGTACCTTAAAAAATAATGGCTCATAGACCAGTTGGTGCTGGCATTTCACTTTCAACAACTGCCACCTCTGGAATGACAACATCGTTTGTCGTTCAGTCAAATGTATTGAGAGTTACTGCTGTCACTTCGGGTGCCTTTGTTGCGATTGGCACAAATCCATCTGCAACAATAGCAGATTATTATATTCCTGCAGGAACGTCTGCAACTCTTGCAATGACAAAAGCATCAAACAGAGTTGTTGGAATTACAACAGGAACAACGACTATTGTTGATTTTGCAGAAGGAACTCAAGCACCATTTGGTGTCGGTGATTATGTAACTCTTACTGGAGCAAATAATTCAAACTATAATTTTGTTCATGTTCCAGTGATTTCAGTAGATACTTCATCGCATGTTGGTGGGTATCATCAATCAAGAATCACTCTTGGTTATAACTCAAGTGGAGTTATAACCGCATTTTCTTCTGCTGGATCTGCTGCTGGAGCATCTCTTTCATTGTCACAAAGATTGGCAGCAAGAACGGAAGGTGGAGCAGGTGTCGTTTATGCTCAACAAGTACAAATTTCAGGACAAGCATGATGAAACTCATCACAGAAGAAATAGAAAAGGTTGAAGTTATTGCAGAAGGAACTGGAAAAAATCAAAAACTTTATATTAAGGGTCCGTTCCTTCAAGCAGAATGTGTGAACCGTAATGGACGTATGTATCCTCTTTCAATTATGGAAAGAGAAGTAAAACGTTATACAGAACAATATGTGAATAAAGGTCGTGCTTTAGGTGAACTTGGACATCCAGACGGACCTACTGTAAATCTTGATAGAGTTTCTCATAAAATTACTGAACTTTATCGTGATGGCAATAACTTTATTGGCAAAGCTCAAATTTTATCTACTCCAATGGGTAAAATTGCAGAATCTCTTTTACGAGAAGGTGTTTGTCTCGGTGTTTCTTCTCGTGGTATTGGATCTTTAAGAGAAAACAATAAAGGATACAAAGAAGTTGGTGAAGATTTTATGCTTGCAACTGCGGCTGATATTGTTGCTGATCCTTCTGCCCCTGATGCTTTTGTTCAAGGAATTATGGAAGGTAAAGAATGGATATGGGATGGTGGGGTTTTAAGAGAAAAAGTAGCAGAAAACACAAAAAAAAGAATAAATACCTTCATTGATAAAGGTATTCTTGAGCAACATAAATTATCTTTATTCAATGAGTTTTTAAATTCATTGTAAATTATTAAATTATAAATAAATATAGATTAAATTACTAAGGTTAATCGGAGAGTTCAAATGTCTCGTGGAGATTTACAAGAAATGGAAGTAGGCACTAAGCAATCCAAAACTGCTGTTAATGCAAATGCTAAAGCAGCAGATGCGATGCAAAATCTTTCTGGAACAACACCAGGACAAACCGGAGGATGGGAAGATCTTGGTGGCCCAGATCCTTCCAACTATCGTCCAGATGATGACTCAGCAAAATTGAAGACTCCAGGTTCAACCCTTAAGCAAGTTAAGGATGTTGTTAATAAGGGAGCCAAGCCTGCTGACGCAATGCAGTCAATGAAAGAAGATGAAGATTTGGAAGATGAAGATTTGATTGATGAAGAAGAATTTGAAGATGAAGAAGTAGTTTCAGAGGCAAAGCATAAAGAGGAAGAGGAAGAAGAAGATAGTAAGAAAAAAGGTAAGAAAGAAGAGGAAGAGGAAGAAGAAGAAGAAATGGAAGAATCTTTTGACATCGAAGAAGATGTCAATGCTCTTCTTGCCGGTGAAGAACTTTCTGAAGAGTTCCAAGAAAAAGCACGTACTATCTTCGAAGCTGCTTTAAGATCAAAAGTTGGAGAAGTTAAAGAAGCACTTGAAGAAGAGTATGCTGCTGCTCTGGCCGAAGAAATTGAAGAAATTAAATCAACTCTTAACGAACGTGTTGATGCTTACCTTGAGTATGTTGCTGATGAGTGGATGCAAGAAAATTCACTTGTCATTGAAAACGGTCTTAAGACCGAAATGACCGAATCATTCCTTTCGGGAATGAAGGATCTTTTTGAAGCACATTATGTATCAATCCCTGAAGATAAATATGATGTTCTTGAGAGCATGGTAGAAAAACTTGATGACATGGAGACAAAACTCAACGAGCAGATCGAAAAAAATATTTTCCTCAACAAACGTCTTGCAGAGTCGGTTGCTGATGGAATCTTTGACCAAGTTTCTGAGGGCTTAGCAGCAACTCAGAAAGACAAGCTCGCTTCACTTGCCGAAAGTGTTGAGTTTGAAAGTGAAGAAGAATATCGTGAAAAGTTGGAGACTTTAAGGGAATCATATTTCCCCTCAAGAAATGTATCTCCACGTGCTAAAACCGAAAATTTATCTGAAGGAGTAGATTCCGCACCAGAATCATATTCTGGATCAATGTCTGCTTATCTGAGGACTCTTTCATCCTTTAGCAAATAATTGAATTTAATATAATTCAAACCCAATTATTCACTTAAAAAAGGTAAACGCAAATGTTCCAATCCGAGCAATTGCAGGAAAAGTGGGCTCCTATTCTCGACTATCAGGGTCTTGATTCAATCAAAGATTCTCATCGTAGAGCGGTAACCGCTGTCCTGCTCGAAAACCAAGAAAAATTCTTAAGAGAGCAATCAGCTTTCGAAACCTCAGGTGCATTCTTAACTGAAGCATCACCAACAAACTCAGCTGGTACTGGTGGATTCACTGGTGGTGCAACAGCTGCTGGTCCTACTGCAGGTTTTGATCCAGTTCTGATTAGCCTCATTCGTCGTTCAATGCCTAACCTCATTGCATACGACATCTGTGGTGTTCAACCAATGAGTGGTCCTACTGGACTCATTTTTGCAATGCGTTCACGTTATACCAACCAGAGTGGTACTGAAGCCTTCTTCAATGAAGTTGATTCGGCATTTTCTGGAGAAAACCAAGGTCGCAACCTCACTGCAGGATTTAGTGATGGTGCTGTTGGTTTTGGTACAACTGCGCAAAGCGGAACTAATCCTTCTGTTCTTAACCCAGTTGGCACTGCTACTACCAATCCTTCACCATATAATGTTGGTCAAGGAATGGCAACTGGTGATTCTGAAGCACTTGGAGATGGCACCGCAGGTAACAATTTTGCAGAAATGGCTTTCTCAATCGAGAAAGTTACCGTTACTGCAAAGTCACGTGCTCTGAAAGCTGAGTATTCACTTGAGCTCGCACAAGACCTCAAAGCAATTCACGGTCTGAATGCTGAAGCGGAATTGGCAAATATTCTCTCAACTGAGATTCTTGCTGAAATTAACCGTGAAGTTATCAGAACCATCTACAAGGTTGCTGAGCAAGGTGCTGTTCAAAACGTTGCAACTCCTGGAATCTTCGACCTTGATGTCGATTCAAACGGACGTTGGAGCGTTGAGAAGTTCAAGGGTCTACTCTTCCAGATTGAGAGAGATGCTAATGCAATCGCTCAAAGAACTCGTCGTGGAAAGGGCAACACCATCATCTGCTCTGCAGACGTTGCTTCAGCTCTCACCATGGCAGGTGTGCTTGATTACACCCCAGCACTTAATGCGAATCTTTCCGTTGATGACACTGGCAATACATTTGCTGGTACTCTAATGGGTAAATTCCGTGTTTATATCGACCCATATGCTGCTAACCTGACTACAGCTAACGCAACACCAGGTAATCAGTATTATGTTATCGGTTATAAAGGTTCTTCACCTTATGATGCTGGTCTCTTCTACTGCCCATACGTTCCTCTCCAAATGGTTCGTGCCGTTGGTGAGAACAGCTTCCAGCCCAAGATTGGCTTCAAGACTCGTTATGGTCTTGTTGCTAACCCATTTGCTGAGGGAACCTATCAAGGACTTGGAGCTCTTAACCTCAATGCAAACCGTTACTACAGACGTGTTGCAGTTAAAAATCTTATGTGATTTATTTCACTTAAGATTCGAGGGTGCCGAAAGGCACCCTTTTTTTATCTAAATATTTAAAAAAATGACTGGAAATCCAATTGATAAGCAAATCCAAAATAGAAATTTTCTATCACCAGTAGGATTTAAATTTTCTTTAAATAGAGCACCTAAGGTAGCATTTTTTGGAAATAGTGCAAATATTCCAGGAATGACTCTTGGAGTTGCTGTACAAACAAATTATTTAAAAGATATTGATACTCCAGGTGATAAAATTGCATTCGATGATTTAGTTTTGAGATTTTTGGTCGATGAAAATCTTGAAAATTACATGGAAATTCATAATTGGATAAAAGGACTAGGATATCCAGAAAGTCTTCAAGAAATTTATAATTTTCAGAATTCAAATCCAGAATTTGAACAACCCAACAAATCTCAAATGAATTTGTATTCTGATGGAACTTTGCAAGTTTTAACTAGTAAAGAAAATCCAAATTTTAAAGTTAAATTTAGTGATCTCTGGCCTTATGCACTTTCAACTTTACAGTTTGATGCTACGGAGGATGATATTCAATACTTGACAGCTGAGGTTACCTTCAAGTATACTATCTACAATATAACTGATTTAAGTGGAAATCCACTATGAGCATTGATCTTGATAAAATTCAAGAAATGTGGGAAAAAGATTCAAAAATAGATCCGGATAATTTACATACGGAATCTTTAAATATTCCTGTTCTTCACGCAAAATATTTCGATTTATATAATACAATTTTTCTTTTAAGAAAAAAAGCAGAGCAACAAAAAAGAAATATTCGACACGAACGTTATGAATATTATTCTGGAAAATCTGATCCAGAAGTTTATATAGAAAATCCTTTTCCTAAAAAAATTCGTGATAAGGACACTATGCAAAAATATCTTGATGCAGATGAAAAACTTTCATCCGTATGTTTGAAGATAGATTATTATGATACGATGCTTACTTATATTGAAAGCATCCTCAAAATGATACAAAACAGAACATATCAAATCAAAAATTCAATTGAGTTTATGAGATTTAATGCTGGACTAGGGTAAATAAATATTCATAGATGAATGAAGATGTGTGAGTGATAAAACAGCAAATCTTGTAATATCAAAATCAAACGAAGTATTTCTTAAAATTAAAACAGAACCTCATATTGAATATGAGTTAAGAGATCACTTTAAATTCGATGTTCCAAATGCAAAGTTTATGCCACAGTATCGTGGTAGAAATTGGAATGGAGAAATTCATTTATATGACACAAGATCTAAGCAAATCTATGTTGGATTGTTGGATAAAATTGTTGCTTTCTGTAAGCAATATAATTACACTTACGAGTTTGAAGAAAATAAATTTTACGGGCAACCTTTTGAGATTAATGAAGGAATATCTTTAGAAGGTGTTAAAGATTATATGCAATCTATTTGCGTTCATACTCCTCGGCCGTATCAAGTAGAGGGAGTATACGATGCTCTAAGACATAATCGAAAGCTATTGATAAGTCCCACTGCATCAGGCAAATCTCTGATGATTTATTCGTTAGTGAGATACTATGTTGATAGGAACGAAAAAATACTTTTAGTTGTTCCCACGACAAGTCTGGTAGAACAAATGTACAAGGATTTTCAGGATTATGGTTGGGATGCTGAGTCATATTGTCATCGCATTTATTCTGGAAGAGAAAGAACAAATGAATATCCAGTTACGATTACAACCTGGCAATCTGTATATAAGCTGGAACGTTCATTTTTTGAAGAGTATGGTGTCATTATAGGTGACGAAGCTCATTTATTCAAGAGCAAATCACTGATACAAATTATGACTAAACTTCATCACGCAAAATATCGTTTTGGTTTTACTGGAACTTTGGATGGAACACAGACTCATAAATGGGTACTTGAGGGATTATTTGGTCCATCATACAAGGTTACAAAAACTGATGAATTGATGAGACAAGGACATTTATCCCAACTTAACATCCAGTGTCTAGTTCTCAAACATCCACCACAAAAATTTGAAACCTATGAGGATGAAATTCAATATTTAATATCACATGAAAGGAGAAATAAATTCATTCAAAATCTTGCTTTAGATTTAAAAGGAAATACACTAATTCTTTTTTCTAGAGTGGAGGCACATGGAGCTATACTCTATGAAAAGATAAATAGCAATAAGCAAGATGATCGTAAAGTATTTTTTGTACATGGTGGAGTAGATGCTGAAGAAAGAGAATTAGTTAGAGAGATTACAGAAAGAGAAAACAACGCAATTATTGTTGCTTCTTATGGAACTTTTTCTACTGGTATCAATATTAAAAATCTCCATAACGTTATCTTTGCCTCCCCTAGTAAATCAAGAATTCGCAATCTTCAAAGCATTGGACGAGTTCTTAGAAAAGGAAAAGATAAAGTAAAAGCAACTTTATACGACATTGCTGATGATTGTTCATACAAGTCAAGAAAAAATTATACTTTAAATCATTTAATTGAAAGAATTAAAATTTACAATGAAGAAAATTTTAATTATAATATAATTACAATAAATTTAAAATAAAAACTATGAATATTTTAGGAATATATGGAAGTTTTGGATGGAATCCAAAAGAAAACCCAGAAGATTGGGTTCATGATGCGGGGGCTACTCTTTTCTGTAATGGAAATCATATTGTAAGTATACACGAAGAAAGATTGACAAAAATCAAATATGATGGTCAATTTCCAGAAAACTCCATAAATTATTGTTTAAATTATGCAAATATTTTTCCAGAAGATATTGATGTTGTTTGTTTTCCGTCATCATCATCAGAAAAATTTTATCAATATTATGAAAATAATAAAATAAAATTAGTTTTAGAAAATATTTTTACAAATGCCAAATTTGAAAGTACATCTCACCACATGTGCCATGCAGCAGCTTCCGTTTTTTCTTCAAATTTTAATGAAGGATCTTTTATAACTTTAGATGGATCCGGATCACTTTTCAAAAATGTTGTAGGAAATATTGTTGGATTTGAGCAGTCTTCTATTGGTTATTTTAATAAAAAAAAGAAAATATTTAGATTTTTTCCATCAATACCTTCATATAATAATTTTGGAACATATTATTTGAGTTGGGCTCACAGTGCTTATTGTGAAAAAATTAAAAAAAATATTGTTTTTGCAGATCCAAAATATAGGGAAACTTATTGTGGAAAAATAATGGGATTATCTGCATATGGGAATCCAATTATTGACTTTAAAGATTACAAATTGACATATGAAGGAATTCCTGCAATTCAGTTCATATCTAATCCACATATGGTAAACAATCCATATTTAAATCAAATTATAAATTTGAGTCCAGAAGATAAATCTGCATTTATTCAGAAAAATTTTGAAAATGGATTAATAGAATATCTCAAAGAATTGAAAAAAAATTCTTATTTGGAGGAAAACTTATGTTTGTCTGGAGGAATATTTTTAAATATTTTAGCAAATTCAAAAATTTTGAAAGAAAATATTGTAAAAAATATACATATTCCACCATTCACTAGTGATTGTGGTTTAGCTTTTGGTGCTGCTTGTTTTTCATTATATAAAAATGATCAAGAAATTAAACTTCCGCAAAATTTATCATTGTTAGGAAAATCCTATTCCAATGAAGAAATAAAAAATTCTATCGATAATTTTAAAATTACTTTTGAGTATTATAATTGTTTTAATGAGTTATGTAAATTAACATCTAAATATTTACATGAAAATAAAATTGTTGGGTGGTTTCAAAATAGATCAGAACTTGGACCCAGGGCTTTAGGATCTAGATCATTATTAATGAATCCAAAAAATAAACAAAATAAGGATATAATAAATTCTAGAATAAAACATAGAGAATATTGGAGACCTTTTGCGGGAATTGTTCTAGAAGAATATGTGTCGGAATACTTTGAAGAAGGATTCAAAAATCCATACATGCTATATTCACAAACAGTAAAGAAAAATAAAATTTGTGAATTGGAATCAATTACTCATGAAGATAATAGTTGTAGAATACAAACAGTTAATGAAAATTTAAATCCAGAAGTAACTATTCTTTTAAAGGAATATTATGATATTTCTGGAACTCCTATATTATTAAATACATCCTTCAACGATAATGGGCAACCAATAGTTGAAACTCCAAATGATGCAATTAATGCTTTTTTAAATATGGACATTGATATTTTGGTAATAGGAAACTATCTCATTCAAAAGAAGAATCAATGATAGAAGAAGATTTTTATGCAACAGTTAAATTAAAAACCGGAGAGGAAATCTTTGCGAAGGTGGCAGCTTCTGAAGAAGAAGATAGAACTTTATTGATTGTTTCAAATCCTGTAATTATATCTGAAATTAAAAGTAGTAAATTTGGAGTTGTTGGTTATAAGTTAGAACCATGGTTAAAAACAACAACAGAAGATTTATTTATTTTAAAATTAGAAGATATACTTACAATGACAGAATCCTCAGATATTGACATGATTATAATGTATCAAAATTATCTTCGTCAATCAAAAAAAGAAGGCAATCATTCAAAAATTAATCGTAGAATGGGATATCTAGCAAACGTAAATGATGCTAAAGAGATTTTAGAAAAGATCTTTAAACTTAGATAGTACAATCGTTTCAACCCTGACAAAGGTTATTGTACACACTTTCGAATGCCTTGTCAAGTACATATGAAAGTGTTATAATCTCTACATAATAATGATAAGAATTTATGATAACCACAGCAATTATGACCAAAAGAAAAAGGTCAGAGCATTACGTCAATAATAAAGATTTTCTTGCAGCACTTGTCAAATATCGTGAAGATAAAGAAATTGCAGAGATTCAAGGAAAACCAAAGCCTCCCATTCCACGCTACATTGGAGAGTGTTTTCTGAAGATTGCTAATCACTTATCCTTCAAGCCAAACTTCGTGAACTATATGTTCAAGGAAGATATGATTTCTGATGGTATTGAAAATTGTGTTCAGTATATTCATAACTTCAATCCAGAGAAGTCTCAAAATCCTTTTGCATACTTCACTCAAATTATTCACTATGCTTTTCTTCGTCGTATTCAAAGAGAGAAGCGCCAGCTAGAAATCAAAAACAAAATTCTCGAGAGATCTGGGTTCTCGGAAGTATTTGAGGACAATAGCCTTGACGGATCCAACTACAGCGACTACAATAGCATCAAGGATAACATTCACTCAAAACTCAGATACTGAATGAAAGTCGCTATTATCACCGATCAGCACTTTGGAGCACGAAAGAATTCTAAACTCTTTCACGATTATTTTTTAAAGTTTTATAATAATGTATTTTTCCCGACACTGGAACAGTACGGGATTACTACAGTTATTGATATGGGTGATACTTTTGATAGTCGTAAAGGTATTGATTTTTCTGCTCTTTCTTGGGCAAAAAATAATTATTATGATAGACTCCAACAAATGGGAGTGACTGTTCATACAATTGTTGGTAATCATACTGCATACTACAAAAACACTAATGAAGTGAATGCTGTGGATTTATTGCTTCGTGAGTATGACAATGTAACTGTATATTCTGAACCAATAGAAGTTAAACTTGATAAATTGAATGTTCTTTTTATACCTTGGATTAATCAAGAAAATGAAGAGAATACTCTAAAGATGATTCAAAAGTCATCATCTAAATGTGCGATGGGACATCTTGAACTTCAAGGATTTAGAGTCAATAAACAACTTGTGATGGAACACGGGTTGGAAAGTAAAGTTTTTGATAAATTCAAACTTGTTTTCTCGGGACACTATCATACTCGTTCTGATAATGGGACAGTTTTTTATCTAGGAAATCCATATGAAATGTTCTGGAATGATGTAAATGATGAAAGGGGATTTCATATTTTTGATACAGAAACTTTAGAAAAAACTGCAATCAATAATCCTTATCGTTTGTTTTATAATATTTACTACGAAGATACAAACTACCAAACCTTTAATACAAAAGAATATGAGAACAAAATTGTGAGAGTGATTGTTCGTAAAAAAACTGATATCAAAAAGTTTGAAAAATTTATTGATAAATTATATTCTTCTAATATTGCAGAACTCAAAATTATTGAAAACTTTGCAGTTCCAGAACTTGAAGATTTTGAGGCATTTGAATCTGAAGATACTTTATCAATTTTGAATAGGTATATTGAAGAAGCAGAAATTAATCTTGATAAATCAATCGTTCAAAAAATGATTCAAGAAATTTATCAAGAAGCTTGTGAGTTAGTATAATGTTTATTCTAACAATTAGTGGCAGAGAAAAAGAAGGTGCATATTCCGTAACAGATGACGATGGAGAGCAAATTGTCTATCTTTTTCAGGAAGAAGACGATGCGGTGAGATATGCTATGATGTTGGAGGAAGATGGATATCCCGAAATGCACGTGATTGAAATTGAAGATGAAGTTATGATAAAAACATGCGAACTTTACGATTACAAATATACAGTAATTACTGCAAATGACATTGTAATTCCTCCTGAAACTGATTATGATTTTATTTAAAACAATACGGTGGAAAAATTTTCTTTCTACTGGGCAACATTTTACTGAAATTGATTTTACTCAAAATTCCACCAATTTAATCATTGGCACAAATGGTGCAGGAAAAAGTACAGTTCTCGATGCTCTTACTTTTTCTTTGTTTGGAAAACCATTTCGTAGAATTAATAAACCTCAACTTGTCAACTCTGTAAATGAAAAAGATTGTAAGGTTGAAGTCGAGTTTTCAATAGGTAATATTGAATGGAAAGTTGTACGAGGAATTAAACCTGCTATTTTTGAAATCTGGAGAAATGGTGCGGCTTTAGATCAATCTGCTGCAGCATTGGATCAACAAAAATGGTTGGAGCAAAATGTTCTTAAAATGAACTATAAGTCTTTTACTCAGATTGTAATTTTGGGTAGTAGTACTTTTGTTCCCTTTATGCAACTTCCAGCTGCTCATCGTCGTGAAGTAATTGAGGATTTACTTGATATTAAAATATTTTCCTCCATGAATCTTTTAATCAAAGAGAAGATTCGTTTGCTTCGAGAAGATATTAAAGTTTTGGAACTTAAAAAAGAATCTTTTCTCGATAAAGTTAAGATGCAGAAAAATTTTATTGAAGAACTTGAAAATCGTGGAAATGCCAATATTAATGCCAATAAAGAAAAAATTGCTAATTTAGATTCTGAGATTGGTAATCACATGGAGGAAAACTCTTCTTTAGAAGAACCTCTTCGTGAATATATTCTCCAGCAAGATAAAATTACTGGATATGCAGAAAAACTTCGCAAATTGGTAAATCTTAAAGGTAAAATATCGCAGAAAGTTTCTACAATTAGTGAAGAGCATAAGTTTTTTACTGAGAATACGGTGTGCCCTACTTGCACACAGGAAATTGATGATGATTTTAGAATAAATAAAATTGAAGACGCTCAAAATAAAGCAAAGGAGTTGCAATCCGGTTATCAAGAACTGGAGGAGGCAATTAAAGAAGAGGAAGAGAGAGAGCGTCAATTCACTACACTATCAAAGGAAATTAAAAAACTTACAGATGGTATTTCTCAAAACAATATTAAGATTCATGGATTGCGAAGACAAATCAAAGATCTTGAATCTGAAATTCAAAGAATTGCCGAACAACTTAAAAACCGAAATACTGAGCACGAAAAGTTAGAATCCTTTAAAGATAATTTAAAGATTACTTATGAGGATCTTGCTTCTAAAAAAGATTTAATTAACTATTATGATTTTACTTATAGTTTGTTGAAAGATGGTGGAGTAAAATCTAAGATCATCAAGAAGTATCTTCCTTTGATTAATCAGCAAGTTAATCGTTATCTTCAAATGATGGACTTTTATATTAATTTCACTCTTGATGAAGAGTTTAATGAAACAGTTCAGTCACCAATTCATGAAGATTTTTCTTATGCATCTTTTAGTGAAGGTGAAAAAATGAGAATCGATCTATCACTTCTCTTTACTTGGAGAGAAGTTGCGAGAATGAAAAATTCTGTGAATACAAATCTTCTTATTATGGATGAGGTTTTTGATTCTTCACTTGATGGATTTGGAACCGAAGAGTTTCTTAAGATTATTCGTTATGTAATTAAAGATGCTAATATATTTGTCATCTCTCATAAGACTGGATTGGAGGACAAATTTGAATCTGTCCTACGTTTTGAAAAAGTCAAAGGTTTTTCACGTATGGTGTCTTGATACACCAAAGAACAATGAACACTCCAAATTGGCAGCACCATTCCAAGAAGGAACAAAAACGAAAACTTAAACCGCAAGCATTAAGGCAAGCGAAAGCACGACTTGCCCAGTTTAAAAAGCGTCATATGAACCCCCCATCAAAGGGGGTTTCGTCGTATTGTAGGTTCATACGAGAGAAGTCCAATGCCTGTCCGTCACGAAATCAAATCTCAACTTGCCAAACTGCTTGCCACTGAAGATTTGGTGGTGGAGCATAAGAAAGTTTCTACTGCCTGTTTTAATGTTCATACTCGTGTATTGACTCTTCCTTTGTGGGAAAAGGCAAGTAATACTGTTTATGATTTGCTTGTTGGGCACGAAGTTGGACACGCGATTTTTACTCCAGATGAGGACTGGACTCAATCTGCAAAAATTCCTCCTCAATTTGTAAATGTAGTTGAGGATGCTCGTATTGAAAAATTGATGAAACGCAAGTATATGGGACTTGCAAAAACTTTTTTCAATGGATACAAAGAATTGAACGATCAAGATTTCTTTCAATTGAACAATGAAAATTTGTCTAAGTTTAATCTTGCCGATCGTGCAAATTTGTGGTTTAAAGTTGGTAACTATATTGATGTTCCCATCCGGAGGGGTAAAGAAACTGAAATTATAAACCTAATTGCTGATACTGAAACTTTTGCTGATGTTTTGGTTGCTGCAGAAGAACTTTATAAGTATTGTAAGGAAGAAAAAGAACAACAGCAAAAAGTTCCTGACTTTGATTCTCATGAGCAACAAAGTGATTCTCAATCTTCTACTAATCAACCAGTAGAAACCGATGACTCCTCTTCAGAAGAAGAAGGTGAGAGTGATAAGTCACAACCAAATCCCGATGAATCTTACGGTGGGACTGCTCAAGGTGATGAGGTTCAAAATACTGTCAATGATGAAGAAGAACCCGAAGTTCTCACTGCAGATTCCTTGGAGAATAAACTTCGTGATTTGATTAATCATGATGGATATGAAAATGTTTACGTTGAGATTCCTCAAGTCAATCTTGAGACTGTGATTGGTAAAAATGTAGATATACACAAAGATATTGATGCATCTTTCAATCATCAGCAAAAAAAGAGCAATGAAATGTGCGATGAACGTAATTGGGATCGTGTAAATCTTTTTAAATATGCAGATGAAGATTATAAAAAGTTTAAACTATCTGCTCAGAAGGAAGTCAACTATCTAGTGAAGGAGTTTGAGTGTCGTAAGGCAGCAGATTCTTATGCTCGTGCTACTACTGCTCGCACAGGTGTTCTTGATACATCTCGTCTTCATTCTTACAAATATACAGAAGATTTGTTTAAAAAAGTTTCTGTGATTCCTGATGGAAAAAATCACGGGTTGGTTTTCATTTTGGATTGGAGTGGATCTATGTCTCACGTTCTTCAAGATACTTGCAAACAACTTTTTAATCTTGTTTGGTTTTGTAAAAAAGTTGCGATTCCTTTTGAAGTTTATGCTTTTACAAATGAATGGCGTCGTGGTGAATATGATTACGAAACTCAAACTTATAGTCCAGCTGATCGAACTTCTCATTATGAAGCAAAGGAAGGATTGATTCATGTTGAAGAATCATTTGCTTTGATGAATCTTCTTACCAGTAAAGTTTCTGGTAAAGAGTTGGAACATCAAATGCTTAATGTTTGGCGTCTTGCTGTTTGTTTCGGAGATTCTTATCGTGCTCAATACACATATTCAAATCGTTTGGCTCTTTCTGGAACTCCTTTGAATGAAGCATTGATGACTCTTCATCAAATTCTTCCTAAGTTTCAAAAAGAAAATAAACTTCAAAAAGTTCAATGCATTGTGCTGACTGATGGTGAGGCAAATTATCCTCCCTATCACGTAGAAATCAAACGTGGATATGATTCTGATTCTTATATTGGCACTCGTGGTATTAATCCAGATAAAACTTTTCTTCGGGATCGTAAACTTGGCATCACCTATAAGTTTGATTATGGGTATCATCAATTTACTGAGGTTCTTCTTCGTAACCTGAAAGATAAGTTTTCTTCAGTAAACTTTATTGGTATTCGTGTTCTTGAAGGACGTAATGCAAATCGTTTCATTAGCCTTTATCACAATCAAAGTGATAAGCAATATGAAGTGATTCAAAATGATTGGAAGAAACTGAAAAGTTTTATCATCACCAACTCTGGATATGATGCTTATTTTGGACTTTCTTCTTCTGCACTTTCTCAAGATGCAGAGTTTGA
>Ga0208974_1000612_pt1 | contig 14608 bp, 7 predicted proteins | sample GreLakmeER15MSRF_FD_187699 | JGI IMG/M metagenome (GOLD analysis project Ga0208974, IMG submission 187699) | Freshwater lentic microbial communities from great Laurentian Lakes, MI, USA - Great Lakes metaG ER15MSRF (SPAdes) | ecosystem: Environmental > Aquatic > Freshwater > Lake | place: Great... | reverse complement strand
GGAGCCTGACGTGGTGGACGCGGAGACCGAGGAGCTCGAGGAGGAGCCGGTGCCTGAGCCGGTGAAGCCCAAGGCCAAGCCCGTGGCCAAGCCCGTGGCCAAGCCTGTCGCTGCTGCTACTGCTAAGGCCGTGGCCAAGCCTGCTGCTACTGCTAAGGCCGTGGCCAAGCCAGAGGCCAAGCCGGAGGAGCCCAAGGCCGCCCCTGCACCCAAGAAGAAGCCTGCTGCCGTCAAGAAGCCGGAGATCGAGGCGGAGCCCGAGTCTGAGCCAGAGGATGTGCCGGCCAAGGCGGCCAAGGTGAAGCGCGCTCCTACTCAGTTCAACCTGTACATCAAGGACGCGATTGCACAGCTGCGCGAGACGGAGCCGGGGCTGCCGCAGAAGGAGTACATGGCCAAGGCGGCGGCCATGTGGAACGACTACAAGGTGGAGCAGGGCATGCCCGAGACCAAGAAGCGCCCGGCCAAGACCGACGAGGAAAAGGCGGAGGCCAAGCAGCGCAAGGCCGAGAAGAAGGCGGCTGCCGAAGACGACAACGTGAGCGTGGCCTCCAGCAAGGCGTCCAGCAAGGGCAAGGGCAAAGCCGACGGCCCCAAGGTGAAGCGCCCGCCCACGGCCTACAACATCTTCGTGCGCGAGAAGATCGCCGAGCTCAAGGCGGCACAGCCCGGTCTGGAGCCGAAGCAGATGATGGCCATGGCGGCCGCGGCGTACCGCGAGTCCAAGGCGGCGGCGGTTTGAGGCGGCGCAACCCCAAAAACACGCAACGCAACCATGCAACGCAACCCCCAAAAAGACAAAAAACATGCATCACTTTTGCACTTGCAGTTTTGGTCAGGGCCTCTTTTATTACCAGGCGGGTAGCGCGAAGCGAACAGAGATTGCGCTAGCAATTGCGGCGCACGGGGCCGCAACCCCGGCCATACCGAGCCAAGCAGCAGAGAGGGTTGCGCCAACGCCGATGGCAAAGAGGACCCTTACATAGACGCCTACACGTTCGCAGTTGCGCATTCTTACAAGAGAACATGTAAAACAAAAAGAACCACGGCTACGCATGCGTTGTAGGTTGCAGTTCGACCCCGAAAAAAGGAGGTTAAAGGAAGGAGTGCTAGGTATAGTTAAGACCCACGCGCACGTAGCCATGGAGGAACTAAGGCTCGCCTTCAAGCGCACCCACCCGATCCTCGTATTCGATGCCAGCTACTACACGTTCTATCGGTTCTTTGCGACCAGCAAGTGGTGGGACTTTGCGAAGAAGGGTGAGGGTGAGGGCGACGCCAATATGACCAATCCCGCATTCAAAACCGCCTTTGTGAAGCACGCCACGGCCGACCTCGCCCGGATGCAGAAGGTGTGGAAGGCGCCGAAGGAGAACGTCGTGTTCTGTCGGGACTGCTCGCGGGCGGACATATGGCGTATGGCGTCGCACCCCGAGTACAAGGGGACGCGTGCCGTGAACGACAAGTTCGATGCCGGGGCCTTTGGTGTGATGCAGGAGGTACTGGCGGGCGCGGGCGTCAAGGTGATCGCGATGCCGAGCTTGGAGGCGGACGACGTGGCGTGCATTCTGTACCGTGCCATTCGCGGGGCCTTTGGGCCCGAGCCGCGCGTGATCTTTATAACGGGCGACCACGACTACCTCCAGCTCAAGGACGACACGAACGACATCTACAGCATGGACAGCAAGAAGGGCAAGAACCTGTGGGAGCAGGGCGTGAAGAAAGGCACCAGCAACTTTGTATGCAAGATGCTCATGGGCGACCAGAGCGACAACATACCGCCGGTGCTGACCAAGGCGCTGGCGATCAAGTGCGCGGCCATGGCGACCGAGGAGGAGCGCCGCGCGTTCTTGACCAAGGTGGGGCCGAACAAGGTGGCGGACTACGAGCGGAACCGGCGCCTAATGTGCTGGAGCAACATACCGGCTGAGCTGATCTTGGGGATCGATGTGGTAGAGGTATGAAGGGAATGATCTTGCAAATTATAATAGGGATCATAAATTAGACAACCGTGTTCAATGCGCCCGGCGCGTGCAAATCGTCAAGCCCCCAAGAGGTTCGATGGCTTTGAAGTGGATCTGAACCCGAAAAAGGGCAAGAAGGTTTCGAAGGCACCTTCTACTACTATGGCAAGCACAACGGCCACGTCGAGTGCGTCGACTGTGGCGGCTGCGCCAATGCGCCCCGTACGTGCAAATCGACAAGCCCCCAAGCGGTACGATGGCTTTGAGGTAAATCTGAACCCGAAGAAGGGGGCGAATGTCTCAAATGTACCTGCTGTCGCGACTGTGCCGAGTGCATCCAACTCGGCCACGAGCTCGGCCACCAGCTCGGCCACCAGCTCGGCCACCAGCTCGGCCACCAGATCGTCGTCGCGGGATTTGCTTGACACAGCAGCGCTGATGGGTCAAGCAAGCCCCACGACCGTGTGTCGCGCGAGCTACACCGTGTACGACCCGCAAACCCGCGAAGACCTCGGTGGTGCCTATTTTGGTGACGTGGAAGCGGCGGCGCGGGCAGCCTTTCGTCGCAACGCTTACGTCAAAAGTAACGTGAAGAACCTTGCCAATGGCGTCAAGTACGCCAAGTTCTGGTTTCGGGTGCGCGATCGCACGCGCAACGTGGTCACCTTGTACCACGTAGAGGTCCATCAACATAAGATGGCGAACGCCAACACGAAGAGGTTCAAGTCACAAAAGAAGGCGTTCAAGAGGTTCATTGAGGACAATGCGGAATGTGAGGAGGGGGATGTGATGATCCTCAATAACGTCCATACTTACAAGGTTGAGGTTAAGGGGCCGGTGGAATGGAGTGGATGAGGTGCGTTGGCATTTAAGAGAATGAGCGTACTATGATGGTACGCACCATGAAGCGCCCAGTGTGGCAATGCACGCTCGTGGGCGAAAGGATCGCCCTGTTTCAAACAGTAGCTGAAGCTGTTGTCGAAACAAACACACCTAGAAGCTCTCTTGTTTTATCAATTCAGGGAGGTCTTTCGCATGCCAATGGTTTCAAATGGGTATATGCAGAGATACCAGTGTGCGAAAAGGACACGACGCTTTTGAAGGTGTGCCGTACTTGCAACGAGGAAAAGCTTGCAGGTGAGTTTACAAAATCTATAAAAGGTACTGATGGCTACTCTGTCCATTGTAAGGTTTGCGCTAAAGTCATAAGTTAAGAGCTTCACAACACCGCTGAGAGCAGAAAGCAGCACGAAAAAGACAACGAACGTTGTTGCACATCGTGCAAAGTATGGAAGCAATTCTCAGAGTTTTTTAACGACACAAAAGGCAAGCATGGACTCATGTCTAGGTGTAAGGTGTGTGTTAATACATATAACAAAAATTGGGAAAAATCCAAAAAAGAAACAGATGCTGGGTTTCGTATGCTCTTGAACTTGCGTCGGCGAATGGCTTTAGAAGTGCAAAAAATAAAGACACGTGGCAATGACGCCAGCAAGTGTGACTGTTCTCTTAATCTGCTTGGCGAAGACATCAAGACCATAAAAGCACATATGGAGGAGAGGTTCCAAGAAGGCATGACGTGGGATAACTATGGCAAATGGCACGTTGATCACATTCGGCCGTGTGCAAGCTTCGATCTAACGATTGAAGAGAACCAAAGGCGATGCTTTCATTATACAAATCTGCAACCGCTTTGGGCAATAGATAACATGAGGAAGGCTGCAAAGTATGTGCCGGATGAAAATGAGTAAATCTGTACACCCGGTGCGAGTTGAACGCACTAGGACTTTCGTCCACTGGACCTTGAAACCAGCGTCGGACCGTTTGACATCGGGTGCACATATTTACCAAAAAATAAAAACCAGTTTCGTATCATATTCGGATCGAACGAATGACCTCGACGTGTCTGCCCACCCCTCCCATTAACAGCGTCGCGCTCTAGCCATCTGAGCTAATGATACTCCCCCATACCCCTCCCCACACTACGATAACATGTTATCCTTAAATCATTTTTGCAACTTAAGGACGCGCAGCACCGCCGCGCCTTTGAGAGAGGTCAATGTTTTAGGGAACCATAACGGGCTACATCGAAAAGGTTACCGTTATGGATTGCCCGACACACACGTCCGGCCCGACAATCCACGTCTAGCCCGACATACACGTCCGGCCCGACAATCCACGCGAAGCCATCCCGTCAGGCCCGACATACACGTCATTCCCTACTTACACGTCAAGCCCGACATACACGTCAAGCCCGACGCGAAAAGGTTAAGGCCCGGCGGGTAGCGCGGAGCGAGCAAAATCGCGCGCCAGCGATGCGGGGCACGGAGCCGCAACTTCGTCGTGTTACAACTAAACAGCGCACTTGAACGTCTTAAACGTCTTAGCCGCCACCTTCCCCGGCATAGCAAAAGCCTTCAGCAGCGGCAAAAAGCAAGAGGCAGCGCGCTCATAGGCCGGCGTCTCGGTGTAGAGCTGCATGAGCGCGTCCTCGAGGTTCGTGCGGGGCTGGGCCATAAAGGGCGCGCGGGCGTACGTGCGGACGTGGGTGGCCAGCCCGATGATGTCGTCGAAGGCGCCCTCGAGCTCCTCGGCGTCGGACGCGTCGGCCAGCGCCTTGATGGCCGCGTTGGCGAACGTGCAGTGGACCAGAGACGCGTCCTCGCCCTCGTTGAACCACCAGACGTTGAACTCCACGTAGCTCATGGACGCGTGCGACATGTACACGTTGAAGACCGTGCGCAGGACGTTGGCCAGCGGCGACTTGGAGAAGTCGGCGTCCATGGCCATGTCGTCGTACAGCGTCGCATAGTCCTCCTGATGATCGCCGTTCGAGTTGTAGTACTTGAGGTCGCCAGGGTAGAGGTCCTTCCACGCCACGACCTTGACCACCGTCTTGACCACGTCGTGCAGCATGCCCTCCATCAAGGAAACGGGCACGTACGGGCGGTTGAGGAAGCCGATCATGTGCATCAGCTCGATCGGGCTCTTGAACGTGTAGTTGCTGCGGTTGGCCATCCACCACTTGCCGAGGACGCGGTTGGACGTGCCGGGCTTGGTGCTCGCATAGATGTGGGCGTCGCGGATGACGCGGAAGAGGGTCATCAGGTCGGTGTCAGCGGACTTAACGTTGATGCTTGCGTCAATTTCCACGTTGAGCTTGGCGTCCAGCATGTCGTACGCGGCCTGGTAGCGCCCGGTGCCGTCCAGGTAGGAAGCGCCCTTGATGCGCTTGGCCGACTTGACGATGGCGGCGCAGTACATCGGACACGCCGTGAACTTCATGGAGGGCGCGTGCGACACGGAAGACGCGTGCGACACGGAAGACGCGTGCACCACAGAGGACTTGAAGGACTTCATGGCTGCGCGTTGAGGCTGCACGTTGAGCTGGGCTGCGCGTCGAGGCTGGGCTGCACGTTGGGCTGCGCGTCGAGGCTGGGCTGCACGTTGGGCTGCACGTTGGGTTGCACGTCGGGCTGCGCGTCGAAGCTGACGTTGGGCTGTGTTGCTGAGATTGAGTTATGAGCAGACTGTGGGCCCGGGTGGGTGCTAGGTGCCAAAGTTGGGCGCGGGCCAAGGGGTTTGGGCCAAAAAGTGGGGTCAACGGATTGGGTCAACTGACCTATGCGGAACGTCTTGAACGTCTTCAACGTTTGGACCGTTTGAAAGGCTTTGCGACTTTGATGCTCTCCAACTCCTCGACAACCCCAACGGCCACACCATCCAAGAGGCGTTTGAAGTCGACCACGTCAAGGACGGCGGGCAACGTGGGTAGACGTTGTAGGCGTTTGGCGTGAAAGACGTAGAAGGTGACCACGTCCATTACGTGTTCGAGTTTGCACTCTACGAGGTCTTTGATGCTTTGAATAGGTTCCGGATGTTCAGTCACGTCTGCCCGATCGAACACAAACTGGCCCACGAAGTCCTCGATGATGGGCAGGTACCTCGCATCGCGGAAGCGAAAGCACGTCTTGAACTCCTCCCAGAAGGCCGTGGGCATGTCGCCGTCGTTGTAGTACCGCGAGTACATACGTGAAACGAGACGCAAGAGCTCGCCATGGTCTTCAGACGCGCTTCCGCATACGGGCACCAGGACCGCAAAGGCCGCATCGTACTCCTTCTGATAGATGGCATCATGGTTGTAGTACGAGCCTGGTGGGGATTGGCGGAGCTTGATCACGGATTCCATGGCCTCGGATTCCATTGCCTTAATGTGTCTGTTTCACGCCACTAGCTTCGCTAGCTCTGCAACCTGTCGTTTTTTGCAACCCCAAAATGGTGGGACTGGGTGGTTTGTTAGATAGACCCACGTCCCGGCCCGCTGTCCATTGCATAGTGGCATAGACCCATCCGACCCGAGCCACTTAAAGAGCACGGGACGCACACCCGCACCAAAAACCAGGTACGCACGCGCCAAAGTCCGCACCAGTGCAGTAAGGGTACAAACAGCCCATTCTAAAAATGGAACGCGATCTTGGCTTAGAAAAAACCCGCCATAGATATTCAGGGAGGGCGAGAGCCTGGACCGGTGACACAAGAGCGACCCACCGTCCAAGATAAAGCCGCACCAGAATGGAAAGCTTCAACAAGTTCCTGTCACGATTCCGGTCTGAGAAGGGCCAGGGATATACGCACACTAGCATCGGACAGCCGAAGATCAGCCTGAATGTGCCCGACGACCGCCAGGAAGAGTTCTTGGCCGCCTACAAGCGGGCCATGATCGGCGGCATTCCGCTGCATCTTACAGAAAAACCAAAAAACCCGAGTTGCATGCGTGCCGACCTCGACTTTCGGTTCTCGCTGCCGTCGGACGAGACCACGCGCTTCACTCGGCTCTACACGACCGAGCACATCGACAACATTGCGCTGTCCTACTTCAAGGTCCTGCACGAGTATGTCGACGCGCCGCCCGAGTGCTTCATGGCCTACATTATGGAGAAGTCGCGGCCGTCGGAGTACCGGCACAAGCTGAAGGACGGCATCCACATCGTGTGGCCGTACCTTGTGGTGTCGAACCACATGCAGCACTGGATCCGCAAGAAGATCCTGGACGTTGCGAAGGAGATGTTTGCCGGGCTGCCGTTGTTGAACCTATACGACGACGTCGTGGACATTGCCATCATTGACCGCAATGCGTGGCAGATGTACGGCTCCAAGAAGCCCGACAACGAGCCGTACCGTGTGTCGCGTGTGTTGACGTATGATGTGGAAGAGGGGACGCAGGCCGGCTCCCTGATCGACGTCACCCCGGCGTCCATCACGGCCGAGATGGATCTCAGCTACGTGGACCTCTTCAGCATGCGCAACAAGTCGGAGGCGATGCCGGTCAAGGCCGACAAGGCGCAGGAGATCGAGGAGTACATTCGGTGCGTGCTGCCGACCATGGACGAGCGCCGGAAGACCAAGCTGCATCAGCAGATCTTCGGCAAGGCGATCAACCATGTGCGCAATTACACGAACGACGAGGAGCTGCATCTGGCGCGGCAACTGGTCATCGAGTGCCTTAACCAAGTGCGCGCCGAGAACTACGAGGACTGGATCAAGCTGGGGTGGACGCTGCGCAACATCGACTATCGGCTCATCGATGCGTGGACGGAGTTCTCGAAGCTCAGCAGCAAGTACATGAGCGGCGAGTGCGAGAAGATATGGGATACCATGCGCATTGACACCCTGGGCATGGGGACCCTGCGTTGGTGGGCCATGCAGGACAACGAGCAGCGCTACAACGACATCCTCGAAAGCAACGTGATCACGCTGGTGGACAAGTGCACGAACGAGAACGCGCACTTTGACGTGGCCAAGGTGGTGTACAGCATGTTCAAGGACGAGTACCGCTTCACGCTGCGGGACACGTGGTACATGTTCTCGAAAACGAAGCATCGGTGGGTGCGGTCGTGCGAGGGCCTGAAACTGCGCTTCGAGCTGAGCAACCGTGTGTGCGCCGAGTTCATCAAGCGGGCCAACTACTGGTCGATGCAGGCCAACCAGCTGCCGACGGGGAGTGAGCAGACGAAGGAGGTGTACATGCGGCGCCAGCACGACCTGAGCAATATTTCGTGGAACCTGAAGAAGTCGGGCTACAAGGAGAACGTGATGCGTGAGTGCAAGTGCCTCTTTGCGGACGAAAAGTTCGAGGAGATGCTGGATTCGCACCCGCACTTGCTCGGCTTCGAGAACGGCGTCTACGATCTACGCATGCACGAGTTTCGCGGCGGCTCGCCCGACGACTACATCTCGTTCTCGACGGGCCGGTACTACATGCCATTCGACCCGGCGTGCCCGGAGGCCAAGGAGATCGACAACTACTTCAAGCAGGTGTTCACGAACCCGAATGTGTGCAAGTACTTCAAGGATCTGTTGGCTGTCATGATCGATGGCGGGATGAGACAAGAGAAGTTCTATGTGTTCACTGGAAATGGGTGCCATGCGCCTGGCACGGAGGTCATCATGTACAACGGCTCGGTCAAGAAGGTCGAGGAGGTGGTCGTTGGCGATCAGCTGATGGGCGACGACAACAAGCCGCGCAATGTGCAAGAGCTCTTCCATGGCACGGATGACATGTACAGAATCTCACCCGTCAAGGGCGATTCGTTCATCGTCAACAAGGATCATGTGTTGTCCTTGCGATTCACCAACCTCTTTAGTGTTGTGAAGCGAAGCGATGGGTACTATGCCAACAACCCTCATTGGCGGGCCAAGTGGTTTGAGAAGAATGGCGAGCATGTTCCGAAGCCGGTCTCGAAGACCTTCCCGACCAAAGAGGAAGCGACTGCATTCGTGACCCAGATGATGGCCGAGAAGACCAACGAAACCAACGCGAAGGTCATCTATCCATATGACGTGATCGACGTCCACGTGTCGAACCTGCTGGAATGGAACACATGGTGGACTACGAAGGGCAATGTATGCCTGTACAAGCCCGCCGGCGTGGAGTTTCCGGCAGCGTCCGAGGAACTTGCCCTGGATCCATGGATGCTTGGTCATTGGCTGGGCGATGGCACGTCGACGGGCGATAGCTTCACGACTGCGGATGCGGAGGTGGTCGACTATTACGTGTCGAATCTGCCACCGAATCACTCGATCGTGGAGTATGCTGAAAAGGGTAAGGCGAAGACCTATGGCATTCGGTTTTCAGGAAAGCGTGTTGGGCGGTACACGTGCCAGAACATGTTCAAGAATGGTCTGCGCAGCTACAACCTGATCAAGAACAAGCACATCCCCGAGGCTTACAAGACGGCAAGCCGCGATGTGAGGCTCAAGGTGTTGGCGGGCCTCCTCGATTCCGATGGTACGTTTCAAAAGCATTGCAAACAGTACACCATCAACCAGAAGAATGAGAGGCTCATGGACGACATCGTCTTCGTGGTTCGCTCGCTCGGGTTCGCGTGCTACAAAAAACAGATTCAATGCAAGTGCTGCAACAATGGTGTGGTAGGAACGTACTACCAGATCAACATCTGTGGCAAGGGCATTGAGGAGATTCCGTGCATTATCCCTCACAAGATCATGCACGAGGCTCGGATCAAGAAGAAGGATGTGTTGATGAACTCGTTCACGATGGAGCACGTCGAGCAGGGAGAGTACTACGGTTTCGAGCTCGACGCCAACCACCGGTACATCACGGGCGACTTCACGGTCCATCACAACTCGAACTCCAAGTCAAAAATATTGGAACTCCTGCAAAAATCAATCGGGGACCTATACTGCGTGCTCCCAGTGGCTCTCATTACACAGAAGCGTGCGGCTTCCAACGCCGCCCAAAGTGAACTTGAGAGACTGAAGGGGCGGCGTGTGGCGGTCATGCAAGAGCCCGGGCCGACGGAAACGATTCAAGTTGGAATCTTAAAAGAGCTCAGCGGTGGAGACACGATCCAGTGCCGAAAGCTGTACGGCCTACCGCAAGAGTTCCGCCCAATCGCTAAGCTTTGTCTTACCACGAACGTCTTGCCAGAAGTGCCTGGTGATGATGGCGGAACTTGGCGTCGGATTCGTGTGATCGACTTCACGTCAAAGTTCTGCGAGAACCCAGATCCCAAGAAGCCAACCGAGTTCCCGCTGGACATGCAGCTTGCGGAGAAGTTTGAGCTCTGGGCGGATGTGTTTATCAGCATGTTGATTGATCACCACAAGAGGTCTGATCTCGCGAACTTGAAGGACATCAGCGAGGTAATGGTGGCGACCAAGCAGTACCAGCGTGCCAACGATGTTCTGGGGCAGTTCATGGAAGAGCGGATCGTGGAAGTCACCGAGAACCCGGCGGCCGCACGCATGCAGCTAAACCCGTTGAGCGTAGACTTCAGATCGTGGGCTCAGGCGAACTTGCAAAAAGGCAAGCGCCTACCCGACAAGACGGCCATTCGCATGTACTTCGAGAAGCTGTGGAATCCGTACCCTGCCGATGGCAAGGGCTGGCGTGGGTATGCGTTTAAGGATACGGAGGCTGCGAGCGACGAAGAGTCGTAACTCTAAAAACAAGACGATACACGTATGTTTATTTTTGTAAAAGTTGGCTTAAGAGAATAAGCGAGCCATGCGCAACGATCTTTTTGTGTGTTCGCATTTAAACACATATGGAATACCCCATTCAAGTCCCACCTCAAATGTCTTTAAGCGTGGAGTTTACAAACCTTAAAAACAACGCTCTTCATGCAACAGTACTGCACGATCACCAACAAATGGACGTTGTCCTGAACATCCTGAACAACACGACCCGCAGTGCCAAGCAAATGTCAAAGTTTGATAGGACCAATGTGGAGCGTTTTATAAGTGAGAACAAACGAGACCTATATCGTGTCTACTACATTCTAGTTATACAAACGGATCTTTTCATAAGCGATATATCGCAGCAACGAGCTATTGGTCGTCGGTTTTTAGAGTTAATGCATACCCTTCGTATTCACAATGTCAAACAGTATTTTGAAAGATTGCCAACCTATTACTTACGGGACTTTTGTAAGGGCATAACCTGCTTTAATGGGAATAACGTTGCTGAGCGTCCATTTTATCAACAGGAACTTTCGCAAAATCTTAGCACAGCAGATGTAGCAAATGTCTATAAATGCTTCTTGGAGCGCACAATATATAATAGATTATACGAAGACATATTGCACTATAGAGATACACATCATTGGGACGAACTATGGAAGATGGAACGTTGCTATCAAGTAATCTTCAAAGGGCACCGAATCGTGGTTGATCTGTTTTACAAAAACCAAATTGAACCCACATCGCTTCGAATCACTACTTATGATGTTGAAAATGTTGGTAATAAAACTGAAGAGTTCTACCAAAAAACAAACGGTGGTGCGCTTGTAATGTGCACAAAGGTTATATTTGAAGACCATACCCAAGTTGCCCACTACAAAAAAGAGCAAACGATGGACAAAGAGGAACCTTGGATACAGGTGATGTGATCTAAGTCGCCAAAAACTCATGTAAGCTCTTGGATAACACTAAATCCCGATTGTGCATAATGTTCATTCCGTAAAGGTTTGACGTTGCTTCAAAGTCTAGATTGGTCAAGCGATTATTTTTGACATCGAGCATTCCAAGCTCAAACGGTGGCGATCTGAACTCTAAGCGCGTCAAAAAGTTGTCGTGTGCATCAACGTACTCGATGCCTCCCGGAAGTTCAAGCTCGGTCAAGCAATTGTTTTCGCAGTTTAACCAAACGACAGAGTCCGGTATGACAAGCTTGCGAAGCGATAGATCTGCCACAACGACATTCTTTACACCTTCTGGCACGATGAGCTCGTCCAAATAGTCGCCCGCAATCACGACAGCATCTATGTTTTTGGGAAACACAAGCGTCTCATAGTCTTGAGGGGTGATGTTGTCGATCAAAAAATCGTGGCATGTGCCTGCCCGCCAAACTCTCGATCTAAACATATGTGTTTAGTATAATAACAAGCAAGAGGACATGTCTTTAAGTGTAGAGTTTGCAAAACTCAAAAAGCTAACGCTTGAATATCAAACTATAAGACGGAGCACGACCGAACTTCTATCAAAATAGCTTCAACGGTTGTCGTATTAAAGCTATATTCAACTATATAAATCAAGTGGAACCGGTAACCGTAACTATTACAACATTAAGTGATGACGAAAATAGAGTGGAAGAGTTTTATGATAAAAGAGCATCAAGTAAGATAATTCAATGCACAAAGCACGTGTTCAAAAATAACAAATTGGTTGCGCTCTACAAAAAAGAGCAAACAAAAGACCAAAAAGCTCAATGGATTGAGGAGGCAAGCACTTTAAGCACAAAGCAAACTACTAGCACATCTAAAGGCGGCAAAGCCTGCAATAATGGCACATCTCGCAAGACTAGCACAGCTCGCAAGACTAGCACAGCTCGCAAGACTAGCACAGCTCGCAAGACTAGCAAAGCTCGCACGACTAGCAAAGCTCGCACGACTAGCAAAGCTCGCACGACTAGCAAAGCCAAACCACGCCCAACGAAGGACCGGCCATCCCCCACTTAAGGATTTCTCGACATACTATACCAGTGACCCACGCTGCCAGCGCCCAGCAACAGCCCTACCGCAACAGCCACCATGCGTGTCCTCAAGCGCAATGGCCAGCTCGAGCTGGTCTCGTTCGACAAGGTGTCGACGCGCATCAGCCACTTTTGCGATGACCTGAAGACCATTGACCCCCTCGAGATTGCGCAGCGCGTGTGTGCCCGCATCTACGACGGCGTGACCACGTCCGAGCTGGACGAGATGGCCGCCCAGATGTGCTTCAACATGGGCACCGAGCACCCCGACTACAGCGCCCTCGCGGTCCGCATCATCATCAGCAACCACCACAAAAACACGCCTGCCACCTTCCTCGAGACCATCGAGGCTCTTTACGCCATTACCGACGTTCGCAACAAGGCCGCGCCCCAGATCAGCGACGAGCTGCTGGACATTGCCCGCAAGCACTGCGACGTGATCGAGGCCCACATCAGCTACGAGCGCGACTACACCTTCGACTACTTCGGCTTCAAGACGCTCGAGCGCTCTTACCTCCAGCGCGTCAGTGGCAAGGTCGTCGAGCGCCCGCAGCACATGTGGATGCGTGTGGCCCTCGGCATCTGGGGCGCCGACTTGGCCAATGCCCTGACGTGCTACACGATGATGAGCACGCGCCTCTACACGCACGCCACGCCGACGCTCTTCAACGCGGGCACACGTATGCCGGCGCTGTCGTCGTGCTTCCTGCTCGGCATGGAAGACAGCCTCGAGGGCATCTACGACACGATCAAACGCAGTGCCCTGATCTCCAAGAGCGCCGGCGGCATCGGGACCCACATCCACAACATCCGTGCACGCGGCAGCTACATCCGGGGCACCAACGGCCAGTCGTCCGGCCTGGTCTCGATGCTGCGCGTCTACAACGCCACGATGCGCCACGCCAACCAGGCCGGACGTCGCCTCGGCAGCGCGGCGCTGTACCTGGAGCCGTGGCACGCCGACGTCTTCGATTTCGTGGCGCTGCGTCGCAACACGGGCGCCGAGGAGGAGCGCTGCCGCGATCTGTTCCTGGCCATGTGGCTGCCCGATCTTTTCATGGAGCGCGTCCAGGCCAACGGTACGTGGTCGCTGATGTGCCCCGACGAGTGCCCCGGCCTTCCGGACGTCTATGGCCCGGCCTTCAAGGAGCTCTACGAGCGGTACGAGCGCGAAGGTCGCGCACGTAAGACCATCAAGGCCCAGGAGCTGTGGATCGAGATCATCAAGAGCCAGGTCGAGACGGGCACGCCCTATCTGCTGTACAAGGACGCTTGCCAGAAGTGCAACCAGACCAATCTTGGTGTGATAAAGTCCAGCAACCTGTGTTCTGAAGTGACCTTATATTCCGATGAAAACGAGTACGCCGTTTGCAACCTTGCGTCCATGGTGCTGCCGTCATACGTGAACGTGAAGGGAGACGTCCCGACCTACGATTTCGCCAAGCTGCACGACGTGGTCAAGTTTGTCACCCGGTCCATGGAGCGCGTCATCGACCGCAACTACTACCCGGTCCCGCAGACGGCGCGCTCCAACTTCCGCCATCGCCCGATCGGCATGGGCATCCAGGGCCTCGCCGACGTGTTCATTCTGATGCGCATGCCCTACGACAGCCCCGAGGCGCTGGAGCTCAACCGCCAGATCTCTGAGACCATGTACCACGCGGCCCTCGAGGCCTCGATGGAGATCTCGAAGGAGCGCGGCGAGCAGATCGCACGTATGGACTACATCAAGCTGCAGTCAGGCGTCATTGCCGACGAGCTGGCTCCGGAGCTCGGTCGCCTGTCCAATACGTGTGTGGTACGCGCCGAAGAGCTCGAGGCGGACCTGCCCGCCAAGTGGGCCGGCGCCTACAGCACGTTCGCCACCTCGCCGACGGCCAAGGGTACGCTGCAGTTCGATATGCATGGAGTTGATCCGACGTCCGGGCGGTACGACTGGCCCGCCCTCAAGGCCGCCATTCAAGAGCACGGCATTCGTCATTCGGTGCTGATGGCCCTGATGCCGACGGCCTCGACGTCGCAGATCATGGGCTCCACCGAGAGCTTCGAGGCGATCACGTCCAACATCTTCAGCCGCCGCACCCTGGCGGGCGAGTTCGTCGTGGTCAACAAGTACCTCGTGAGCGACCTGATCAAGCTCGGCCTCTGG
>Ga0208974_1000609_pt1 | contig 14636 bp, 6 predicted proteins | sample GreLakmeER15MSRF_FD_187699 | JGI IMG/M metagenome (GOLD analysis project Ga0208974, IMG submission 187699) | Freshwater lentic microbial communities from great Laurentian Lakes, MI, USA - Great Lakes metaG ER15MSRF (SPAdes) | ecosystem: Environmental > Aquatic > Freshwater > Lake | place: Great... | reverse complement strand
CCACAGTGACCTCTGCACTCCCACCAAACATCATTACTGTACCGGCCATATATGCTTTGTCTGCTTGGTAGTTCTCTGCCAAGTCAGCGTAGTTGGCTGATGTTGCTGTTACTGTAGCATTTACAGCATAAATGTTGGACCAGTATGCTGTTGTACTACCTAGATTGTATGTAACGTTGGCACTTGGCAACACATTACCAAATGATACTGACCCGCCACCACCACTTGTTGTGACAATGTTGGCATAAGTACTACCATCATTGGTTAGTTGCCATGCATCAACTGATTCTGTCCATTTTATTTGAACTGCGGCAAGATCGCCGCGCAACACTCGAATACCAGCATCTTCTGTTGGTGTTCCTGTGGTCACATCGCTGTTCAAGTCAATTAAATTATCTGCAACACTGAGTGTTGTGGTATTAATAGTTGTAGTTGTTCCACTCACTGTCAAGTTACCAGTAACGGTACAATTATCGTTGATATAGACTTTGCCTGTTCCTGCCCCAGTGATGGTCAAATCTGTATCTGCTGTTTTGCTTGTGATACTGTCAACTGCAATTTGATTTGCAAAGCCAATTGCATTGCCATCACTGCTGGTAAAGTTCTTACCGGCTGTGACTTTGATTGTGCCTTGTAGTGCAACAGCACCTGTACCCGATGGATTGATCTGAATATCACCAGTGCCACTGGTCTGAATTGCCAAGTTTTGATTTATATCTGTACTGAATGTGATTGTACCAGAAGTGTCCTGAATAACTGCTTTGCCGTTGACATACAAAGATCCTGGACCAACATAAATGTCTTTCCATTGTCTTGATGAACTGCCCAGGGCGTAGGTAACGTTGGCGCTGGGGATAATACTGCCGTTCATTACCAAGTTGCCACCATATGTGGCGCTTAGTGTACTTGATGTAAATGTAGCAACGTTGGCATTGCCTAGACCGAATGTGATGTTACCACTGTTGACTGTTACGTTACTGCCTCCGGTGGCCAATGTACTCAAGCCTGCGGCAGAATTTGCCGCAGTGGCAATGTTGGCCACACTTGGTACGCCAGCAACTGTTGCCACAGTTGTTGTTGTTCCAGCAGTTGTAAAAACTGTTGCAGTTGGGTTTGGAACTGCGGCGGTTGCCGCTGGTGCGATTGCTACCGCGCCCGTTGTTGGATCTGCGGTAATTGTTGCACCTGATGCGCCACCGATGCTAAGACCGTTTTGTACTATAAAATTTGCGTTTGCCATCTTTTTTCCTTTTTCGCTTCACTGTCCACGAAATTAGTTATGATTGGGTTAGCCTATCTAACCCAATCAGTTTGTTTAAAGTTATATCAATAGATACTCTTTTGTTATCCTTACATTGGTGCTTGCATTCAAAGCCACAAATTGTAGCAATGCATCACTTCCGCTTTGTGTAGCAGATATAATACCCAAGTTACCAGCAGTTTGTATAGTACCATATGCCATCACTGTGGCAGTGGTGCCATTTGATATCAACAAGGCTTCAAGTACTTGGTAACTGGCACCGTTTGTGGCCTGTACTGTGTACTTGGCACTACGATAAACGGTAGTACTCATAGTATCAATTGTGGTTGCTGTATTGGCACTGGCCACTGCTGTGTTGGCCAACAATGATACCTGTGCACCATCAGTGTTGATTCTGTAACGAGCGTTCTTGGTCGCTGTTCCAGTACTGATCGTAACACCATTGGTGTTATCAACATCAACTGCATTGTATCCAGTGGCGTCATTAAGAGCTACAACAGTTTCAGTAGTTGTTAGTCTTCTAACATCAATTACATCACTACTTGCTGGGGCTTCAGTAAATGTTAGTGTAACGCCACTGCAACTATATGCTAATGTTGGTATTTGCATAACACCGTTGATACTTACAATAGTAGAGGCAGTTGTTGCCGCGGCTCCCATTGTAAAGTCTACGGTTGAGCCATCACCGGCATACTGTTCATCTGTAATAACAGTAAATGTTGTTGTGGCTGCAATCCATTGTGTACCTGTGTACCACTCAACGGCATTCTGCGTTGTATTATAACGGAACATACCCTGTACATCAGTCTGACCTTGGTTACCTGGACGCTGTGCGTTTGTACCAACCGGTAACTTGATTGAGTCTGTTGTGTTGATGTTTAGTTTGGCACCTGCAATCACATTGCCTGCCACTGCACTGTTACCAATGATAACAGTGTCGTAACTGGCACTTGGGCGAGCCCAAATCAATGTGGCATCGTTCTTACCACGAACAACAAAATCCATACCAGCAGTTTGACTGCTGTTGAATGTTGCGGCATTGCCCACAAACAAGTTAGCTTGTGTGCTGATACCACCTGTTGCTTGGATTGCACCAGTGCTTGTACTTGTTGCTTCTTCGTTGTTGGTTGTGATTACTTTGCCTGCGGCTGTTATTCCACTGTTGGTGTTAACTGCACCACTGATACCAACGCCACCTGTAACTATTAATGCACCCGATGTGTAACTACTGCTGGCAGTTCCACCGTTGATTGCGGCAGCACTGGCTGTTAATATGCCTGTACCAGGATTGTAGCTCAGTAAACTGCTGGTTCCAGGAATACTATTACCACCATTCACATTGCTGAATGTTGGGAAGAATGTTTGATTGGTGGTTAATGCAACTGTTTGTGTGTGGAATGCAACGTTTGCCGCACCGGCCACGGCCTCAACTGCCGCCGTTGATACAGCAGTGATACGACCGTATGCGTCTGTTGTGATCACTGGTATTAGGGTAGAGGAACCGGTGGTGACTGCACCAGGACCAACAGGTGTCAAGTTGATTCCACCTGCACTGATGGTTAAGTTTCCAGCACCTGTGCTTGTGCTAACTACCTGCACACTATTGTCATACACACCACGACCGTATAAGGTATTATTTACTGCTGTGTTACCAGTGATGGTAGCTGTTGACCCGACATGCAATGCACCAGCAATGCCTGCACCACCTGCAACTACCAAGGCACCTGTTGTGGTACTGGTTGCGGCTGTTGTGCCTGTGATGTTTGCCCATGTACTAGCCGACAGTGTTGTAAATGCGCCTGTACCTGCTGTGACATTACCAATTGCCACTGCTTGTAAGCCACCTGTGGTGGCTGTGTTAAATGTACCTGTTGTGAATACCGCTGTACCTGGTGTTACATTACCAATTGCAACGGCTTGTAGGCCACCAATGTTGCCAGTGGTTAATGTTGTTGCGCCAGTTACACTCAGTGTTCCAGTTACAACTGCATTGGTACCAACATAAATGTTGCCACCTATACCAACACCACCTGTGACCACCACAGCACCAGTTGTTGCGCTTGTGCTGGTACCTGAGCCAAGGAATGTACCAGTTGTACCGTAAGCATTGCCAAGATGATATGGTGCAGTAACATTGCCTGTTGCTACCAACACATTAGATACACTAGAGATTGTTAAACGGTTTCCGGTGGCAGTGGTAAGAGTCAAGTTACCAGACTCGTCTTCACCAATTACGGAACCACCTATGTATTGTGTTTGTCCGCTCAGGTATATGTCTTTAAATCTATTACCGCTTGTACCCAAGCTGTATGTCACGTTTGCACTTGGTACAATGTTGCCAGTGACTGCAATGTTGCCACCAATAGTCAAGTTGCCTGTTGTGCTGGCTGTCGTGAATGCACCTGTACCAGGTGTTACATTACCAATTGCATTAGACTGTACACTAACAAATATACCTGTACCAGGTGTTACATTACCAATGGCAACTGCTTGTAAGCCACCTGTGGTGGCAGTATTAAATGTACCAGTAGTAAATGCACCTGAGCCAGGTGTGACATTACCAATTGCCACTGCTTGTAGCCCACCAACATTACCTGTTGTGAATGTATAGGTACCTGGGGTAGCATTACCAATTGTCAGGGCATTCACGCCACCTATGATGACAGTATCAAATGTACCAGTAGTAAATACACCTGAGCCAGGGGTAACATTACCAATTGCCACGGCTTGTAGGCCACCTGTGCTGGCAGTATTAAATGTACCAGTAGTGAATACACCTGTACCTGGGGTAGCATTACCAATTGCCACGGCTTGTAGGCCACCTGTGGTGGCTGTTGTTAGAGTTGTTGCACCAGTTACACCCAATGTACCTGTAACGCTTTCGTTACCGCCAACATACAATGCACCTGCAATGCCTGCGCCGCCTGCAACTTGCAATGCACCTGTTGTGGTACTGGTTGCGGCTGTTGTGCTTGTAAGGCTTGCATTACCACCAATTAAATTACCATTCAATGTTGTACTAGCATTACCAACTGTGGCTGCATAAACATTTGTGGCATTGGCAGTTGTGAAGAAAGCTGTAGTGGCCGACACATTACCAATAATACCTTGTAAGCTGCCTGCTGTTGCTGTGGTAAACGCCGCAGTTCCGGGGGTGACATTGCCAATTGCCTGTGCTTGTAGGCCACCTGTTGTAATTGTTGTACCAACTAGGCCTTTGTTAATGTTCCAGGTGTCTGTTGCGTTTGTGTACAACAATGTTGCACTAGCACCATCAACTGTCAAACCAGCACCGTTTGCTGCCGCGGCTGACACTGCTCCTTTGGCCACTGTGATGTTCAAATCTGACACATCCAATGTAGTAGATTGAACAGCCGTTGTTGTACCAACAACTGTAAGATTACCAATGATCGTTGTGTTACCGCCGACATACAAGTTAGCGCCAATTCCTGCACCACCTGTGACTACTAATGCACCAGTACCCGAACTGGTTGATTGTGTTGCGGCTGTTACTGTTGTTGCACCGCTTGCTGATAATGTTGTAAATGCACCTGTACCACCAACAAAGCCCATAGCACTAACAGTGCTGGTGCTTGGATTGACATTGACACCGGTAGCAACCACTGCGGCCACATTACCCGACGCTTTGTCTGCCAAATATGCGTAATATACAGCATTTGTTGTACTTGTAGCAATATTTTCATACATGGCAACGTTGGCTGTTGCAACTGTTCCACCAATCGATCCAATACTTAGGTTACTGATGTTTCCGCCATCACCTTGTAGTACAGCACCAATGTTACCGATCGTTACGGCATTGACTGTTGTTGCATTAGCAGTTGTAAAGAATGCTGTAGTTGCAGTAGCATTACCAATGATACCTTGGAAACTACCACCAGTAACTGTAGTAAATGCACCTGAACCAGGTGTAGTATTACCAATTGCAACTGCTTGTAGACCACCTGTGGTGGCTGTGGTCATTGTGGTGGCACCAGTTACACCCAAGGTTGAACTAAATGTACCAGTTGTAAATGCACCTGAGCCAGGTGTAGCATTGCCAATCGCAACGGCTTGTAGACCACCTGTGGTGGCTGTTGTTAGAGTTGTTGCGCCAGTCACACCCAAGGTTGAACTAAATGTACCAGTTGTAAATGCACCCGAACCAGGTGTAACATTACCAATTGCCACAGCTTGCAATCCGCCAACTGTTTCTGTTTGAGTTGTTAATGATGTAAATGTACCGGCTGCAGGAGTTGCATTACCAATAATACCTTGATAGCTGCCAGCAGTTACCGTTGTAAATGAGCCAGAACCACCACTGAATGCCGATGCGGCTAGCGTTCCGGTACTTGGGTTAAAGTTAAGGAGGGTACTATTTAATAACTGAGTATTGCCTGTAAATGCGCTGCCACCAGATGCATTTGTAAAAGCAACATAAAAATTAGAATTAAATGCACTATTTGTAACGTTAGCGTATAAAGAGACATTAGCTGTTGAGACTGTTCCACCAATTGATCCAATACTTAGGTTACTGATGTTTCCGCCATCACCTTGTAGTACAGCACCAATATTACCGATTGTTACAGCGTTTACATTGGTGGCATTAATAGTTGTAATATTACCAAATGATCCAATTAATACTGCACTGGCATTACCAATTGTTGCGGCATTAACTGTTGTGGCTATAAAAGTACCGGTTAATGTAGCACTTGCACCTGTAAATGCAGTCCCAACATTACCAATTGTTGCGGCTTGCAATGTGGTGGCATTGGCAGTTGTAAAGAACGCTGTGGTGGCTGCCGCATTACCAATGATACCCTGGAAACTACCACCAGTTACTGTAGTGAATACACCTGAGCCAGGTGTGACATTACCAATTGCCACGGCTTGTAATCCACCAACACTACCTGTTGTTAGAGTTGTTGCGCCAGTCACACCCAAGGTTGAACTAAATGTACCAGTAGTAAATGCACCCGAACCAGGTGTGACATTGCCGATCGCAACTGCTTGTAGCCCACCTGTGCTGGCAGTATTAAATGTACCAGTAGTGAATACACCTGTACCTGGGGTGACATTGCCGATAGCCACGGCTTGTAGGCCACCTGTGGTGGCCGTTGTTAGAGTTGTTGCACCGGTTACATCCAATGTACCTGTAACACTTTCGTTACCACCAATATACAATGCACCTGCAATACCTACTCCACCTGCAACTTGCAATGCACCTGTTGTGGTACTGGTTGCGGCTGTTGTAATTGTAATGCTCGAGTTACCTGATACTGTTAGTGCTTGTCTGTTAGTTGAATTACCAATAGTTACATATCCTGTTGTATTAACAGTGCCTACTAACAATCCAGTGAATATATTAGCGTTTGCAGTAACCATTGTGTTACCTGCACCCGCAGTTATTGTAGTACTACCTAATTTAAGACTAAAACCACTTAAATACAAATCTCTCCAAGCATGAGTTTCAGAACCTAAATCATATAATTCAGTTACTGTTGGTACAATGTTGCCTGTGACTGCAATGTCTCCACCAACTGTCAAGTTACCAGTTGTACTGGCTGTTGTAAATGCGCCTGTGCCTGGTGTAACATTGCCAATTGCCACGGCTTGTAGGCCGCCTGTTGTCGTAGTTAGTGCAGTTAAGTTACCAACTTTGACATTGGCCCATCCAGAGTTGGTAATACTACCTGTAGTAATACCTGTTTCTGTTGTAGCGATGGCTACAAAGGCAGCATCTGCTTCTTTCCATACAAATGCTGTGTTTACAGAGCCATATCCTGCTAGTGTTTGTAAGTTACGATTGGCAATCATACCAACATCGTATGTGGGAACACCGGCGTAACCGTTGTTAAACACAATCAATGGATCGTTAACCAAGGTGTTGGTGGAATTGATTGTGCTGGTATTGCCAGTAACGCTCAAATTACCCAGAATGGTAACGTTACTGTTAAGGGTTAATGCTGGATTAAACAGGGCTCCAGTAAGTGTACCCGATGCGATTTTAGCAAAGGTAATTGTTGCATCAGTAATCTGATTATTTTTAATCCGGGTAATATTGGCCATCGGTATATCCTAAAGTGCGTTGCTAGTATTTACCACTTGATTCGAATTATGGTGTTGCACAGGGGTACAATCAAAACGGCTTAGATTACTGACTGGTTATGTCTATATTTCTGCTAACGATCTGCGAGATTACTCCTGTATCGTCATGTGGATGTGAACCTAAATGTCAGTTGTATTTTTGGATCATCAGTTGCACTATAAAATCCACTGCTCCAACATTGTATGCCAGTACCATATGTCAATGTCAGTACGCGGAACTTGGTGGCATTATATACCATTGGAAATATTTGGGCACCGCTAGTATCATTGGTAATTGTGCCGTTGCAGTTGGGAATTACATAGGGCAGGTGTGCAAAGGTACTGGTCCCAACACCACTGGTATAAATTGGTTGGCTTGGTAATGTGGTATCAAAACTTAGACCATTGGGCAATGTGACCAAATAATCCCCCGAGCCGTTGGCACCGCCTGAGCCTGAACTTTGTATGTAAGTCATTACCACTTCCCACTGTTTTGTACCCAGTTGACGATAACTGATATTGTCCGTTGTTACTGTACCTTTTGTGGGATTGGTTGTGGTTGCTGTAAGTGTAATTGCTCCAGCACTGGTCCAAGCTGGCACGGCCAAAATACTGCCAGTTGCTGTTATGTTGCCCGCAGTTATATTACCTGCTGTAGTTAAATTGGCACCTGTGATGTTGCCTTGAGCAATAATACTAGCATCATTGCCTAAGGTTATATTTGACCATGTTCCTGTACTGTTGCTTTGAAATTGGCCGCCAAGTTGGTCCAGGAAGAACCACGAACCTGTGCCTATGGCATATTCGTCAGCAGGAACCACGGCTCCATTGGTCCATTGTATTTGTGCATAGTGTGAACCTTGCAAGGATAAACCAACTCCATTGACTATTTGGCTGGCTTTGATTACACCATTGTACGTTGGTAAGAAGTTTGCTACCTGTGTATTACCGTATGTATAAAAATTGTTGGTATTAACAATATTACCATTGACTGTTAAATTACCAGATACCACTAGGTCATCACTTAGTGTGGAATTTATGTTTACGGCCGCCCCCAAGAAACGAATGTCAATGATATCAGTTGCTTCTGGAGTTTCTGTAAAAGTAATTTGATTTGTATTAACAGTATAGGCCACTGTTGGGCGTTGAATAATACCGTTGATGCTGACAATAACCCCAATGGTTGTTGCTTCTTGATCCAACGAATAGATTGTGCTGACGCCGTCGGGTACAATCTGTTGATCTGTCACTGTGTTGGTAATTGGAATCCAGACATTACCATCATAATATTCTATAGATGGTAATTCAGTGTTAAATCGTATTAGTCCGTTTTGTCCTGATGGTCGTTGTGCTGTGGTGCCAACTGGCACAGCCAATGCGCCGGTACCATTGATTGTTACCACATTACCGGTATTGGCTGTGATATAATTTGTACTGACATTTCCAATAAATCTAGTGGCTGTTATGTTACCTGTGACAGATAAATTGCCTATTCCACTTATATTAACATTACCAACAGTGCTAGAAATAGTATTACCACTGATAGTAATGTTGCCAATTGTTAGGCCATCGGACCAGGTGACAACTCCTGTTGGGCCAATATATCTGGCACCACTGACAAAAACACTTTTACCGGTGATGCCTGTTGCTATAGATGCAGGCAAGTTAGAGCCAATAAAGTTCAATATTCCAGACTGATAGTCAAAATACCATTGGTCATCATTCAAGCCTGCCGCTTGTAATGCTGTTCCTGTTGTTTGTGGTGTGGTTGATCCTGCTGTGTCAACATACACTTTGGCAAAATATGTGGATCCAAATTGCGGATCAATCCAATTTGTCACTCCTGTTGACCAAGTGCGATTATCTGTAACTGCCAGTTCTGTACATTCAACTGTGGCAGTATATCCACCACCACCACCATCTTTGTAAACCTGTACCACACTACTTGTTGCAGAAGGTATGCTTGCCGGAATTGACGCCGACAACTGCCATAAGGTGTCGCCACGAATCAATAATGGACTAGGGTTGGCTTCGTTGTAGGCTTCCTTGGGAGGATTAGTATCTGTTTTGGTCGCGGCCCAGGCGATCTTTTTGTACAGCAGGTCTACTTTTTGTGTGTCTGAAATAGCCATTAGTAAGATCCCAAGTAAACGTTGCTGACAAAGTCATTCGGACCCAACACAACATTAAACAGGCACTGATTGTATCCACCGGTGGCTGTGGACTGTGACAAGTCGCCCGACCCCAGCGTCAACACATAGGCCACATTGCTGACAAAGGTGCTGGTAGGTACTGTTGTACCAACTGCACAACCTGTGCTGCCGTTGCCACCTGCACCGGTGTTGGCACCTGGAAATCCTGATCCAGCATAGGCCACATTTGCATCCATCCAACCGTTCAATGTTGAATTGGTATCTGTTAGCTTTGTACCCGGTGCCGCAATAAACATGCCAGCCACACGACCAGTGAATACCACTTTCATGTTTTGCATGATGGGTCTTTGGAATGCAAACTTGAAGCTCTGTGTGGTTGTGCGATTACCACCTGCAGACAAGTCTGGTCCCACTGGCAAATAACCTGTGCTGTAGTTTGTGGTGTTGACTCGTAAGTTGCCCCAACGAACTACGGCTTCTGTTGTAGCGGCCACTGTGGATGTGCTGGTGAATGCCGCTGAACTGTAATAATTTGTTCCAGTATTGGCATAAATTGGTGTAGAAATATTTGCACTACTGATCACCACACGCTTGGCAACAGTTGTGTTGCCTGCGGCAGCACCTGCATGACATATGATACCAGTTTCATCAAACCCAGTGTAAGCAGAACTATAAACATTTATCAATGCTGGCAAAGAAACTGCTGTACTTGCTCCATTAACACTAGTCAGTGTGGCACTTATATTGCCAACTGCGGCAGCGGTTCCGTTAACACTAACAAAAATATTTCCAAAAGTGTATGTGTTTGATATCACATTACCGGTATTGGCTGTGGGTATGCCACTGGACAAATAAGTGGTGGTCCCGTCGAGTTGGGCGTAAGTCTTGGTCTGTGTTGATACTAGCGTACCTGTTGTGCCTTCTGCCACCGTAGCGTTGGCCGCAATGGACATTGGCGTTGCACTGGTATATGTCTGGCCAATCCAGTTATATGCCTGTAATCCTGTGATACGAATATTACCGCCGCTTTGATAGTACGGAATGCCCGACACAGTTCTAATGGTGACACCCGACTGTGTGACATTGCTCACCGTAACACCACTTGTGACCAATGTTGGCACTGATGTTATATCATCCTTGACAAAGCCTATACTGTTGACTGTTCTGCCAGCGGCAGTGTGTTCTAAGTGTATGTCGTTATAACCCAGGCCAAAGTTTGTCAATGCCGAACTTACATAAGCACTGAATACTTTGTAGAATCCTGTTGGATAGGTAGCGGCACTGATTGCAGAGCGTGCATCAGCATCAGCTGTTACATACAAGTTGGCGTTGGTCTGAGCACCACTGGATGAGGTACTAAAGCCAACTCCGCCTGCGTTGGCGCGATTGATGTAGGCTGTTACTGTGCCAGTCACGCTGGTATTGGCCTGTGTCACTGTGCTCATTACCAATGGAGTTGTGGTGATATAGCGTGTCACACTGGATCCAGCTGAGGCTATATTGCCTGAGGTGTTGTCTAGTGCATTGGCCGCTAGTAACGGAGCATTTGTATATTGACTGGTGCTACTCATTGACAGCGTTTTGCCACTGAGTGCTGTGGGTGCTGCCGGATTACTGTTGATTGTAATGGTCAGTGACTTGCTGTTACTTTGTGATATGCTGCCTGGATTACCATGAACAGTCAAGTTGGCTGTCTTGGTTCCGGTGTTGGCATAGGTATATGTGATGTTGGCACTGGTAGTACCTGCACCTGTTGTTATATTGCCCGATGCTGTGCCATCACCAAAACCCCAATTGTATATGGTAGAGTTTTGAGCGGCCGTGTTGTATGTGAACAATGCTCTGTTGTTGCCATTATAGTCTGTGTAAATGTATCCTGATAGTGCAGTATCCCCTGTCTTGTCACTGACTGTTACTGCTGTGGCTGATATGTTTGATCTAACACTGGGAACCACAGTGACCGATACATTTGAACTTGAGAATGGTGATGCGGTATGTCCGTTAAATACCCGTAATTGACTATCATATGTGACATTGGCACCTGCGGCCTGTTGCAACGCAGTCATTGTGTAGGTATGGTTCAGCGTTTGATTTTGATAACTGCCAGTGGTAGCTCCACCACTGCCTATTGCAACGTTGCTGTTGCTGGTTGTATCGTTCCACCAATACTGATAAACTTGTTGTGCTCCAAATACTGCCGCATTGCCAGGGTTGGTTGCAGTGGCATTGGTAAGTTGCAATATGCCGCCACCATTGGCTTCCCAGTTTATCACATAAGGAACATTGGCAGTTATTGCAGGAGTATGTGTGCTGTAAACTTTTGTAGTTGTTGCCGCACTGTTGACTGATACATTACTGGGTCCAGCAGTTGTACTGTTGGCTTGTAGTACGATGTTGTATGTGCTGTCACCTGAGGTGTTAGTGTAGGTATGTACCTGTGTGCCACCCGATGTTGAGCTAATTGTGGTGGAACCATCACCCCAATACACTGAGTAATCAGTTTCGTACTGACTTGAATCAGTCAGTAATACCGCATTTCCAGTGTTCAGCGAAGTAACATTGGCTGAAAAAGACGGTATTGGATTTGGTGTGTATAGTGTAATGTAATTGGTACGAGTAAAGTCGTCAACGCTACCAATTGCACCCAGGGTGGCATTACCACCCCAAGTACCCGAACTATTTGATGCACGATAATATACTGTAAATAAACCACCCAGCACATTGCTGTAGGTATGTGTTATGGTACTGCCGCCAGATGTGTATATATTGCCGTCACCAAAGTCCCAATAAAAAGTGTTTGGATTTCCGCTGGCTGTGCCGGTAAACACAATAGTTTTAGGACTGGCGCCTGCCAGTGAGTTTGCTGTAAATTGTGCATTACCCACAAATGTACCTTGTCCAAGATTCAACGCAACTTGATTTAAATTATCAATTGCATCTGTAACTTTGGTTGTTGTGGTCCATCCGTCGTAAGCGGCATTGGCTGCCAGACTTAGGTCTGTGGGAGTTCCTAGATAAATGCTATTACCACTAAACGCATCTAAGCCTGAAATAACATTAAGATTGGCAAATGATAAATTACCTGTGCCGTCAGTAAACAGTACATCGTATTGTGATCCACCCGATAATACAACATTTGCCGGGGCGCCGAGATTGATTTTACCAGTGTCGCTGGTGATGGTGTTGCCTGCAATGGATATGTTACCCAATCGAACATTACCATTTACATCCAGGGCCTGTGTTGGACTGGCGGTGTTAACTCCCACTCGACGATTGGTAACATCAAAATAAGTTAGGTTTGTGTCAACAGAAAGATCAACCCCTTGGCGTACCAAGTCTGGTTGTAGCATTGGTCCTGATATTTTACCAAACGCCATTGTTGTTCCTTACAAAGCGTCAGTGCTATTAAAATTATGCAATACTGTAATTGTTTGTCCGTAGCCGCCTGTGCTAGGTGTAATTTGAACATACGCATTACCTGCGGTGAAGTCATAATTGACTCCAGGTACTTGCTGAACTCCTCCAACAAAAACTAAAACATTTGCTTCTTGTCCTGAAGTATAACTGTAGCTCATTGGTCCATAATATGCAGTACCATTGGCTGTTGTAAAATTATCTTTGGCTATGTTGACTGAACCAATTTTAGCAATCTGACTCCAAGCACCATCGTAGTAAAATTCAACTTTACTATTGGTTGAATTAAATCTAACAACACCATCAACCGGAGCGTCGGATAGACTTTGACTGCTGATTGGCAATCTTACACCCAACGACCCAGGTGCTATGTCAGGATTCTTTAGTAATCTTGCCATTGTTATAATCCAATCGAACTTACAGTCGAAGTAATAGTAGTTGCCGCTGAACAATTAGCTTTAACTGTGTCGCCGTCGGCCAAGATAAATTTTTCAGCAAAAACAATTAATGTGTTGTAGGCTGTAATACTGACATTAGAATAGATAATAGTACCATTGCCGGCTGTACTACCATTGGGAACTAAAAATATATTTGCGGTTGCATTGTTTGCTGTGTAATTACACAGGTGAATTGTAGTAATAGCACTTGAGCCACTGCTAACATAAATGTTAGCGGCATCACCTGTGCTAATTGCTGTGTTTAGAATAGCCATTTAATTTGTTCCTATCATCCAAAAATAATACTGTATTTAATTGCGGCACTCTTGGTTGCCAATTCGTTTGTGGAGCTATCGCTTTGTACTGTGTACAACCCTGATCCACCACCGCCGGCAGTTGAAGTGTATATCACTGTATTGCCTGCCAGTGCAGATGGCGCAACAGATGTTGTGGCCATTGCAACGTTATCATTGATTCTAACATAACTTGATGTGCTTGAATAAATTTGATAGTTTTGTACATCCAAGTTGCCGCCCAACACAGGTGCTGTATCATGTACTACAGCAGTCAGCGCCGAACCAGTACCAGATATAGTTGCAATGTTGGCATATGCTGATCCGTCGCTGGTAATTTGCCAGGCTTTGACTGTTTCATTCCAACGCAACTGCACATTGGCCAATGTTCCACGATCTACTTCAATACCAGCATTTAATGTTGGGGCAACATTAGGACTAAGTCCAGCATTCAGAGTAATAATATTGTCAAATATTGCTGTGTTTGTAGTACTGAGAGATGTTTGATTACCTAATACTATTAAATTTCCAGTTATAGTAACCAAACTAGTATCCATGGTAACTGTGTCGCTGGCATTGATTGATTTCAGCGTGTAACTGGTATTAAATCTGTTAATTAGGGCCATTGTAGTATTTCCGTTATTGTAGTATTTATGCAGTGTAAAAATATGCAGAATTCAAAAAAATAGCACCCAAAGGTGCTATTTTGTTTCTTAAAAAATTAAGATTAGTTGCTAGAAACAGTGACTAGGTAAGGAGCCGCCGCGTTGGATGCAGTTCCTAATGTCCAACGATATTTATTACCAGCAGAGTCATAACAAATTTTACCATTGAGTTTGGCAATGTTAAATGTTTCAGTACCTGCAAAAGTTGCAGTGATTGTCATTTCTCCTTGCACTGGTAAAGCATTTGCAGTCAATCTGCACTTGCCTGCGCCATAGCTTGTAGCAACACGGAAAGTTTTACTGCCAGTTTGTTTAATAATGTCGCCGTT
>Ga0208974_1000608_pt1 | contig 14649 bp, 5 predicted proteins | sample GreLakmeER15MSRF_FD_187699 | JGI IMG/M metagenome (GOLD analysis project Ga0208974, IMG submission 187699) | Freshwater lentic microbial communities from great Laurentian Lakes, MI, USA - Great Lakes metaG ER15MSRF (SPAdes) | ecosystem: Environmental > Aquatic > Freshwater > Lake | place: Great... | reverse complement strand
AAAGTTATGTACTCAAATTATTCTTTTCTTTTTTTGAATTATTCTTAGTTTCTATAGAATCCATCAAAGGGTCGCCCACGCCATAGGCGTGCCTCAAGAGGCCTCTCTAGAACCTTCAAGAATCCTAACCAAATATTCTTTAAAATCCAAAATAGGATTTTGAGTACATAACTTTGTTTTTTTAGAAATTTATAAAAAAATTTAGAAAATTTAGAAAATAAAAAGTTATGTACTCAAATTATTCTTTTCTTTTTTTGAATTATTCTTAGTTTCTATAGAATCTCTTAAAGGGTCGCCCACACCATAGGCGTGCCTCAAGAGGCCTCTCAAGATACATATTATTATTTTCTAAAAATTATAAAAAGTATTATAGAATCTCTCAAAGGGTCGCCCACGCCATAGGCGTGCCTCAAGAGGCCTCTCTAGAACCTTCAAGAATCCTAACCAAATATTCTTTAAAATCCAAAATAGGATTTTGAGTACATAACTTTGTTTTTTTAGAAATTTATAAAAAAATTTAGAAAATTTAGAAAATAAAAAGTTATGTACTCAAATTATTCTTTTCTTTTTTTGAATTATTCTTAGTTTCTATAGAATCTCTTAAAGGGTCGCCCACACCATAGGCGTGCCTCAAGAGGCCTCTCAAGATACATATTATTATTTTCTAAAAATTATAAAAAGTATTATAGAATCTCTTAAAGGGTCGCCCACACCATAGGCGTGCCTCAAGAGGCCTCTCAAGATACATATTATTATTTTCTAAAAATTATAAAAAGTATTATAGAATCTCTTAAAGGGTCGCCCACACCATAGGCGTGCCTCAAGAGGCCTCTCTAGAACCTTCAAGAATCCTAACCAAATATTCTTTAAAATCCAAAATAGGATTTTGAGTAGCGTAAGCGTATAACTTTGTTTTTTTAGAAATTTATAAAAAAATTTAGAAAATTTAGAAAATAAAAAGTTATGTACTCAAATTATTCTTTTCTTTTTTTGAATTATTCTTAGTTTCTATAGAATCCATCAAAGGGTCGCCCACGCCATAGGCGTGCCTCAAGAGGCCTCTCAAGATATATATTATTGTTTTCTAAAAATATAAAAAGTATTATAGAATCTCTCAAAGGGTCGCCCATCCCTACGGGTTGTCTCGATAGGCCTCTCAATAACACCTTTCTTGATTCCTAACCAAATATTCTTTAAAATCCAAAATAGGATTTTGAGTAGCGTAAGCGTATAACTTTGTTTTTTTATAAATTTATAAAAAAATTTAGAAAATTTAGAAAATAAAAAGTTATGTACTCAAATTATTCTTTTCTTTTTTTGAATTATTCTTAGTTTCTATTGAATCTCTCAAAGGGTCGCCCACGCCATAGGCGTGCCTCAAGAGGCCTCTCAAGATATATATTATTGTTTTCTAAAAATATAAAAAGTATTATAGAATCTCTCAAAGGGTCGCCCACGCCATAGGCGTGCCTCAAGAGGCCTCTCTAGAACCTTCAAGAATCCTAACCAAATATTCTTTAAAATCCAAAATAGGATTTTGAGTAGCGTAAGCGTATAACTTTGTTTTTTTATAAATTCCTAAATAAATAAAGTTATGTACTCAAATTATTCTCTTCATTTTTTGAATTATTCTTAGTTTCTATAGAATCCATCAATTTGTCATAGACATGTCTTAACGGGTGTTTGTTTTTAGTAGTTCTGTTTTTTTTTGATGTTTTCTTGGTTATTTCTTGGTAATTTCTCATATTACTTTTTTTATTACCAGCATTTTTACATCATTCCTCTCTGGGTTTTTGCTTTTTTATGTCTTTTTTGTTATCACTCCTTTTTTTTTGGTAATTTTGAAATATTACCAAGTTTCCACATCATTTATGTAATGTCTCCTTGCTTGTTTTCTCTTTTTCCTTATCATAACTTTAAAAGTAATATTTTCTCTCTCTTTATAATTTTATAACTTTCTAAAAAAAATTAAAAAAATAAAAAATAAAAAATTTATATAAATATATAAAATAAATATCTATAATAAATATCATTAAATTTATCAAATACAAAAATATCTGTTTTAGATTTTTTTTAAAATTTTAATTTTTTTTAAAAAATATTTTTTATTTTTTCAAAAGTCCTCAAAAGTCTTAGAGTTGTCTAAATATTACCTTTTCTCTTCTCGTAAGGTTTTAGTCCCCTCGTGATTTTTATTCCTATTAAAATGCTGTGATTTCTTGGTAATATTTTTTTTATTACCAAATATTACCAAATATTACCAAATATTACCAAATATTACCAAATATTACCAAATATTACCAAATATTACCAAATATTACCAAATATTACCAAATATTACCATGTAGATTATCATAAAAAACTAAGGTGTTACCAACATATCGTTATCATAATCCCTTAGTTTATTCATTATCTTTGATTTTTTTTAAATATCCGTTTTAGAATTTTTTAAATTTTAAAAAAAAATTAAAAAAAAAATTTATTTTTCAAAAGTCCTGAAAAGTCTTAGAGTTGTCTAAATATTACCTTTTCTCTTCTCGTAAGGTTTTTGCCTCCTCGTGATTTATATTCCTATTAAAATGCTGTGAGTTCTTGGTAATATTTTCATTATTACCTGATATTACCAAATATTACCAATTATTACCTATTAGTACCTATTACAACCTATTAGTACCTATTATAACCTATTATTACCAATTATTACCTATAATAACCTATTAGTACCTATTATAACCAGTAATAACCTGATATAATCAATTATTACCTATTATTACCAATTCTTTCTACTCAGATTATCATAATTGGTTTTGTATATCTAAACTATATCCATATTTGATGTTTCGTTTGAGATATTTGACGTTGACTCAAATATTTCTGTTATCTTCGATGTAATTTCTTTTATTTCTACATCTGGTATCGCCTGTTTATATAATTTATCTACACGTTCCTCTATTCTCTCCACCTTCTCTATTAGACTCCTAACCGCTCCATATAATGTATATTTGATTTGTGTCGTGTTTACTGTTAATAATTCTTCTATCTTCTCCTTGAAGAAATTCCTAATATTTCCAAATTTGATATTAACGTTTTACACAATTCTTATATCGACCAGTTAATCCCTTTAATTATTGAACAACTTTTAGTGAATTTATCGATTTCTCTTGAAATACTTTAATTTCTTGAAAAAAAAACAATCCTCCGACGCAGGGATTCCTAACCTTCTTTTTATTTTCTTTCGATTTTATCCTCTATTTTAACGCATCTAATAATTTGCTTTTATCATTATTATAAGTCGTATCGCATTTTTTTATTTCATATTCAGGGGTTTCACCGTCTGTATTAATTGATTTTATATTTATATTAACCTTTGCCCCTTTTTTATTTTTCTCAGTATTCGCCTTTAAAATTGATTTAGTATGTTTTATAGGTTTTATAGGTTCTTCATTAGATTTTATAGGTTCTTCATTAGATTTTATAGGTTCTTCAACGATATTTTTTTTCTTTAAAGCATATCCTAATTTTCCTATCTTCCCCCCTCTATCTAATTTCAATATCCTTTTTATTTTAAAAAAGTAGTATTGATTTATATTATATTTCTTCATAATATCACCCATTAACATATAATTATTATAATCAATTTCAAACTGGTCTAAATTAATATCTTTATCCATTCTTACCTATATAATATAATTAAATTACATACAATTTATATATAAATTATATATAAATTAGATATAAATTAGATACATTTTATATACATTTTATATACAAATTAAATACAAATTAGATACAAATTAGATATAAATTATATATAAATTAGATACAAATTAGATACAAATTAGATACAAATTAGATACAAATTAAATACAAATTATATACATTTTATATACATTTTATATACAAATTAGATACATTTTATAGGTTCTTCAATTATTTCAGGTTCTTCGGTAATATTATTATTTGTTAAAATATATTCTAACTTACCAAATTTTCTAAATCTTCATTTGTAATAAATTAAAAAACATCATTTTAGTGTTTTTTGTTTTTTGCTCTTACTATTTCCTTCATAGTTTTTTTATATTCTACTAATGGTACTAATCCCCCTTTATATCTTACAAACTCTTTACGAGAATCTGGTTTTTTATAAATTTTCATCCTTTTTCCTAAAACCTCTTTATATTTATTTTCTTTATTTTGAGATACAACAGGTTTTTTAAAGGTTTTCTTCTTCTGACTTTTTTTTAACTTTCCTCCTTCTGCATTATTTTCTGCATTATTAATCTTAACTGGGACTACTATCGGTCTAGATAAACGGATTATGCTTTTTATATTTTTATTTATTTCTGTTTCAATAATCTTTTTAAACATTATAGGTTGTAAATATTTATTTTCGTTGTTTAAATAAGAATCGAGTATGATTGAATCTTCTTCGATAGAAGTAACCTCAAAGATGTTTAGAATATTTTTTTTATAGGTTAATAAATATTCTTTCGAACTGTCGTCATCAAAAGTAACTTCTAGTCTTATTTCAATGTTTTCAATGTTTTTATCATTTAACATGTTAATTAACGTTTCTGTTTTAAATAAATCTACAAATGATTTATCAATGCAATTAATATCATTCAACATTTCACGTTCCTTCATTTCCATGTTCTCCCTTTCACGTTCCTCCATTTCCATGTTCTCCCTTTTCATTCTCTCCATTTTCTTAGTCCATGCAATTCTCTCACTTTCCAACAATTCATTATTTTCAGCGTTTATATCATCCTTATTTTCTTCAAAATATTCCTTTTCGATATCATAAAACATTTTATCAATATTTTTGCAAGACGATGAGATGACAGATTTTAATAAATTTTTTTTTTCTTTTAATATTTTACGGTTTGAGTCTTTTGATATTTTACGGTTTGAGAAGTGTTTATTTGTAATAGATTTTATTAAAAATTTTAGATTTTCTTCTTTACAAGATAGAATACCACCTTTTTTTTTAATAATACCGACACCTCCATTTTGTTTTTTTTCTTCTTCAATAATATTATTTAACATTTCAAAACATGAATCTGCAAGAATAGACTTAAAAACGTTTATTTGCATATTATTAGGTACATAAGATAACAAATCTTTTAAACCCTCTTTAAATTTTTGCGATTCCTCTAAATTTGAATTCGGACATATAGAATAAAACATTTTTAACTTTTTATATATTTTATATAATATACAAGATTATAATTTTTTTATAGTCTTTAACATATTATATATTCTATACAATAGGCAAATTAGTAGACTAGTATCATAATAGAATTCATCCATTTGATGAGGAAAAGTAATATATCTATAATACATAATGTGAAAGATTTATAGTAAAAAAAAGTTATGTTTTATATTTCGGTGTTTTAGTTATTACATTTTGTGTTTCATTAGGTTTTTGTAATCTGATATAGGATGTAATTCTCCTTTATATTTTACATACTCTCTCGTCTTATTGATGCTATCAGTCTAAGTCTTAAATTATTTCCTCGCAATTATCTTTTCGCCTCTAAAAGTATTGATTGGAAAAAATCACCTGACGTAAATGTTATCAAAAAAGCCTCTAATGTCTCAGGATGGATTCGTAATATTAAATCACTTTCCGCTATTCATACGCAATTCCCTAACATCTCTCTCAAAACTCTCGGTATCAATCTATTTAGAAGAAGTTTTGTTACTCATTTTAGTGATTTAATGAATAATAATGAAAAAAGAAAAATGGTTCATGCTATGCTCACAAGTTTCGCTAAAATTAATACCTATTACAAAAGAAACTTTGATACAGACAAAAATAATAATAAAATTATCATTAATAATCATCATAATGTCATCAATGTTCCCGATGATGTTAATGAAGTTATTGAAGAACCTGCGATTGAACCTGTAGATGAATCTGTAGATGAACCTGTGATTGAACCTATTGAAGAACCTGTCAATGAACCTGAGATTGAATCTGTGGTAAATACAGAACCACCAAAAATACCTATGACTAATGCTGAAAGACAGAGGATATGGTATGCTAACAATAAACTAAAAGAAGATTACAAAAAAGCACGTGAAAAAAATTGAAAATACGGATGAAAGAAAGGCTCGTCGTTATGTTAGAGAACTCAATCAAGGTAGAAAAAGTATTGATGACATAACCAGAAATACCATAGCAAAATATCAAATATCTTTTGTAAATGGAACGTACATTTCTGGTATTCTTTAAGATAATCACTTTTCTTGTAATTTACTTATGTTATATATATTATCTATTTTTTAATTTATCGATATATTTGATGATTCTGTAGGAATATTTGATGATTCTGTAAAGATATTTGATGATTCTGTAAAGATATTTGACGTACCTGTAAAGATATTTGATGTTATTATAGAGTTATAGAGATATTTTACGTACCTGTAAAGATATTTGATGTTGTTATAGATATATTTGATGTATTCCTAATTAGATCTTTATTATATGTTATATTTGAATCTAAATTTTCCAATTCAATATCAATATTATCTATTTTTTCTATTAGGTTTTTAACAGCCCCATATAGTGTGTAATCTATTTGCGTTGTATTCAATGTTAGGATATCGTCTATTGCTTCGTTTGTATTCAATATAATCTTACCGACTTCAACTGCCTTAGGATACACTTGTTGCACTTCTTGAGCTATGAAGCCTAATTGATGCTTGTCATTCGTATTAATGCAATTATTCTTGAAGTTAAAATTATACAGTTCTATGTTTTTAACATTCTCCAAACATTTATCATATGAAGCTCTTACAATATTATCCTTAATTCTCTTATCCGAAGTTACAGTCCAGGTAGTTAAACCGGTTTGCGTATATCCGCCAACAGACGAATAAATAGCACCACGGACATCAAGTTGATACTCAGGTCTCGTTGTACCAATCCCTACACTTCCCATATGATACACATTAGTATTAGAAGAACTATAAGTCCATTGAGCTCCTATTGGATCTAATATGGGATTTAAGATATTATAGCGGATTGATAGAGAATTGTTAGAAAACTCCTTACCGTATATATACCATTCTCCTATACCTAACCAAGAATCTAACCCCATATTTTTACCAATAACTAAAGCAAAAAATCTATAATAATTATTACTTGATACTTTTTCTTCATATTTGCTTGATATATAATCTGCCGATACAAGAGGAACTGATTTATATACTACTTGTTCCCAATCAATATTATTGTTAGAACCAAATATTTTATATACAGACGGTGCTCTGTTAACACCTCCTATAGAGGAAGCTTCTATTATGTATCTTGTTAATTTTATTGAAACAGGAAATTGAACTTTTATCCATTCTCCTGTAAATCCTCCTAAACTTAAAAGACCAGTGTATGTTCCAGCAGGTGAACCATCATATTTAGCTGTAGATTGCGTCCATCCACTATTAGTACCATTAAATACTCTAAAAGTCTCTTCTCCTATAAAAAATGTTGAAGCACTAACAATATATGTCCCATTTCCGTAAGGTTGTCCAGATACTATTGTTGTATCCGTAGTAAAGTTCCTAACAGGCGGATAGATTCTCTCTTCTCCATCTTTAATTAATAGCGTGGGGCTATGAATATATTGACCTGATTTAGGTATTATTAAAGCATTTGAGGTACTCAAATATATATCATAAGCTCCTCGCAATACAATATTACTATTATTATTAATATCGGCTATCGTAGGAACAGGGAAGTTTAATGTGTATAAATTGGGTATAGGATAAGTCTTATTATAAAGCAATGATACATCCGTCGCAGATAAAGCTCTGTCATATATACGGAAATCGTCCATTTGACCGTCCCACATTACTGTGCTACCCCAAACAGTTCTATTTATAAATCTAAAATTATAAGTAATATTAGGGATATTAGCAGTTTCAGTTCCATTAATTCTTACATTATCAAGATATACATCCCACTTTCCTGCTACATCTACACAAAATACTAAGTGTCTCCATACATTTAAAGTAGCAATTAAAGGATTGTTCCAATCACTGTAACTAAATATCGTAATATTATTAACAAATATTATTAATGCTTTATTACCACCGGATGTAGTTTTAAAACCAATTAATATTCCAGAACTATTTGATAATGATGGTTGAAAATCCATTAAAACAGCATTTGTTTCATGAGCTATAAATCTAACCCAGCAACTAAATGTTATTCCTTTACCATTCCATATACTATATGGGTTTATTGTAGCAGGAAACTCTAAATAATCAGTACTATCAAACTCAACCGCCTGACCTTCAATTATATGTGTTGATTGAATAACACTTCCAACATTAGTTAAATTATGTCCGTTCCCACTACTATCGAAATAATCACCATTAAACTTATACCAGGCAACTAAATTATCATTATTATAAGCAAAGTTAAGTCTTTTATGCGTTATGCCATCTAGAATACCAGCGCCTACAATTGATTTGAACTTAATAATTACTATACCTGAGCCACCTGACCCAGAAATAGCATTGGGCGAACCGGTTGTTCTACCTGTACCACCACCACCTCCGCCTGTTCCTGCTCCTCCATTACCTGCTGTAGGAGTCCCGTCGCCTTCGGGGTCTCCGTCTTGTCCTAATGTAATACCACCTATTCCTCCTATTCCTACACCTTCTGTAGTTTCCGATCCATTTCCACCTCCTCCTCCTCCCTTACCTCCATTACCAGCCTTACTACCGCCATATTGCCCCCCTCCGCCTCCTCCTCCCCAAAAATAACTCGTCCCTGTTATATTAATTGCTATACCATCAGCACCATTGCCTGCGGTTGATTCGTTTGGATTTACAGGAGCATTACCTCCTGCTCCGCCGCCACCATTTGAACCTGCGCCAAGACTCCCACCACTATGCCTATAACCTGCTGCTCCATTGCCTCCGTAATAATTGTAAGTATTAACTTTTATTAATGAACTTGTAAAACTTGGTTGAATTATACTTCCTCCTGATCCAAAACCTACGCCACTAATATAAGTACTACCCCCGCCTCCACTACTCCCCCCTGAACCTCCTGTTTGACCTATTCCACCAGCTCCTTGTGTTCCCCATCCACCTGAACCACCATATCCACCTCCAAAAACTTCAATACCAAATGCTTTACTACTTGAGCCATTTTGTGCCGTTGTTGAATTACCCATACCATTAAATCCAGTTCCTCCTTTTCCAATTTGAATATTATATGTTCCACTTGGAACAGTAGCATTCTGTATATATAATACACCTCCAGCACCTCCGCCACCACCAATATAAGTCCCTCCGGCTCCACCACCACCTATAATCAAGATATCACAGATAGTATTCTGACCTACTGTAATAGTATGAGTTGTTTGTGCTTCTGTTCCTCCACTGTGCACAAATGTTCTAATACTTTCAGTCATTGCCGGAGATATGACTGTAGGTTCTGTTAAAAGATTATTAGTAGGAATAGTACCAACTAAATATCTTATTATTACAATACCTGAGCCTCCCGTAGTTCCTGCTGTTCTTTCCCAATCGCCACCACCTCCGCCTCCTCCCAAACCATTTGTTCCATTTCCTCCATTTGCATTAGGAGCTCTTGCACCTATACCCCCTCCTCCCAATACTAATTCGTGGGGACTTGTGTCTGTATCCCTATTAGTATTTACCCCCCCTGTTCCACCGCCCGCGTAATATACATCAGAACCTGTTATATTATTAGAAAGTCCTATTCCTCCTTGACCTCCCCTATAATAATATACAACCCCTGTTTGTGAAAATAAATTATTGAAAAAAACACTACCGTCATTTCCAACAGCACCAGAACCACCTCCGCCTCCTCCACTATTATAAATCGCCCTTCCTCCCCGATTACCTTGTGTTGATGTATATGTTTGTGCCGTTGTAAAATCATGCCCGCTACCACCGTATGAACCGACTTGTCCTGTTGTATGAGCGGGCGCTATAACACCATTCCCACCGCCGCCTCCACCCCCATAAGCAGTATAACTTATAGACCCGCCTATTAAACTCGAATTAGCACCTTGACTTCCACCTGTTGAACCAGTTGCCCCCGCTCCACCTTTTCCTGTTTTTATAGAATATGTGCCATTCAAAGTAATATTAGTGTTATAAACATAGCCACCTGCGCCACCACCTCCAGCAGAGCCGCCGCCACCACCTCCTACAATCAAGATATCGCAAACGGTATTCTTAGGAAATACACGAGTAAAATCAGCTGTATTAGCAGTCCCCGAGTATGTATAGGATTCTACAGCATATACATTACTACCTTCTTGAATACTTACAATAGGAGTCACAGGAGCCGTTTGGATATTATCCCTGACTATAGTATCATAGATTTCATTTCTAAGATATAAATCACTCTTGACAGTCTCTATGATATAATTACTGCCGGTGCTGTATTGGACACCTATATTACTGTGATTCAAAGTAATAGGCATAGATATTCAAGATATGCTTAGATGCTCTATAATAATAATTATAAATAATTATAGCTATAAAAAACAAAGGAAAAGCAAGAGATATAATACTCTATTATAAATTGTTAATAGCGGTTTTAGGTTTTATTTTTGTTAATATAGATATTTCTAAAGATATTATCATATTTTTTTGAAATAAATATATTTCGTAGCCTGGCTCTTAATATCAAATGCTGTCGTTCTGCTACTTGGAGTTAATTTGTCTTCTGATGGCGTCGAAGGAAATTCATAAGATATATATTCTTCTATATCTGTTGCAACAGGGTTTAAGATTGAACCAAAAGTATTAGTATTTATAATAGGGGTCATAGTACCACCGCTTGATTCGTTATAATTATGTATGTTGTTATATGTTGTCTTTAAATTATTTAAAGAGTTTTCATCGGTGAGGCTAATAGTACTACTATTTTTTTTAATGCTCAACGGCGATTGTATCCCTGGTGTGGTATCAATATTATAGGTAATTTTTTTTCCTACAGCGGTTGCTTTTGCAGCATTAGCCGTTGAAATATCAAACATATTATTTAAGCTTGTTAATGTAGCTGATCCACTTGTTGTTAAGTTATTAACATTATTTGAAAATTGGGTATCAGTCGTATCATTGAAGATACCTCTATTTGTTTCATCTATATAAAATATAGGCATGTCTGATTTTAAATAGATATTACCTTCTATATTTTCTTTAATAGTTATTGTATAAGTTAAAAGATAAATTTTGTTTGAAACAACTTCTTCATCTACTGTACTTGTTATATAATCTGTCCCGTTTGTTAGCAATGTAGTGTCAGCATACAAGGTTATACTATGAGTTATATCACGGCGATGATAGATATATACTTCATATTTTGTAGTCATATCTAATGTCTTGTCTCCTAATAAATATTTTCTATCCTCGACAACTCTAGCAGCTGTTCCTGAAAAAGAAGTTTCTAAATTATGTAGTTGTTGCAATGATCTACTAGTAGAATATTTGAATATAAATTTATTACCATCTGTATGCGTGTATGTTCCAATTTCAATATCAGTATTATGTTTTTTAATCACAGTATTTAAAGGACCCATTGTAATATTATATATTCCAGCATCTAATGTTTTAGTCTCTCCGTTTAGTTCGACATTTGTTTGTATTGGTAATGTTGCTCTATAAATATTTGAAGGAAGAGTGCGTGTTTTATTATAAAGTTGCTCTACTTCAGAAGCAGACAATGATGTCTTATATATGCGGAAATCGTCCATTTGACCTTTCCATTGCCCGTCCCAATGATAAACCGATTTATTTATATATCTGAGATTATATGGTATATTAGGAACTGGAGCTACTTCTGCGTTATTAATTCTTACATTATTTAAATATATATCCCATCTACCATTTTTATCTATGCTCCATACAATATGATGCCAATTACCTAAACTTGTAACAAGATTATCATTGTTATACCAGAATATTTTGCCGTTGCAGAAGAACGAAAGTTCGTTTCCGCTCCCAATAGCTCCATGAGTAGAATTTGCAGAAATTAACATCCCATTATATACATATGCTCCGCTTTGTATATCAATTAATCTTGCCCAATTACCATGAGCTGTAAATCTAACCCAAAAACTAAATGTTATTCCATTGCCATTCCATATAGTGTATGGATTCATTGTAGCCGGAAACTCTAAATAATCGGTATTATCAAACTCAATTGCCTTACCGTCTATTTTTTGCGCAGTTATAATTGATGTACCGTGATTGGTTAAATTATTACCATTTCCGCTCACATCATTATAATTATTATCAAAGTTATACCAAGCAAATAAATTATCATTATCATATTTTAATGTTATTTTCTTATCATCACCATCCTGTTGTGGAACATTTTTATATCTTATAATAACAACACCCGAACCGCCATTACCTCCTACAGTCTCAGACCAAGCTCCGCCACCTCCGCCCCCTCCTGTATTTGCTTGCCCATTACCTCCATTTCCATAGTTTGTATATGAAGTGCCGTTACCACCTCCTCCTTTTCCACCAATACCAAATGTAGGATGTCCGCCTCCTCCTCCTCCTCCTCCGTAAAAAATATTTCTTCCTGTTATATTGAAGCTTCTGCCATCTCCACCATTGCCCGGTACTCCACTACTTGGCGCTATATTAGCAGCGGCAGCTCCGGCGCCGCCACCACCCGCAGCATTCGTAACACCGCCGGCTCTAAAAGCAGTATTACTGCCACCTGGATTGCCATATATTTTTCCGACAAACCCACCTAATGAACTTGATTTTCCTTTATCCCCTCCGGTATTTATATTTTGATTTGGACCTGCTGCTCCGCCTCCAGAACCACCAACCGAACCTATCCCTAGAGCATGACCTCCTGTTGTTCCTCCTCCTCCTTCGGCAATTATTCTTATAGTATTATTACTATTAACTATAGAAGATTGCGAACCATTATCACTTACATTAGTACGATGTCTTCCTGCACCACCATTTCCAACATTTATTGTATATGTTCCGGCTGGTAATTGAATATCCGGTAAATGAACAACAGCACCGGCTCCACCACCACCACCTATACCACCACCACCTCCACCTCCTCCACCAACAATTAATATTTCACAATCTGTTTTAGTATCAAAAGTTTTTGTGTAAGGTCTTGATGTATCTGTATATATTTCAACAGTATGTATATTAGCAGGGGTATTATTTATAATTTTTTGAAATGATGGTTCTTCGCTTGAATTTAATATTGTTTCATCTGACGATATATCTTCTACCTTATACCCCAACATATTTAATTTTAAGCCATTTATTAAACCGCTGGTTGAAACTAAAAAGTTTCTTCTTGAAACTGCTATTGTATTATCAAATATTTTATCCAAAAATTTATCCCGCGTATTAATGCTCGTTAAAAATGTGTCTCTTTCTCTTGTATATGTTGTTATATTAGTATTAGCTGCTGTTTCATTTGAAATAGCATCGGCATTTGCGGTTGCTATCTCTGCTATAATTTTATTCTCAATAGCTTGTTTAAGAGCATCCTTTGTAGCATATGAACTTGCGGCGCCAGGAAAGTTTGTATTGTCTATTGTTACAGAAACATTACCAGCTGATATATCTACTATTCTATTAACATCTATTTGTTTGTTATCAATAATTGTATAAGATTTTATATTTTTTTGAATATGAGAACATAATAATTCTCTATTAAAATTATATATTTTTATATTAATATAATTGGAATCTACAGATAAAGTGCTATTGCTCTGGAATATAAATTTACTATCGCTATACACATAACTAGTATTTCTATCAGAAGATGATAATAAATCAGAAAAACTCGTTGTTGGACTAATTGTAAATATGTGATTATTAGCACTATTTATAGTTATTTGATTTATGGCTGTAATAATATTATTGGCATTTAATGTTAATCTATATAATGCTAAATTATCCAATGTTGTGCCATCCAACTTATTCGAATATATTAAGGAGCATATTGAATTTTTTAAATTTGTAAAATAACTGTTTATTTCTTCTTGCGAAGTACCTAATTTAAAATTCATTTCCATATAGTCTTCATTAACGCCACTCGGACCGACCTTTAATTTGGAATGATTACCTGTACTATAATTTATTAAAGCATTCCCTTGATATCTATATTTATTATCTGTTTCTGTATCAGACATTTTTTTAAAACATTTAGAACGTTCGCTATAATTAGTTATAGCATCTTTATTTGTTTCGTTGCTTCTTGAAATAATCTTTTTTGGTACATCTATATAAGTTGAAGAAGGACCAGGTTCTTTAATTGTATCTATTTCTTGCCAATCATCTTGATAAACATATCTAACAGTATCATTTGGATCATCAAACTTATTGTTAAATTGTACTTGACAAGCCCTTAGCGTAACTTCGGTTCCACTTGTTGGAAACTCGTTGTATATTAGGGAATTGGCTAGAGAATTATGTGTATTATAGCTATCATCAATAATATCAGTATTTGTATATTTCTCAATCAATTCATTGTGTTTTGTGCTGCTATTCTTGAGATAATATATGATTACTATGATTAATATTAATATTAAAATTATTAATGTTATATTTTGAATATTATAACTCATATTACCAATAGAACATTTTTCTATCATATTG
>Ga0208974_1000606_pt1 | contig 14690 bp, 17 predicted proteins | sample GreLakmeER15MSRF_FD_187699 | JGI IMG/M metagenome (GOLD analysis project Ga0208974, IMG submission 187699) | Freshwater lentic microbial communities from great Laurentian Lakes, MI, USA - Great Lakes metaG ER15MSRF (SPAdes) | ecosystem: Environmental > Aquatic > Freshwater > Lake | place: Great... | reverse complement strand
CATATCAGCCCCCGTAAATGATGAAATAACCCACAAAAGAGCAAAACATGACGCATGCAAAGATGAATGCATGCAGTAGGTCAGTGAAAAAGCTTTTCATTGTTTACTCCCTGATATCGCCTGAATAGGCCCGTTCTGCTTCCATTGACAAAGCAGTAAGGGTGTTCTTATCAAGAATTGACGTTACATCCGTGCAATCAAAGTAAACCGCTATCAATCGGTCAAGGTAAGACGGGATTTCAAGGTCTAGCACTACAGTGACAATGCCACCGTTCAGGGTTGTTTTGTATTCATGTTCCATATCAAGCCCCTTGATTCAAAAATTGCTCATAAGCCACCATGTCAGCATGGACACGGTTAAAAAGCCCGGAAAATGCCTTTAAAAGGGTTTCGCGGTTGTTTTGATCTGCAAGCATGTATGCACATGCAATAGCGCTTGCAAAGCTCCCGTAATGGTCTTGCATGCGTTTTGCTGTTTTGTATGCCTGATCTTCAGTGAGTGTATGCATGTTATCGATTCCTTTCGATTGTTGATAAAAGTAGTGCCCTACACCTATATAGCATGGAAGAATCGTGCCAGTTGTCGTAAGTTGTTGATTCTATTGACCCCTTCAAAACCCTATGAGGGCAAACCCTTACAACCATGTTATTCATATCAAGTGAATTCAAATGCACTGTAAATTGTGCATAACCTGTGCATAACTTTAGGGGTTTTGTATAGGTGGAAATCGGGTCAAAAGCATGTCAAAAAAGAAAAGAAAAAAGAAACCCCAATTCTGTCTAAGCCTTACCCCATAAGGGCTAGAGAGTAGAAGAGACAAGCTTTAGACCTTCCAGCGTTTGACTGGATCAGACAATGGAAACAACCCCAATAATCAATAGTGATTGGGCCCTCACCGTCAGACAATCACTAGGCCTATCCAGAGCACGAACAGACCCCTACTGGCTACTACCCCCCTAGGAATAGCTAGACCCCCCTAGAATCGCGTTTAAATGCGTTTGTACCCCCCTAGATTCGGGAGGGGGTAGGGCTGGCCCTGGAGCAAAAAGAGGGGGCCCACTCACCCATTCCCAAAATTCCTACAAAAACTTTTCCCTCCTGTCTCAATCTGGAAACGCAAACTAAACCTGAGTATTACTTCTCTAGAAGAAAAACCCTTGAAACTAGGAAAAGTGCCAGTTTTACCGGGGTTATATAAAAAATTGCCAAGCAGAAATGTAGTACTCGCAGTCCTGTATAAATTTTTTTGCTCAAAACTTTTCTGGTTGTTAGAATGCGGTCGGTGGTTAAGCAGTGAAAGCTGTAGGGCTGGGGGATCTCGGTTGCCACCTACTATTGAAAGGTATTGCATGAATCACGAATGGACGCTCTCACATCCTTTGCATGATGTGGATGACATCGTTGAACTGGCAGACAGTGTGTTTGGCATGGAAGCTGATGGCATCTTGACCAGGGACAGGAATGTGTTTCGTAAGAATGTGACGATTACGGCTACTGTCCAACTGTTTGACAAGGGTAAAGAGTTCTTAGCTGTCTGTAGACCTGTGGATAAGTCTGTGGATAACTTATTGGCTTACTGCTGGTTTGACCGTGGTGGGTACACAACCTACGCAAATGAGGAGATCTCAAACGCCAAGTTCCACCATGTTGACTTGTCTCTTCCTGTTAGACAACGTGTTAAATTGATCCATGAGATGATTGACCAACATATCCTGTGGGCACATAGTTGGGGTATTCCTGTTATCTGCTCAACCAGTATCCGAAGTGAGCATGATGGGTTTATGAGAATCCACAAGAAACGTGGATTTACCACTAACGGTAGTTATGCTTGGATAAGAACCGAGAATGCTATAAAAGGTTTGACATGAAAAAACCCAAAGACGCTGATATTCTTTTTGGTGAGATCAGACCAGAAGGCAGCAACGTGACTGATCCTGAAGAGCTGGAGAAGAGAAAACACTACATGAGGATGAAGAGGGCCGAGAAAAGGGCTATGGGTTTGGCTACTGGTGAGAAGTTCCCCAAGCAAGAGGCTTCTAAGCCTCAACAGAGACAGCAAAAATCGATTGTTAATCGGGTTACTGAATACGGCGCTTTGTTCAACAAGCTGAATGAGGAGAGGTTGGCTAAAGGTCTGCCTCCTTTGAAAACAGCAATGGAGGTACTGATTGATGCGATGCAATCTGATGAAATTGATATCAAGGATAAAGCCCGTATTGCTGATAAGCTGGCTCCGTTTGAATCATCTCGTGCCCCAATCATTTCTATTGAGCATGTGAACAACGTCAACAGAGAAGAAGAGGTGTCTGCTGATGACGCTCTTTCCGACTTCTTGACGGCTTTGCGTAAAGTGTAATAATCCCATTACTTTCATGAAAGGTTAGTATGTCTACCAACTTCCTGTACGCCCAAGCGCCTAACCGCACTGGCAACATGTCCAAGCACTGCCCAACCAAATCTGGTGGTGCAACCAATGTAACTGGTCCCAAGCACGGTGTGTCTGGCCCCAAAGGTCAACAAGGCGCTCCTAAGGCTGGTGGCAACATCGCTAGTCGCAATCAAAAGGTTCAGGTCAGCACCCATGCTGATTACTGTGGGACCATCAAGAACGATGGCTACATGGACAAATCTGTTAAAAACTATCTGGGGTAAATCATGTCCTACGGAAAAGTAATCTCTGGCGGTAAAGCCATGACCAATGGCCTAACTAAGAACATCAACAACAAGCTCAAAGGCTTTGAAGAAGGTCACAAACGTGGTCAGACTCTGGCTACTGCTGTTGGCAAAGCTTTCAACCAAAACCCTCTTTCTGATAACCACTTGAATAACATCAACGTGGCAGCAGCTAAGAAGTTCACCACCCCCAAGCTCCCAACCAACGTATAAGGTAATGTATGGCAACGTATGATATTGCGGCACTGAAAGAAGATCTACCAACGGCTAAGGACCTTGCTCAATTTGTCTATGACAAAACGAGCATTGCTCTTGACCTTGTTGGCAAACCCAAAGAAGAACAATACCAAGTCGCTAAAAACGCCTTGGAAGGCAAGAAGATCCCGACTGAATTCCAGACGGATCTGAACCCTTACATTGATCGAAAAGAACTTATCCCTGCTGATGAAAAGCGGATTCTTCCTCCTCGGAGTAAAGATCTGCCTGACGAAGGATCACAGGTTCATTTCTTTGGGGCTACCAACATGCCTCACCCGTCAGACCCTCAGTCCGACAAGAAGGTGCAGATCAACTTCCGCAAGTACGACAACGGCGTAATCACTTTCCAGGTGATGGGTCCATTGGAGCAAGTTGCTATTGGCGAACGCATCAACAAGTTTGGTCAGAAGCAACCTGAGAAGTATTCTTGGATTGACCCTCGTACCGAAGAAATGGTGTTGCGCCGTGCTGATGGCACATACACTGAAAAAGGCCGGGGCATGTATGCTTACTGCATTGGTGAAAAGGGTGGTGGTATCTGGTCCCTGATTGACCGTGACATGCTCAACATTGTCCAGAAGAACGTCACCAATCCGTGGGTCTAATGGAAGATCACAGCGCAACCTTTCGGCAGAAGTTATCTGCCCAGGCAGAGACTTGTGCAAGAAAAACTCTTGAGTGGTTGCAAAAGGATCTTCAAGGAGATCGTGTACTAAACCCTGAAGAGGTTTTTTACCTAGCATCTGCTGCTGATCTGCTGCTGACCATGCGTGACACTTATGGCAAAAAGTGAAGCCAGTGATTACATCCTTCCGATTTACAAAGATCGGGCGCTAAAGCATTTGATTAAGTTGGCTGGAGGTAAGGCTGCTATCAAGCACCTTGATTCTGAACAGCTTAAAAAGATGAAAGATGCTAGGGATGTAATCGCCAAAGACATGCAGTACAACACCTTGAAGTGGTTTAGACCCTTCAAGTACCAATCTGAGTTCTTTGAAACTGGCTCTCGCTTTACCCGTAGGGGAATGATTGCCGCTAACCGTGCTGGCAAAACAGTAGCTTCTACCTATGAGGCTGCTTATCACCTGACAGGCAGATACCCAAAGAACTGGAAAGGCAAGGTTTGGGATAAGCCCATCATTGCTATGTGTTCTGGTGAATCCTGGGAGCAGGTGGCTAAAACACTGCAAAGCAAACTGCTTGGATGTGATGACATCAAGCAATCGTACAAATTAGGAACAGGCTCCATCCCGCTTGAGTGTATTGACGATAAGTCATACCGCACAGATGGGGCCAACGTCCTGTCTATTGAAGTCTGGCATATCTCTGGTGGCAAATCAAAACTCTACTTCTCCAACTACACACAGCAAGTGCGTCATCTGCAAGGTTTTGAACTTGACCTTGTTGTCTTGGACGAGCAACCACCAGACGAGATCTTCTCGGAGCTTGTTGTCCGTACCGCACAAAGGAACGGGCAGGTACTGTGTTCATTCACCCCACTCAAAGGCATGTCAGGACTTGTTCGCAAGTTCTGGGACAAGATAGAGGGCTACACCCATGTTCGTGTAACCTGGGACGACATCCCTTTTGAAAACGAGTGGAATGAGAAGTTCTTTAGCCAAGAAGAACGTGATCAACTGTCTCGAGACTTTATGCCGTGGGAACGTGATTGCCGAATGAAAGGCATCCCCCTGGTTGGCAAAGGCGTGGTATTCCCACTACTTAGCTGGCCTACCTACAAAGCAATTGATGTTGATCTGAAGAGCAACGAGAAGATGGAACGACTGATTTCATTTGACTTGGGCATTAAGAATGACCCAACGGTGATCAGCTTCTTCTTTCGGGATCCTGTGGAAGAGGTCATCTACTTGCACCGACAGATTAAGGTGGCTCAAGGCGAAACCCCAGACGAGTACGTCCATTACCTGATGGACAAAGACACCAAGGGTGTTCCTATTGCCCTGCCCCATGATGCAACCCAAGCAGGACGGTACACTTTGACAGAACAATCGGTGCGTGAGGTGTTTGAGGACAACTATGGCCTAAACTGCATCGCAGGTGCTATATTGAACCCAGTGAACGACCAAGGCAAGGTAACCAACCATAAGTCCTACGGAATCAATATAATGCGGCTAGGCATGGAGCGTGGCACATTTAAAATAAATGAGTCTTGCGTGGATTTTTTGGATGAATCAAGAAACTATGCCATTGACGAAGCTGGACGATTTAGTGATCCCGATGACCACATTGACTCTGCTCGAATTGGTATTCTGGCTTTGATTCAGGGTCATGGAGAATCTATGGTTAGCCGAGCAAACGCATTCCAATACCGTAGACCAACAGCCGTTGATGGCAAGGTGCAGAGAATTTAAGGATAAATCATGTTAGATCGCCAAAATATTATCGTTGAGTACATCGAAGCACCTGCTGGCAACAAAGGGATTGTTTTCCAAGTAGCTCACGAAGTCTATTTGAAAATGGTGGATTATTTGCGATTAACGCAAGCAAAAAACACTTTTAACCGTCTTTCTGATTACCACTACTTGAATATTGCTGTCAGCAACTCCACTGAGCCAATCAGGGGAATTGATTACATCCACCCCGTGGTAACTCCTGGTGTTGATTACGCTACAGCCATCATCACAAAATGCCTGATGCCTAACGGCAAGGTTAATTTTGAGTTTGAGCGCTTTAGTGAGATGGACAGTGAGCAATCCAATCAGGCTACCGAGATGGTCAAGTACATGATCAACTCCAAGAATGATTCTTACGCTTGCATCCGAGATTGGGCCCAAGACTCTTTGCTCCACAAGAACGGTATTGTTATGGTGTCGCCTGTGCGTGACCCCATTACCCAGTACAAGGAAGTGGAAGGCACAAAAGACCAATTGCGTGTGTTTGAGACTATGGCTGCTGAAAAGGGCCTGACAGTTAAGCGTCAAAACATGCGTAAGATTGACGTAAACCTTGAAGGCGTGATGCAGGAGATGATGACTCCTGATGACGAGCCAGGGACGATGCAAGAAGAAGTCAATGATGCCATTTTGGCAAACACTGTCTACCGTGCCAAGTACAAGATGACGGGATTCTCGACATCCGTCCGAATCAAGCATGTTGCCCAGCATTACTTTGTGTGCAACCCCACAATCCCCAACATTCAAGATCAAGACTTCCTTGGGTTTTATGACCCAATGACGATCCATGAGTGCAAAGCCCAATTCCCTTATGTTGACCTTGAAAAGCTTGCTGAACACGCTGCCTATGGTCCTGCTGGTGCTTATCAGGCAGGTGCATTGGAAAACGATCTTGCTTTGCATGCTCGTGATTCCACTCCTGTTCCCGGTCAAGGCGTAATTGCGTCTGCTGGTGCTGACAGGTACAGCCGAGTGATCATGCTGACTACGGCATGGATCCGCAAAGACGTAGATGGTGATGGGGAAGAGGAAATCGTTGAGGTTTGCTTCTCAGGCTCTTACGTTCTGTACGTCAAAGAGGTGGACTTCATTCCTTTGGCTGCAATGTGCCCCAAACCCATCACAGGAAACTTCTTTGGTTACTCTTTGGCAGAGCGTTTGGTTCCTATGCAGGAATACGCTACATCAATTGCCCGTGCTGAGATGGCTTTTGCCATGCAAGCCTCGACTCCTCGTATTGGCGTAAACCCAGAGTTCATTGATGCCGAAGAGATCCAACGTGGCGTGTCTGCCATGTTTATCTTGGACCGCAAGTTTGATGCTACCAAGCACATCTATGAGTTTGGAGCCATGCAGGGCAATCTGGCCTACGTTCAGTCGTCTATGCAGCGCTTTGAAGCTGACAAGATGGCAATGATAGGCATGACAAGCCCCAACGATGTGCTGAACCCTGAAGTGATGAAGGACGGCAACTCAGGTTTCAAATTGCAACTGGCAATGGGTCCTAACCAGTTGATCCAAGACGAGATGGTCAAGAACTGCGCTATTGGTTTGCGAGACATGATCTATATCGTGTGGAAAACCCTGATCCAGTACTCTGATGACTACAACATTCAGCAGTTAGCTGCCATTTGCGGCAAAGGTAAGCCATTCATGGATGCCATCTCAATGGATAACTATGAATTCATTGACCGCAAGCTGATTAACATTGATTTGGCCTTGGGTTTCTTGTCTGACGAGAACCGTTTGACTCGCCAACAGTTAATCGGTCAAGCCCAGCAGCAATTTGGTCAAGCAATGATGGCTTTGGACCCAAGTGTTCCTGAGTTGTTTTCTAAAATTCGCCGTCCATACGAAGACACCTTGCGTGTTCTTGGAGTTAAAGACGTTGATGCTTATTTGCCAACCTTGGAAGAAGCCGCTAAGATTATTCAAGCACAAGCAGCCAAAGGACCAAGTGCTGAACAGCAAGAAACTCAATCTAAGACTGATTTGAACAAGGCCAAGACAGACGAGACTATTGCCAATACATTGTTTACGCAGAAGAAAGCTGAAGACATTGATACTGACAACATGTTCGAAGCTTTGGCAGCAAAACGTGATAAATTGCATTCTGTTCAAGTAGATTAAGGAATTGTAATGAAAAGCTTGGTATTAAATATCCGAAACTATTTCAATCAACGGACTCGTGCCGTTGATGCACAAAAGGAAGCTGATGTAACTCGCAAAACTCTAGTAATTGAAAATGGCGAAAGCGCCATGCGCCTTATGAAGAATGAGGATTTTGCACTGCTGTTCAACCTTTACAGGTTCAACATGCTGGAAAGGCTTGAAGACAGTAGAGCTGATCCAGAACGTATTGAAAATGCACATTATGTTGCTGGAGTCCGAGATTTCATTGGTTTCATTGAGAAAACAGAATATCTTGGAAAAGTGGCAAAGAAAACAAACACTTAACCAAAGAGAGTAAACTATGTCAGACGTAATCGCAGATGCGACCGCCCCTGAGCAAACTGGCGCTGTGAATCCCGCCGATGCCATCGCTGCAATGATTGCCGCTAACAAGCGTAACAATCCGCAACCCGAAGGCAGTTCACAAACGACAGCAGGACAAGATGAGGTGAAAGCCAAATCCCCTGAGGCGGCTCCTGTTGAAGGAACCGAACCTGAAGATGGTATTGCAAGTGAGTCAGAAACTGTAGATTTGGAAGATGATGCTGAAGCCACCGATGGTGTAACTGACGCAGTTAACTTCCTAGAGTTTGCAGAGCAGAATCCCGACATGATGTGGAGGATTCCTAATAAGGACGCAGAAGGCGGCTTTATTGAGATCCCTGTATCCAAGGCTGCTGCTATTTTGGGTCAAGGCAGTGCTATCCATGAAAATGCTCGCAAGCTTAAAGCTGAACGAGCCGATTTTGAAGAATATGAATCGAAGCGCAAGAGTGAACTTGATGGTTTGCAGATAGGCTTGGAGTTGACAATTGTTCCTCAGTTGCAAAGTGCTGCTGATGAACTGATTACGATCCAAGAATATAACCAGCAATGGCAGCAGATCTATCAAAGCACGAACGATCCTAGTCAAAGGAGCCAAGCTGAAGCAGCAATGCGACAGAATGCCCAGTTGATCCAGGATAAGTCGGAGTTCATTAAGGCGAATCGGCCTAAAGTTGAACAGTTTTATCAGCATCGATCTGCAATGGTCCAAGAAACCTTGGAAAAAGCTAGGCAGTCCTTTACTGATAAAGAATTGAGCAACAAGGCAATCTTTGGTGAGATTCGAGAGAAACTCAGTAAGGATTGGAAAGGTTCTAGCGGTTCTTTTGTTCCTGGTGTGCCAAACATTGATTTGGTTTCTAGTGACGAATACCTGCTGGGTCTATTGCGGGATGGTATGAAATTCCGAGAAGGCCCTAAGGTAAAGAATGCTGGTGGATCTCTGGCTGCGGCTAGTCGTCCAGTAGCAAAAGCTAAGACAGCTCCCGATAATGAGATGGAAAAACTTCAAAAACAGGCTAAGTCCGGTGATAAGAATGCAGCTCGTGACCTTTTAGCAACAATGCTTGCAGCAAACAAACGCAAGCGTTAAACAGGAGTTTTAAATGTCTACCATCACCTCTGCCAACCTTGGTAACGGCAACGGCTCGTATACCACCGACATCGTGGTCAAAGACCTCGACATGACTGTCTCTAACTATGTTAAAGACCGTACCCCCCTGACCAACATGGCTATGTCCAAGAAGCGCAAAGTCAACTCGACTCTGCACATCTGGCCTGTTGATTACTACCGTACCCCAGCCTTGAACGCCAAGCTGGAAGGCGCTGCTGTTCAGTCCTCGCAAGCGGCTGACAACACCCGTGCCAACTGCGGTAACTACACACAGATCTTTACCACCGTCATTGGTGCTACAGGTACTGCCCGTGCTGTTGAGCAAGCTGGTGGTGATCCACAAGCCTATCAAGAAGTCAAGCAATTGACTGAGATTATGTTTGACGTTGAACTTCAGATGGTTCGTGCCGATGGCGCTTCTATCAAGTACAGCGGTCAAGCTGGTACTCAGCCTTCTGGCTCAACCACTGTCAACTCTGGTCGTCGCTTTGGTTCGCTGTACTCGTTCGCTGGTACACGTTCTGGCAACGAAACAGACGGCACTGCTGTGTTGAACTTGGCTACCAGCGATGGTAACGATGTGACTTCTGCTACTGCAACCAACCAGCCTTTTAACGGCTTGTTGTCCAATGCTGGCTTGGGTTACTTCACCTTCTCGTCTGGTGTGACTCTGCAACAGTTCAGCCCTTACCTGTACAAGCAATTGGTTACCACTGCTGAACAGCGCTTCAACGCCAAGATTACGAACATGGTTGTCCCCACCTCCATGCGTACACACATCTCGGACATGATGCCTACCAGCCGTTCGATCAACCGTTTTAACCCTGCTGACAAGGGCGACACGATTGGTACTTACGAAGGTGACTTCAACTACACCTACCAGATCGATGACTCTTGGGTTATGGACCAAACAGGCGCAGATAACACTTCTGCCCTGTTCCTGAACCCTGACGTTATCCAGTGGGGTAGCTTGCGTGAACTGGGTCCAAACAATGAAGTGTTCAGTTCTGCTGACGCTTCCTTGGACCAGTACATCATGGAAGGTACGCTGATTGTGCGTAACCCAGCAGGTGTTGCTGTGTTGGCTAACATCAGCCCAACTGGCGCTGCTGTAACTGCTCCTCGACCAGCAGGTCAGTGCCAGCGTTACTTGACTTAAGCTTCAAAGCTTTTCTGAAGGGGCTCCGAAAGGGGCTCCTTTGGTAAAGCATGGAGAAAGCAATGACTGAAAACGAAGACATCAAGGTAAACGAGAAATACTACTCAGAAGGAATTCTGGAGGCTGGTATTGATAGCGTATTTCGTCATAACGACAAACTGTTTAATGAGGTCAAGTCTGGCACTTGGTCACAAACATTTAAAACAGATAACATTGACTATAAAGTCGGTGCTATTGACGGCAACAGGTATGTTCAATACGAACAAAAAAACGTAGAGAACGTCAAAGAGTTTTGCAAGCAGCAGCGTGAGTTTTACAAGGTTCACGGCACTGATAATCCATTCTTTGCTGGCACTGCTCACATGATGCAACTGCCAAAATGCTTTGCTCATGAGATCAGCTCTAAGTGGTTTAACAACCGTCCTTGGGAATTGATCAAGCAAGACAAAAAAGACAAGATTTTGTTCTACGCCATTGTGAATGAGTACTACAGCGATTTCGTTTGTCACCCTAGCGGCAAAATCCCTATTCCGTATAATCCTGCTGTACCGACCAAATAAGGATGCGACATGGCCCTTTACATTCAATCCGCTAACGCTCTTGTTAGCCGTGTAGCCCAATGGGTGGGGGCCATTCCCAGCACAATCGGCATCAACGCAACAGCATACAACTCCACCACCAAAGTAATTACCTGCTCTGCAAACCCAACTGCTCTTGTTCTGATCGGTGACTTTATTGGACCCAACATCATGGGTCCTTTTGCTTGTGTCATGGCAGTATCGTCTACCACCATTACGGTTGATGACCCAGATGGCACATGGACAGGTTTAACTTTGCCAACAACCATTCTGAAGCTGCCAACAACCTCTTCTTTGGAGATCCAATCCTGCATTCAGATGGCTGAATTGAAGATGCGAACAATTGAGATTCCTGCTCTGCGTTCAAACCCTTACGATGCAACTCCTACCGTTCTGGTAACAAACTCACAAGGCATGGCTCCAATCCCTGCTGACATGTGTTTCCCAATTCTGTTCTTCCAAGAGAGTCAACCTACACAGCAACCCCCAGGTGGCAATAACTTGGGTCCTTGGATTGTGTATGACAGGGTTGGTGACCGAGAGATCATTCGCAGACGGATGATTGACCAGTTGTACATCCGTCCTTTTGGTGTTCCACGGGTTATTCGGGCTTCTTTTTCTGAAGTCGGTCCTAACTATGTGTTTACCCCAAACCCCGGTGAAAACGTCATCATCAAGGCGTACTACCAAAAGACATTCCCATTCCTGTTTAGCCCAACAGCAGATGTTGTTTATCCTATTGTTCAAAACAACGGCATCTTGGCTTCATTTCCTGAGGGTTATCTGTACGGGACTTTGTGGGCTTACTACGATAAGAACAAAAACATTGAAGAAGCTCAAAAATGGATTGGACGATTTGATGATGCTTATGGTCTGATTGAAGACCAGAATTACAAAGGAAAATGGCGTGGTGGTGATCAACACCTCACTTCTGAATTTCAGCCAAGAACCTACCGATATTCATTTAAGTGAGGTAAAACATGGCTACAAGCGGTCTTTACGGCTCTAGCACAGCAGGTGTTGTACCTGCTAACCCTGGTGCAGAAACAACTGGTCTTTACGGCACTACAGTTAGATTTGGTGTAACAGGCCCTACAGGTCCCACTGGCCCAACAGGAGCCACCGGGGCAACAGGCCCTACTGGTGCTGTTGGTGCAACTGGCCCTACTGGTGCAATCGGCTCAACTGGTCCTACTGGACCCACAGGCTCGCAAGGCATTCAAGGTCCTACAGGTCCTACAGGCAGCACTGGTTTAACTGGAGCTACAGGACCTACAGGCGCTCAAGGTGTTGTTGGTCCAACAGGATCAACTGGCGCCACTGGTCCTACAGGGCCAACTGGTGACACTGGCTTGACAGGTCCAACAGGTCCTACGGGTTCCCAGGGTATTACTGGTCCTACAGGCTCTATTGGCCCAACAGGTCCGACAGGCTCTACAGGTGCAACTGGTGCTGGTGGTGCTTTGGGTTATTGGGGTTCTTTTTGGGACACAACAAACCAAACTGCTGGTGCAATCAATACGCCTCAGGTCATCACAATCAACACAACAGATCCTGCTAGTAATGGGGTTTCCATTGCTTCAGGCAGTCAAGTTACTTTTAGTAACGCTGGTGTTTACAGCCTTACTTTTTCAATTCAATTCACCAACACCAGTACAGCCAATGGCTCTACACAAGTTTGGTTAAAGAAAAACGGCACAAATTTACCTGACACCAATTCACATTACGATGTTCCTGACAAGCAAGGAAGCTCGTTTTCGTCTGAAATTTTGACAGTTAATTTTGTACTGGAATTAGCTGCCAGCGATTACATCCAAGTCTTCTGGCAAACAGCAACAACAAGCGTTAAGCTGGAAACTCTTGCGGCAAGTGGTGGATATCCAAGAACGCCATCCATAATCTTCACTGCAACGCAAGTGATGTACACCCAGCTTGGCCCAACAGGTCCAACTGGCACAGCAGGTATAACAGGTCCTACAGGCCCAACAGGAAATAATGGTCCTACAGGCCCAACTGGTGATGCTGGTACTACAGGTCCAACTGGCCCAACTGGCCCTGTTGCCAGTAATGGTGCTGGTAATTCTTACGCCTGGTTTCTCGTTTAAGAGGTAAATATGTCAACACTAGTTCTTGATGCAACCACAAAGACCATTCAGGTGGCTATGTCTGGTGCGGCTGCAACCGCAAACCCAGATTTCACAGCAGCTTTTGCTGACAACAACGGAACTTCTTTTGTTGAAGCTGCAAGTGATGGCGCTTTGTCAGGGTCCACTGATGTAGTGGTAGTTGCTGCTCCTGCTGCTGGTTTTCGCAGAATCATCAAAAAGATTTTCATTGAAAACAAAGACACCGCAGCAGTAACTATTACTGTCAAATACGACAACAATGCAACACAACGAACCATTGCAAAAGTCACTCTGCAAGTTGGTGATACTTGGACAACAGATGGCACTTTTGATACAAACGGCGCTCTGAAGCAAACCCTTGGCTCTGTTAACTTGAACAGCGTCACCGGAACTTTGGGTGTTGCCAACGGTGGTACTGGCCTGACATCCCTGACTGCTGGCTACATCCCCTACGGAAACGGCACATCGGCATTCGGCAACGAGTCCAACTTGAGCTATGACGCTACCAACAACCGTTTGGGTGTGGTCGGTACTGGCTACAGCCCCAACATCACGCTTTCAGACGCAGCCACAATTGCTTGGGACACAACAACAGGCCAAGTGGCTACCTTCACCTTTGTTTCCTCAAACCGCACCGTTGGAGCGCCCACAAGCCTTGTTTCTGGGGCTTTCTACGCACTGGCTGTGATCCAAAACGCTGGCTCTAACACCCTGACATGGAACAGCGTGTTCAAGTGGGCTAGTGGCGTTGCGCCAACACTGTCTACTGCGGCAGCGGCACAAGACTACTTTGTGTTCCGCAGCAACGGCACAAACCTCTATGAGCAAGGCCGTTCGCAGGGGGTGGCATGACCTTTCCCGTACTCTCGGCTGGCACAAGCGCCTACAACCTGCAACGCAGTTTGCGGTTTCGCAGCAGTGCGTCTGCGTATTTGAATCGAACACCTGCAAGTGCCTCAAATCGCCGCACTTGGACATGGAGTGCGTGGGTTAAGCGCGGCACTTTTGCCAACAACTATCCAGCTTTGTTTTCTGCTGGCGCTGATGTGAACAACTTTAACGAGTTGCGGTTCACTGACTTAAATAGCGGGGTGTTTGACTTTACGTTCGTTACTGGCGGAGCGGACACAGCGCGTATCACTACTACACCCGTTTACCGTGACCCTTCCGCTTGGTATCACGTGGTTGTCGCGCTTGACACGACCCAAGCCACCGCAGCAAACAGGGTGAAGATTTACGTGAACGGGGTGCAAGTCACATCGTTGACAACCGCAACATACCCAACACAGAACTCGACTTGGTACGTGAACGCAGCGAACGCTCACGGTTTGGGCGCAACCGTTGCGGTTGGTCGTTACTTCGACGGCTACCTCACCGAGGTCAACTTCATTGATGGTCAAGCCCTGACACCCAGCAGCTTTGGTTCGACCAACGCTGTCACTGGCGTGTGGCAACCTGCCAAGTACACAGGCACATACGGCACAAACGGGTTCTATTTGCCGTTCACCAACACCACCAGCACGACCACTCTGGGCAACGACTTCAGTGGCAACGGCAACAACTGGACCACGAACAACATCAGCCTGACACCGGGGGTGACTTACGACTCCATGACGGATGTGCCGACACTGACCAGCCCGACTGCGGCTAACTTTGCGGTGTTGAACCCACTATCGTACAGAAGTGCTCTTTCAAATACGCCACCAACAAACGGAAACCTGACTTGCACAAGCGACACCAACACCCGCTTTTTTACCGCCACTATGGCAAGCAGCGGATCATATTATTTTGAAGTAACGGCTACCAATATTGGTACTGGCAACGGTATATCAGTAAGGCTTTGGCGAAGCGGCGATTCAGAGGGGGCGATA
>Ga0208974_1000602_pt1 | contig 14713 bp, 14 predicted proteins | sample GreLakmeER15MSRF_FD_187699 | JGI IMG/M metagenome (GOLD analysis project Ga0208974, IMG submission 187699) | Freshwater lentic microbial communities from great Laurentian Lakes, MI, USA - Great Lakes metaG ER15MSRF (SPAdes) | ecosystem: Environmental > Aquatic > Freshwater > Lake | place: Great... | reverse complement strand
ATAACACAATTCCAACCAAGTTTTTTGAATGAATAATGGAAACTTCCTATTCCACAAAATAAATCTATAAATTTTATATTTTCAACAATATTTTCTGGTATTTCTTCTTTTAAAATAACTTCGTTTGTTTTTATTTCATTTATTTTTTTAGCAACAACCTTTTCAATCATTTCTTCAATTTTGCTTTCAAAAACACAAGGATTTTTTTTTGTAGTGTGTTTGGTATAATGTCCCTTTTGGGTAAATTCTTTTCCGCATTTTTCGCAACTATATTTAACCATTTTTCGTTATTATAGTATAATATTATATTTTTAAATCAATTTTTTATTATAATTATTTTTAACTAATTTTAGTTAATATTCCTAAACATTCCTGAATTTTGAAATATATAATAAAATGTATTATATATTTTTATAGGAACTAAAATCGGCGTTTGAAATGTAAAAAGGTGTAATATAATTGCAAGGAGTCTTAATTCAAATAATAAAATATAAAAAATTATTATAAAATTAGTATTTATAATAATCAATAAAAATAAAAAGTGCTCTCGGGGAGACTTGAACTCCCAATCTTTGGCTCATAAGACCAACGCTTTAACCGATTAAGCTACGAGAGCAATATGTGTATGAGAGGAATTGCTCCCATATTATATATAATACACCTAATTCTTATATCTTTTTAGAATATAGTATACATACTTTTTTTTGCGGAAGTTCCATAAATAGATATCCATTCTTTTATTCTAGATATCCCCCCTTTATTTCTAAAAATATATATGACATCTTCTAATAGCATATTATTACTAATTAAATTATATTTCTTTGCCAATAAACTATATATTGATTGATCATGACGATGTTCTCTAAAACAATCATAATTTTTTGATATAGAAGGAGAATCATCTATATTATTATAATCACAAGAAAGATTATACCAATCTTTAATTAATCTCCTAGTTTCAGGACATATACATAGCAAAATTATACCCGATTGTAATTGTTCCGTATTTAAATATTTTTCATCATCCATTCCAAATTTTTCTAATAAATCTTTTTTACACCATGTTATTTCTAAGCATCCTATAGCACGCGTAGACATTAATTTTTCTGTTTTGACTAAATCTATACATTCTAATAATTTATCTTTATTCTCTATACCTAATTCACAACCACAATCTGAATAAAAAATAACATCTCCATCTTCCATTTTATCAATTTGTTTCATAATTAAATATGGTTTCCATATCCAATAACCAAATCCTCTTCGATTATTATTTATAAATTCAGCATGTTTATTTATAAATTCTGCATCTTCTTGTAAACATTTACCAGTTTTTCCATAAATTTCTGTAAATATATTTAAATTATTTGCCTGATTTATTAATCTATTTACCGCATCAATATATCCATCGTGACTTCCAAAAGTTAAAAAGTTAATCTTCATCCTATTTTGTAATTAATATACTTTAAAGTCCTTATATATACTTCTTTATATTTTACATCCTGAAATAATAGGGTTTATTTGCTGTGTTCTCATTAAGTCATTTTTATTAACGGCTTCCAACAAATCACTATCAAGTCTATTAGAATAAGCATTTGATTTATTAGGAATTTTAGTTATACCGCAATTATCTAATGATGGTGACGATTGATATATCATACCTACATTCCCTTTTTCTCTAGCAGCAATACTATTTTCAATAGGTTTTTTACTATACATATCTATATCACCCGAATCTATCCCAATATTCATATTTCCCGGATTCGGTGTATGTCCTGCCGCCATTAATATAGCCTCGCGTGTCCCATCAATTTCTGCGTTTTCTTCGGCTACTCTATCTGTCTGTCTATATTCATTTGTAGAACCTGCTATACCATATTCATTAACATCGCTCGTAAATTGTTTTTGGGTATTTTTCATCTCTACATTTTTATTCATGTATCCGCCAAATATTCCTTCTAACATACCACCAATAAACCCATATTCTGATTTACCCATTATTGTAGTTTCTTTCGTGGTAGTTTTTGCCACAATATCCGGGTCGTATACTGTTACCTTATATACAACACCTCCAATATTTCTTACAGTATCTTGTGTAGGCATTGTTTGTCTCAGTGTTTTTTTTGCGTCATCTTCGTTCTTAAAATACGGTTTTTCGTTACTTTTAATATTTGTTAGTACAGTATCGTGTATTAAAGTCTCTTTTATAGTAGTTTTAGCCAAATCTGTAGAGGCCGAATAAGATTCTTTATTTCCGGTTAAATTACCTGCTTCATTATCATGTATAGTTGTTTCTTTCACGGTAGTTTTAGCCAAATCTGTAGAAGCCGAATAAGATTCTTTATTTCCGGATAAATTTCCTGCTTCATTGTCATGTATGGTTGTTTCTTTCACGGTAGTTTTAGCAGTATCTGTAAGAGCCGAATAAGATTCTTTATTTCCGGATAAATTGCCTGCTTCATTGTCATGTATGGTTGTTTCCTTAACAGTTGTTTTTGCTGTATCGGTAAAAGCCGTATAAGTTTCTTTATTTCCCGATAAATTGCCTGCTTCATTATCATGTATAGTAGTTTCTTTTACAGTCGTTTTCATAATATGATTTACAGGGTCATACAGTGTAGCCTTCGAAGGTATTTGAATACTTGGATTACCTACACCTCTTGTGGCTTCAACGGTATATTCTTTATTTGTATATTTTAAAGCATCCATAATAGGAGCGGCTATTGCTTTTATTATGCTTGTTACATTAGTAACAACAGTTCGTTTTTCTGTAGTTTCTCTTTCATTATTATATAATATAATCTTACTTTTACCATAATCATCTTTTATACCTTGATTTAAATCATTTTTGGCAATAGCGCCCTTATATTCTACGTGAGATTCTTGGCGAACTGTTGGACGAATATTTTGTGCTGGTCGCAAAGTATCTTTTGTATTTGCCCCTGTTGTTTTAATCCACATATCCTGAGATTGTTCAAATACAGTATCAGGGCGTTGTTTTGACATAGGGGCAATTTCTCCGCGTCTATCAGGACCTTTTATATGACCTTTTACAGGTATTTCAAAATAAGTTTCCTTTTGATTTATTTTACTTCGAAGTTCATCTAATGATCTAGGTTTGGCATATTCTAATGTATCTGCTTGATGAAATCCGCCTGTACTTTCACTCCCAAAACCTTGATTTAAACCAGGACCTACGCGAATTTTCTCAATAGGAAAAAAATTATTTGCTACATCTGTTAATTCTATTCTTGATTTAAAAAAATCATCATTATTTTTCATTCCACATATATTTCCACCAGAATTCATAGAAGGTTTAAACATACATGGAACTTCTGTTTTTCCTTTTTTTAAAGAATTATTACCTGTCAAATTATCTAATATAGGAGACATTTTTTCAATATTAGTATTTTGTGTTACATTTTTCTTTAAAAATGGTGTCATATTATTATGAGAAAAAGATGATAGAGGAATTCTTTCACCTGTTAGAGAATATGTATAATCATTTAAATTATCATTTGTATTTTCATTTTCATTCTCATTAATCTCTGAATAAAATTGACGTTTAAACATTCCAGAACCTGATGTTTTAGATACTACACCAGTTTCATATGGTTTTTTAGAACATTCATACATTTTATTACTTCTATCTTGTTCATCTTTTTTGACTTTTTCCCAATATGTAGAATCATATATATTATTCATTGATGGTATATCTAAATGTAAATCCATTCTTTATCTCTAATGAATGAAGGATAAAAAATACAACAAAAGATATACATTAATATGTATGTTTGTTATCTATTACAAGATACACCAGTATACATAGAACCTTCAGGATATCCTGGAGTATATAATTTATTCATTTTATTATTATTTTTCCATGATTCTAAATTATTATTATTCTCCTTGCTATTTGGAAAAAATACAGATTGGTCTTGGGGTTTTTCTATACAAGGAATATGATTATCTTTAGCGACCATTCTATAATTTACAGGTATTCTATCAAAATCTTCTATTGCTTTATCTTGCGGATCATAACACATCCATTCCCATCTATTAATACCCGTTTCTTTGAGAGTACACGGAGGATTAGATAATCGCGTATCTTCGCGGGGAACCATACATTCTCTTGGTTCAGTATTACCAGTTATATCGCAACCAGATTTAACATATTTTCCGGGAGTATATTCTTGGTCATTACATTTAGTATTTTTATAATTTAAACCTAATAATTCACTCGAATCATCGACTGCTTTTTTCATACTACATGTATTATGTCCGTATGATTGATATCTTAGAGCAGGATCTGCGGGCACATCTCTATAACATTCAAAACAGTCATTTGATGGAGAATCTAATTGGTATAATCCAGGTCCTACGGTTCTTCTTAGTTTTTCTTTATAACTACAACTATCATAATTTAATCTTGTATCTATAAATTGGTTCATATCTAATAAAATAATATATTATTTTATACATAAATAAATAGATATGTTAATAATTTTATTAGCGCCTTTTTTTTTATTAAAAAATGAGAAGTTTTCTAATATACCATTTAGTATACCAGCTAATCTAAATAGTTATGATGAACAAGATTTTTCATACACAACAATTGAAAAACTTTATCTGATATTATGGGGTTATAAAGCCGATTATTATTATAGATGGGAATTAATAGATAAAATTTTTGTAGCAATATTATATATAGCGACGTTTCTTATCTCTGCGTCCGCAGCATATTTATCTTATAAATGTACGTGGGGTGGAACAATTCAAAATATAGCATTAAGAGTATTATTTGCCTTTTTAGCGTTTATGTTAGGTCCTATATATTTAATATGGTACTTTTTTGTAAACTATTTAGGTAATTTATGTTAATATTAAGATTAATATTAATATAAAAAAAACTTTTATTAATAATGTGTTAATAATATATTACCATTTACCCGCATTTATCATAATTAATTTTAGGGGGCATAGGTACTTCGCGATACATAATAGATTGACACGCGGGTAAATGAAGCATCGATGTATCTATAGGTGGCGTTTTATCATTTTTAATAATACCGTCTTCGGTTGGAACATATTGATTTGTTCCGCATTTTGATATTATTCTTGTTTGTCCTCTTAATTCACTATCTAAATCAACGAGATTTCCTTGAATATGTGAAACAACTGTTCCGCCTAAGAAACCTAATTGATGTCTACATTTATTTTCATGCTCATATCTGTAAGGCGATAATAAATAACTTAAAGTACTTACATTACCTTGTAATTCTTGCTTATACGAACAATTATCATACGTTGTTCTATTAAAACTCATATACTCTCCTATATTATATAGAAAAGTTTTTATTTCTTCCTATCCAATTACAATTTTTATTAAATTCTGTTCTATGAATATATGAGCGTGTATCTTCACCTCCGTTAGTCCAATTAGGAACTATATTTTCGGGTCTTTGAATATCTTTTACACAATCTAATAAAGGCATAAAATTATTCATTTCTTCTTCCATAATCTGTTTTTTACATCTAACATTATTTGTATCCTTTCCTTCTATTAATTCTAATTCACCTCCTATATCTGTTTTACCGCATCTTAGATTTGGTCCAGATGTAAAAATTCTGTTATTTAATTGTATACGACATCTGTCTTGTGTCATAGACGAAGGATCGTTTCTTAACATAGAATATTTATCTATTAAACAATCGTCCGCTAAACCATATCCAGGACGGCCTCTTAAATTAGGATGATTTAAATACATATCTGTCATTCTAACGAAGGGACTTTCGCAAGGAACTAAATTAGTAGGATATATATTATAACCTTCTATTCTATTATTATTTATTTCTTTAGCATTTTTCCAACAATCATCAGAGCATATATTTGTTGTACTATCAAAAATATTATTTTCCATTATCTATATTTTAATAATAAATAAATAATTTATTTATCTACTATGTATTTTTTATCTTCGCAATTTTTAATAATATCATAATTTATATCTAATTTAATATTATCATAAATTTTACTATAATCTTTTTCTAATACATGATTCTTAAATTGTAAAATTTTCCAATCATTATTATTAGCACTATTTCCAACTATTTCGTCAATAATTTCATCATTCTTTTTAATCTTATTAAATGTTTCGTTATTCTCACATTTATTACCACAAGCATCATATCTAATTATATTTTTATAGGTAAGTAAGTTCTCTATGTTATCGCTGTTTTTAGAATAGTTCATATATTCTATTTCCTTTGATGCTGTATTATCCTCGTTAACCTCGATATCAAACTTTAAACTCGTTTTTTTTATCATTATTATTTATATAATAATTATATTATTTATATACTGACTTTTACTAAATATAAATACAGAAAAAAAATCTTATTATAATATATATCTAAAAATGAGCGGTATTCTTGATATTATTGTATAAATTATTATAACATTGTTCGCCATTATTCTCTTTACACGAAGGTCCTCTTTCATATAACCAGGATGTTAATTTTTCCCTATTATTTGGTATAGTAGTTGAAGGAACTGTATAAAACTGTCTATCTAATAATGATTTATCATATAAATCATCAGTTTCTCTAAAAACATTACTATTAAAATAGTGGTCTATATTCTCCTTTATTTTTTTATTTTCAATAGAACACGATTCGTATTTTTTATTATAACCAATTAAACTCGGGTTCATAAAAGGGTTGTCTTGTGTCGGTTTAACACATTTTTCAGAATTAATAATATCCAAATCATTATCATTTAGATATTTTTCTATTATTTTATTTTTATCCATTTGATAATTGTATATTAATATAGAAATTAACATAATTATAAATATAAATAATATATACCGAGAATCATTGAATATTAATGTTGCTATAATACCTGTAAACAGTATTAATCTTATTATAGCATTGATTTTTTCATCTATTGTCATATTCATATTAGGGTATAAAATAGGATTAAATAATTCATTCAAATTATCTAACCAAAACATTATTATTATTCTTATTCTAATATCTATATTATTTTTATTCACTTTCTTTGCTTTTTCTATCTAATTTACTTTTTAATCTATTTATTGCTAAAGATTTTCTATAGGCATTTTTATTAAAGGTTGTTCGAGTATCTTTCTTTTTTCCTTTGGGATTCATCATATTTCCAAATGCTTCCATACCCTCTTTGTTATTCATCATAGCACCCATCATTTTCATCATAGAAGCCATATCGGGAGCACCAGATGAACCGGGAGCACCAGATGAACCAGGAGCACCCGAAAATCCTCCACCACCTTGATTTCCAAACATACCTGGCATAGCAGAAGCAAATTTCATGGCATCTTGTAAAAGATTTTCTTGCTTTAATTCGCCGCTAGATATTTTAGTAGCCATTTTTCTGCTTACATTTGAAATTAAATCGCTAAAACCACTATTAGGATCTCCAATTGCCTTAAGAATATCGCCATTATCACCAATAGATTTTTGTAATTTATCAACATCAACATCTTCTAATATTTCTTTCGCCAATTTTCCCAACATAGTATCTTCCATACCAGCCATATTTATATTAGTTTTATCTTTAATATTCTTATTTTTCAAAGAGTTTAGTCGAGTAATTATTTTTTTATTTTTATCATTTTCAATTTCATTTAATAGTTCTTCGCTCATTGATTCCTGAAATATTTTAATATATTTCTTAACATCTTCGTCACTTAAATCATTCTTGAATAAATAGAATACTGTTAGAAAATGATGACATAAGAAGTTGTCATTTATTAATTTTTGAATATTTTTTATACTAATATTAGTAAATATCTCAACATCTTTAACATCATCTAAATCAAACCAATCATCTATTGTACTTTCCTCAGCATCAGCATAAGAAGTCCAAAAATTTTCTGGAAGAGAATTGATATATTTAATATATTCGTCAGAAGATTTATCAAAAGTAACATAATTAGACTTTATACTTTTAATTATTTTTTTGGCAAATAAATAATTCTTTTCTCTTTGGTTTTCTATATTTTCATCTTCTACATTCTCGCTATTATCTTCTTTCATCTTTTTTGCTGCCTGTTTTAATCTTTTAATAAAATCTATGTAATATTGATTAAATACATATTGATTTGACATTATCTCTATAGTAAAATATATTTAATATTCCTTATATATATTTATAATTTTAAATTATCTCTTTCTTTCATAAGTTGTTCTATAGAAGGCATTGAAGATTTTTTATTATCATCATAATTAATATTAATATTAGATATACCATCAGTAATATTTTTATCATTATTTATAAAATCCCAATTATAATTTTTATCATTACATATAGTATTGCCTTCATTATCTTCTATTGTTGAAAAATTATCTGATAATTTTGAACTATTAAGAGCAAATGCCGATGGGTCATTTTCATTATTAATATTTTCCATAGGTTTTATAGAACTATCTATAACAGATTTATTATCTGTTATATTTTTATCTAATCTAGTATTTTGACTATTACATAATATTCCTCTTCCAGGTAATAATAAATAATCAAATACATCTTTGCCGAATAATAATTCTTTACTTGGAAGTATCATAAACGCAGGTATTGTATGTATTTTTTTTTCAACATTAATATTTTGTTTTTTTAATTCATCTATAGGTACTAATTTTATTTTTTTTTCTTTATCATATCTTGTAACATTATCTAACAACATTTTACTATGATTACATTCCGCGCTATAAAATAATATCATCTTAATTATAACTATAAAAATAAATAATGTCTTATATACGAATAAGGCATTTACTATAACTTATGAAATATTAGAAAGCGAGTAAAATAAATTATATTATAAATGATAATGATATAGAATTTTTCCATACTAAAAGTAATAACAAATTGTTTCATAATGACCGTATTTACCATATATAACACATTTTTTGATGTTAATGAGATTTACTATAAGTTTTTGAAGATGATGTTGATTTATTAGAAGAAAGGCAAGGTATTAGCAAAATGTCCGTACAACCAAGAATCTTTCAAAAATATCAAAATAAAATTTGAGTACATAACTTTATTTATTTAGAAATTTATAAAAAACTTTTGAAATATTAGAAAATATAAAGTTATGTACTCAAATTCTAAAATTAAAAAATAGTAAATTATTGGTTGCCTCAAGGTTATACGATTGTATATAAGGGGGGTGCTAATAATATCGGATATCTTACTCTATGACTACACTTTCTTAAATATACACCAACGGTTAAAGAAACTGAACTGTTTAAGTTCTTCTTCTTTATCGAGGTCAGTAATAATATTATATATATTATTCTTTTTCACATTAATATCTAAATATTTAGATTTAATTTTATTAAATGTTTGAGAGAATAATTCGCTTTCAACTAATTCAAGATTATATTCCTTACATTTTCTAATAAGCACATCAAAATTAACAATGAATTCAGGAATAAATTTTTTAGTCGCTTCTATATAAACATCTACCTTCTTTTTAAAGTCAGTTTCAATATCTTTGTCATATCTTCTAATAATTGCCCATAGAGGAACACCCTTATCCTCATTATATTTATTCAGTTTTTTACGCCCTTCTACCATATCACCACCATTAGCATTTATAGCATCAACTACACTTTTACCATCCATAAATGTACATACAAATTCACCTCCTTGTTTCAACATAGTTCTAACATTATTTAAAAATCCATTTATTTTATCTTCAGTTTCAAAGAAATAATGAATAGCAAACATACACGAACAAATGTCAAAACCATTAGCACCTTTTCCAACAATATGTTTATAATAATTAGGAACATTCGCCCCTTTTTTATTTAAAACTAATTGCAAAATATTAGCACTTTCTTGATCATCTATAGATAATGAACATTCTCCGTTAATTATTGATTTACCACAATCTCCAGCAGCATATACTATATCTGGAAATCTTAATGGAAACTTTTTATATTTATTATTAAAGTATTCAACCCTTTTATTAATAAGACGACTATAAGCACCTGATTCAGTATTATATATCCCATATTTAACATAATCTATTCCTAGAACAAATTTATAATCATTATTTACCCATCTATTCATATCTCCGCCTTCGCCACATGCTAATTCTAACAAATACCCTTTATTTTTTCTTTCAGCATATAACATATTTTTAATACAAATATTATGAAACTGTTGCATACTTACAGATAATAATTCAACTCTATTAATTTTTCGCGAATAATATATATCATCTGCTTGTAATAATTCATTGTTTATATCCATTTTTATAGTAGGTGTTTTTCCACGAATAATACTTTCTGTAACAGGATTATGTATGGAATCCCATATATTTATAGCGACTGAATAATCATTGGCCGTTTTTGAAATTTCATTTGTAGTATTATATATTCTCATTTTATCTTCTCGCAAACGCATAGGAATCCATCGCATTGAAGGATTTATATTTTCATCTAATAAATATCGGTATTCAATAATTTTGTCACCATCAATCAATTCTCCACTTTCACAACGTGCTTCGTCGTGTGAATTTAATTTTATATAGGATTTTTCTACACCCACAGAATAATATTTAGCAGGTTTAAATAATTTTAAACTATATTTATAGTTCTGTTCATTATTTATTTTTCTATATTCTTCATCGTATATTTGACGCAACGCTTCATTTATAGTATATTTTCCATATTGTTTAGAATTATATCCTACCATTAGAGATATCTCTCTATATTTCTCACCTTCTATCGTAATAATATTTTCAAACTTTGCGAAAAAATCTATCGAGTTTTGTTCGGGTGGTTTCCATTTAAATACTCTATCCCACTTGAGTTTCTCAGTTATTTCTACAGGTTTATTATTATAATAAGATAATAACGCTAATTTTGCCGGTGTAAATATTAAACCATCTATACTATAAGAATATTTAGATGTTTTTTTTAATATATTATCACAATCTTCTAATATATTTTTACTATACAAATGCTCTTTTACGATATAATCAATAGAATTATTAGTATCCCTTGATTTAATATTTTTTTTAGTATTTACTAAATATTTATAACGACTATTTTCGCTTGATTCATCTTCAATAAGCGGAAGACTTGTGATTTTTTTACCACCATAATAATATATATCAAAGGCGGCAAATAATCCTGTATTAGATTTATCTGTTCTTTTATCACAAGATATAAATTCGCCATCAATTAATGAATTATATAATTCCTTTGTAGAATGAAGTCCTGTATCAATCACAATATAAGTATTATCAATTAAAAATATATTTCCAACATCATCTATGAACATCAATAATCGTTCTCCATCGGCTTTTTCTGTTACTGTATATTCTGATAAAATACTAATTCCTGTATATTCGTCTGGTTCTAAAATATTAATTTTTTCCAAAGTAACTGGTTTAGGGGTTAAAAGAACAGGTTTATTTATATCTTGTTTTTTATTGCGATTATTATAATTATAACGCATACTAATATCTTTAGAAACGAGACCCGAATATTTTATTATAACATCATTCTGTTGTTTTTTAGATATTATAAAGGGCGTAAGATATAACGACTGTTCCATTTTAATTAAAGAGTGTAATATATTATCTTTGGAAGCATTTGTTATATCTATATAAAACTCATATTTTCGGGAAGATTTTATAATCTTAGAACTTACTATATTATTATGTAATTCTTCAATTCCTGTATCTTCATAATCATATTTATTGCATTTGCAAATATTTGCAATAAAACGGATATTCGTTTTTTTATCTGTATAAAATATACGTTTATTAATTTTAAAGAATTTTTTCTTATCATTCCAATTATCAGATATATTCTCTTTATCAATAGTTTTTTTTACAGTTGATTTAAATAATAAGTTAGAATTAAATAAGTTATCGTAATTATTTTTTAAAAGAATCTTATATTTATAAAAAGATATATTAGTATCCTTATAATTTATATATGTAGGATTTCGCAAATATTTTGATATATTACTATTTTCGCGTATTTCTAATATAATATCTTCTGTTATTACTTCCAATGTTTGTCTATCTATATTTTCATCATATTCTTCTGTCTTCATTACATTTATAAAATTAGCAAACTCTTTTTCCGTCCATTCTCCTGAATTAGTTAATTTAATTAAACATTCGCAACTATTTTCTTGATTTAGCGAAGTATGTGTATCTATAATTGAAAATATTTCATCATCTTTTGATATTTCCATTATGTATATTCTCTAATAAATATAGATATTATAGATTTTATATATCAATTTTTAATATATAAATAAAAAAATGATATATTCTTATAGATTAATAACATATTTATAAATGCCTATTAATAAAATGTTTATGCCTATTAAGTTCAATACTACTATTATCCTTGTTCCTTCAGAAATGACAGAAGGTTTTGATTCAATAGTTTATAATAAAGTTAGAAGCACATTAGAGAACTGTTGTAGTAAGCATGGTTATATTAAAAAAGATAGTATTAAGATTATAAAACGTTCAGCAGGATATTTTAAAGAATCACATTTAAATGGTAATATAGCATTTGATTTAAGTTGCGTAGCAGAAATATGTAATCCAGCACAGGATTCTATTATTAAATGTGAGGTTAAAGCAAAGAATAATTTAGGATTAAGAGCAATCGGAATATACGAAGATATGGCTATTTTAGAAGTGATTATACCCAAAATTACATCAGGAATACAATCTGATGTTAATATTGATAATATTAATATAGGCGACCATGTTAATGTTCAAGTATGTGGTAAAAAGTTTACCTTATATGATAAAATGATATCTATTATAGGTAAAATAATTAAAGATAAAGATGATATTATTCAAGTTCAAGAGATAGATGATGATAATTTATCTATAGATGAAGAAGATAATTCTGAAATAGATGATAATAATTATGATGGAATAGAAATGTTTAATGACGAAGATGAAGAAGATGAAGATGATGAAGGTAATAATTACAAGTTAAACAAAGGTAAAAGTACTAAAATTATAGGTGGTTTAGAATTTGATGATGATATTGAGGAAGATGAAGACGAAGATGAAGAAGAAGATGATGAATTAGAAGACGACATAGATGAAGATGATATAGATGAGGATGAATCTTATGCTGAATATGATGATTTTGCAGAATAATAAATGATATTATATAAATAGAATTATATATTTATTATATATAATGAATAAAAAAGAATTATGCAAAAATATACAAAACAGTGTAAATAAGTTAACTAATGTAGAAATTATAGAGTTGTTCAAAATAATATTAGAAACTGGTGAAAATTATACGAAAAATAATAATGGCGTTTTTATTAATCTTAATTGGTTAAATGAAGAAACACTCAAAAAACTTAATAATTATATATTATTTTGTATTAAATCTCAAAATGAAATTACTAAATATGAATTAATGAAAAGTCTTCTTAATGAAACTATAAGTGTTAAAGATGTTGATAATAATAATAAAATAATAGAACAAGATAATGTTGATAATAATATACGACAGAAATTTTCATCTAGTATGAAATTCTATTTGCTTAAAAAGAAGTTTATGAAACAAAATAACATAATACCAATAAATATATTAGAAAATGAATTAACATATGAAGAATATGTAATTACATAAAAAAGATATTAAATATAAATAATTAAATAAAAAATGATATATAAATTATATTATATATTAATGTATGATAAATATCTTAACTAATAAATTACCAGAGTCAATAGATAAAAAAAATATAGTATGGAAGTGTAATGACCCTGTTCTATATGATAAGTATTGTCAATACAATAAAAAAGAGTCCAATTTAATTCCAAAAGTTCTTAATGTTATTCCTGTCATAGCCGACAGAGTTAATGTTAACTCGCTTAATACTACTATCACCATTGATAAAGTTAGTGATATTATCCCTGTAGATATTGTTAAACCTAATATCCCTGTAGACAAACGCGATTATTCTATCCTCGAAGATAGAAATCGGGTTGTCCCTGTAGAATTAGATATTAATGATATCCCTGTAGATAATATACGCTTTGTAATGGTAGATAGAGTTAATGCTATTATCCCTGTAGATATTGTTAAACCTAATATCCCTGTAGACAAACGCGTTTATTCTATCCTCGAAGATAGAAATCAGGTTGTCCCTGTAGAATTAGATATTAATGATATCCCTGTAGATAAGATATCTACTATTGTAGTAGATAGAGTTAATCCTAATAATCCTAATAATCCTAATAATCCTAATAATCCTAATAAAGTTAATAAAGTTAATAATAAGGTTAAAAAAAATATAAATAGTCCTATGAAAATTATTTTAGAAGAATCGCAGACATATGAAACATTTAGAGATGATGTAAGAGAAAAAATAATAAATTTTGTATCTTCTAAAGAATTCAATAAAGTTTTTGGTATAACTAAGAGTGCTGAAATAATGTCTGGAATTGCGAATAACCGTTTTAATAAGTCAACTGTATTATTTATATCTTTCTTATTTGATAAATGTGTTGTTTACAATAATAAAAATATTATATATAATAAAAATAATGGTATTATAATGATATAATATATCTAAATCTTCAAGGGTTTAAATAGTGGTAATAATATTAATTTTTTATTTTCCATTAATTTATATGCTATATGTTTA
>Ga0208974_1000600_pt1 | contig 14722 bp, 27 predicted proteins | sample GreLakmeER15MSRF_FD_187699 | JGI IMG/M metagenome (GOLD analysis project Ga0208974, IMG submission 187699) | Freshwater lentic microbial communities from great Laurentian Lakes, MI, USA - Great Lakes metaG ER15MSRF (SPAdes) | ecosystem: Environmental > Aquatic > Freshwater > Lake | place: Great... | reverse complement strand
GTTCTGCAGTTGAAACACTCTCAACATTTTCGCCCCCTCCCTCTGTGAGTCTTGCCGTTGTGGCAGGCTCGACAAATACTCTGCAGGTTCTGCCATTCTGTCCGCTTCGGATCATTCACCCCATCGAATGGCACAATGTGGTCGACATCATCAGCAGGAGCGTCATTGCACACCTCGCACACTGGACACTGTTGACGCTTTAACAGGCTGATTCGTTCCCACTCACCCCCATAGCCACGGCTCTGCTTCGATCCCCTAAATTGCTCACGCTCCTTGCTTCGCTCGCTGCTCCTGAATGTCTTTGGTGATGATGGCATCAGACATCAACCCCATGCACCTCAACCAAGCAATCAACCGCATCTGCCTTGCCTGTACTCTTCACAAACTTTACGGTCACAGTGCCGCATCCTGCCCCTGTAGTACCACCAGTCAACGTAAACGATGCCCCTTTGTTGGCTGCGATGACATAGGTGGTCGTTGTCGTGTTGCCCTGCTCATCTCGTGAGGTTTGTGTGATCGTTGTTGCCCCTGTCAGCACTGTCGCTGATGCTGCCGTCATGTTTGCATCAGACGGCGTAACTGACGTGATACTGCTCACCGTTTCTGATGTGCCGAGCCTCGGAGCCAGATCGACATAGTAAGTGTCGTTCGACTCGACATGCTTGCAGATGACATTGATTGATTGAACGCAGTCACTCATTGCTGGACCTCGCTACCCAAACCCGCTGCTGAGTTGAGCTAACAGAAACTCTTTGTGCCGACGACGACACGCTCAACCGGCCTGCTGTCCGTGTGATCCATCCTGCCTGCGATGGGTCTGTGATTACGATCGTTGCATCCGCGCCAGCCAGCCCCCACGTCCGAAACGCAAACGACTGAAAAGCCCATCCTCTTTGTGAGTAACGTCCCGTGCTCATGTCTTAGTCAGCGTTGGAGCTGTCCTTGTTCCAGTGGATGTCTGACCAGCCATGTCGACCGTAAACGTAGACCCGAACACAGTGATTGCGTAAGTCTCACTGGCCGTCTGCGGATCTGCACAAGCACCGGCTAGAACGGCCAAGAGGTAGCCCGATGCGTTTTCGATGTTCGTGACTTGCGTCTGAGTAGCGGAGTCCAGTACCGCTGCTATTCTTCCCGATTCCAAAGCCGCTGGCAGTCGCGTCTGGATGTCGTTTGTGTCGCTCTGTACCGTTGCAATTGCTGCAAGGACAGCATCGTCAGCAGTGCCAAGTGCCGTCGCGAGTTCTGCGTTCGTTGGCAGGTCGTCGACGCTTGCCTGAGTGGCGAGTCCCGATTGGATCTCAGTGACCGCGTCTGATGCAAGCGATGAAGCATTGATCGCGTTGGCTGCGATGCTTGCAACCTTAACTTCTGGAATTCCAGCCGCCGCTGTGATGTTTGTTCCGGCGAACTGAGTCGTATTGACGGGCTGAGTCGCAGTTTGGTAATCGAACGCATCCAACTCAATGTAGATATTTACCGGAACCATGTTTGTTGCACCACGAAACTGGATGGCACATTCATTGCCGCCATCGAGTGCCGCATCCGGGATTCCGATCTCGTACCATCCCGGCATGTTCGTATTGTCAACCGCAATAAACCCGCCACTAGCGAACGTGCCGAGCGTTGCTGTGGCCAGCGTAATTTGCACTTCATTGGACAGGTCGCCAGCGAAGTAATAGCCGACAAGAGACGCAGTGTTGTACGCGAGATTTGCGAGTCCGGCCCCGGTCGTGCTCGACGAATCCGCGACAAAGATGAGCCGTCGAACTGAGGTAGAGCCTCGTTTGATTTTCATTACTGATCCGCTCCCCCTCTGACGTTTACTAATCTGATCCCACCGCTGGACTCACCACTATCGAGTGTGCCGTACGTTGGTAGATCGGCGTCCCATGTCGGCGTGTTGAACAGCGACCCCGAATGAGATCCTGCCGAGTCAGCGAACGTGGTCCCTGACGATTCGTCGAGTTTCCACCATGCTGTTAAGTTTGTGGAGATGGCCTGCCCGGCCCAGACCTTGCGGATTTCGGTTGGGTTTAGCGTTCTGGACCAGACGCGGAGATCATAGAGCTTCCCGGGCAGATACAAGCCTGAGTCATATCGACCGAGATAGAGAGTCGTGCCAGTGGCATCGTACGCCGCCTGAGTGCCCACCAGTTGCACGAGTCCGTTAATCCAGATTCGTCCTTTTCCGTCGGTCCCACGGGTGACGAGAATATGATGCCACGTATCGACGGCCAGCGTGAGGTTCGTGGACTGCAGAAACGATCCATTCGTTCCCCAGTAAATCCCAGTGCCAGTATTCACTTCAACGAAAAAGCTGCCCGTGGATCGCCCCTTGGTACTGATAATGAACGGCTGGGTCGCAAAGCTAGACGCACGAAACCATGCACTGAATGTGCTAGTCGTCACACTAGCGAACAGGTCCGCATAGCCGTTTGCGATTTCGGCGTACTGACTCGACGCACTGTTCAGCACCAAGGCCATTAGCCAGCCTCCAGCGTGTCCGCAGCAGAACGCAGAGCAGCAATCAGATGATTTCGGTTGCTCGCCGCTGGATGAATTGATTCATTGAGCAGCGTAGACCACTCCGCAGTCAGTTCCGCAGCTGATTCGGCATTAATCGCTGCCTGTCTTTGTGCAAAGAATTTCTCAACTGTCAGATCCGCAAACAGCCAACCGCCACCCAATGCAGCGACTGCAGAGAAGTCCGCTGCCGATGGCATTCCAGGACCGCCAGCAACCGCCTGAGACAGTGCCCAAAACGGTGCAGCATAGTTCGCGTCGGTTGTGTCCCAATGTGTATTGCGAGGGTTCGTTATGTGCGACAGCCACCGATCGACATGAGCCGTTGCAACCGCATCAGCAGCAATCGCAGCCTTCATTGCCAGCACTGTTCCCGACCATTTTTCGTCGGAGTTGTTGTTGACTAATTTCGTCAACATGCCCCGGAAGTTGAGCAGGAAAAGCAGTTCGGCCAGAACGATCGGGCGTGCTGTAACGCCGGTAGCCTTGAGAGTTGCTACCTGCTCTGCGTCTGTACCGGTTAGCCCAAGGTTGATTGATGTCTCGTATGCGTTCATGGTTCCCCCAAAAACAACAGCGGATCAACGATCCGATCCTATTGCAACTGCTTCCAAACTGAATAAACCAGCCCGCCCGTCGCGTCCCAAATCATTGACAACAAAAATGCCACAACATTGATAACCGCCGTCATTTATGGTCACTCAATCGGCCTTCAAGCCGCCCAACGGTTGTACTGATCTCTGCGATGTTGGCGTGCATCGTCTCGACTCGCTCATTCAGCGATTTCCGATCGTCTTTGCACTCACGCAGTTCAGCATTAAACCACACCCACATTTTGCCAACAGCCCCACTCAGGACCGCGCCGAGTGCTGTAATCACTCCCAAAATTACTTCTGCCGAGATATTCAATGTTGCGGCTCCTGTTGCCAAATCCGTTTTCTGATCGCTGCGACAATCCACATGAGCAGTTCCGGAGCGATCTGCCAGAACAGCCACGCCATGATTGGAGTTATCGCCTTTGCGATTTCCTCGTCTGTGTCCGTAGATTTGATCCGCTTTTTCTTTTCCAGTCTCAACATCCGCCGACCATAAAAGTCGATTGTCTCACCCTCTTTGCTTACTGCTAAGTCCCCAGCCCATGATCCACATTGCGCGGCTCGCTCGTAGAGCAGGCTGGTCATGATTGTGTCATCGCGGCTCATCAGTAATTGATCCTCACCTGACTCAACCTCAGATCCACCAACGCATGATCTTCATAAGCTGTCACCCGCAACACATCAGGGCTGATTGGCCCCGGAATATCAACCTCAACCGTCCCGTCTGTCACTGTCAACACTGCCTGCTCGCCATCATGCTTGAGCTTCAGGTTGACCGTCTCCGACCATTCGATCCGCTCGATCCGTCCGCTGATCACCGCTTGGATCGCTTCGCGGATGTTCATGTGTCGCAGATCGACTGGCTTGATCAAGTTCATCGAAACAAGCCTCCGAAAAGTCCTCGTCGTCGCTGTGTTCGATTTGTCGGACACATTCCGCCGGGACAATTCGAAACCGCACCCGCATTTTTAACCCTGACTGCTGAAACTGGAATCTGTTTGCCATCATGAATCGACGCATGAATGTCAGCCATTTCTTGGTGAGTCATACCGTTGGTGTTGATTCCATGATCCGCTCCAAGGTGCCGCGATGTTTCGAGTATTGTCGGACTCCAGTTGCCCTCGACATTCCACCGCAAAATGGTCCCGTCTGATGCGGTTCGAAAAGAAGCCGCCGGCGTAGCGACCTTGAGAGGATTTGGGGTGTCGTTCGCTGTTGCCGGCGGCTCAGGGGCAGACTTGATCACCTCCGTTCCGTTGGACTTTGGAGACGACAAACTTGCTTCCAGTTTTGTTTCTATGCGAGCGAGTGCCGCTGTGTTTTCCTTTAGGATCACAACAGCCTCGGTTGTCTTTTCTGATGTCGCCTTCTGCTCAGAAACGACGATCTCTTTTGCGTTTTCAAATGCGGCCCGCATTGCTGCCAGTTCGCCGGAATCACCGCATCCAGTTAGCATGATCAGAAACAAAAATCGTTTCATATTTCCAGCCCTTTCCGCATGTCTTCCAAGGTGAATTCACGAGGCTTTACGTTTGGCATGTCGGACAGCCCGAAGCAGGCCGTGTACCGATGCCGCAGCATTTGCTCCACGGCATTTGGTGCCCATTCAGCCCAGCCACCATTGCCCCAGTTTGCGCCCCAACTGTTGAGCATGAACACGAAAGGCCGACCGGAAGAATCAAGCCGTTCTGATAGGCCGAGCAGGGCGATTGCATGGCCGCCACCGCCAGCCCCAGAAAATGAGTTGACGATTGGCCGGTCGACTTCGCCACCCCATGAAATGCCGATCGAGATTCCGCCTTGGCCGCTGCCAAGAAACGTTCTCACGCCGTCATAGGATTCCATCCGGTAAGACTGGCCAACCTTGTGCTGAGCCGCGTCTGCTTCGATCTCGGCCCAATTCGATGGTCTGCGAGCGTCGTACCGGCCTGAGTATTTCCAGAGTTCTTCGCGGCAGATGCCCTTTGTCGTCGCGAGCTTAATCCCGCCGCTAATTGTGCTGCCACGGTCTGACGTGATGCCGTCGATTCGCTGCGTCTCGTAATATCCCATTGCCCGACTGAGCTGGCGCGTCAGATCACCAGTAGCGATGTAATAGCACAGCTCAACGCAGGAACTGAGTGCGTGCCCTTGGCATGATCCGACAGAACCTTGGTTCTCGATCTTCATCACTTTGCGAGGGTCAACCTTGATCTCGCTGTAACTGCCACGCATGGCCAACACGGACGATTCGCCCGGCAATGCGTCAAGGAAATCGCGATCCTCTTCAGTCTGCAACCATCCGCCGATGAATCCGCTCATTTGCCCTCCAGTTCATCAGCGAATTTCACAAGCGTCCCGGCTGCAAAATGGTCTGTGACTGCTGACGTGTACGGCCGGAAGTCAGGGCCGCGATTGCGGAAACGGTTTTCATTGAACCATTTCGTTGCGGCCTCTCTTCCTGCGTCGTCGTTGGCGAATCCCTTTGCGGCGTAGTCTCGAAGCACGGCCGCCTGAGTGATCCTGTCCGCTTCATATGACTGCTGAAGCACGTCATTGCGGACAACCGGCTCCGGACCAACCTCAATGCCGCCAGCCGCATAAACGCCAGCCACCGCCCCACAAACAATCCACGCGGCAGCCTTGGCCCCACTGACTAACCAAGACCGCCACGCGATTGACTTCGGTGGCTCAACGACGGCAGCAGGGGCTTTCTTAGCCGCTGGCTGTCGCTTTGCTGGTGCCTTCTTTGCAGGGGCTTTCTTGGCCATTACTTTGCCGCCTTACCGAAGTCTGCGAGACCTTGGCTCACAACGTAGGCAGCAATCGCCCCGATGATCTGCGTAATGGCTTCCTCCGGAAGTTGCAGGCCAATTCTGTTACTGGCCACAATCAACACGCCCGCCATCGTCGCGATGGCTTTTTTGCTGGTCAGGATTTCCCCGATTAGCTTCCACATTCGCTTCACCCCACGACGCGATTAGTCCGGCACATTTTATGAGGCCGGGAGCAGTCATAGGATTAAATTAGAGATCACATGGGGTGCCGACAGTCTACCAGGGATCTGGCCGATGTCAATGGCTTCATGAGGATCGGAGTTCCGCACCGCTGTTGATGATCCCGAAATCTGCTTCGGGATCATGGCCAACAGAATGGTAGTCCGCTGCTCATTCGCCAGTGATGTTAATGTTGACCTCCCCGCAATCGTCCGCCACATCCGCTACGAAATCAGCGAGACAGAACGCTGCCGCGAGAAACGCGCCTCGCTGCGCGGGTGTCAACGAATTAAAATGCTCAATTGCCAATTCTGCCTTCTTGCCTTCGTACACTTTCGGCCGCTTTGCCACAGGAAAATCTTGGCAAACCAACCAAACCGCTCGAAGTGCGTAGGCAATTCTATTAACTGATACTTTCATTATTGTTTCTCTCTTTGACACGCGGACAGTTATTCCGATCCTCATTCGACAAAACACACTCAGGAGACCAGCCCGAGAAAAGGAGTCACCGTTTCCCGCAGTTACCGACCCCGACTCAGGACCGACCAGCCCCTGAGTGCTGCTTCCAAATGAACAGAGGTAGCGTCACTCCGATGGTGCCCACTCTGTCGGCTTAACCACCGATTCGTCCCACCAAATGCGGATCGGACCCGCAACACCAAACAACATGCCGGTCCATTGGCTTTGGCCAAAGCTCCATTGCATCAGCACTGGGCCGACTCCCGGAGCACGCAACCACACCGGCTTATGGTGATTCGCTGATTCTATTGGCTTCCAGTCCATGATTTCCCTCAAGACGATCGGAGTACCAGACCGCTGTTGGTCCGACCCTACCAAGTAGCCTCAATACGCTTTGCCTCGGCCCTCAACTCTTCAGCCCTGGCTGCATGATGGTCTGTAGACTTCCGATACCCCATCGCCGCCGCCATTGACGCCTTTGCATCATGAGTATCGGCCAAAGACACGAGGATGTCCGGAATCTCTGCACAGAGTTTCAATTCCACTTCAGTCAGTGCGAATTGATTCTGCTCAGCGGCCTCATTGCCACAACAGTTGAAAACACCCTGCTCGCCACAGGTCCGACAAGGACCGCCAACAACTTCGTCTGACATGATATCTCCTGTATTTTTGCGCCTAGAGGAACCACGATCCGATCCTACTTCACCAACGCCTCGCCAGTCACTCGATGCCATATCGCAGAGCAGGCCATCATGATTCCCGCCTGGTATTCCGCGTTCATCGGCTCCGGGATTTCGGCCCTGAGTGATTCCGCTGACCGATACAGATTCAGCAGTTCGGCTTTCCAGCGAGAATCTGGCCTGCTGATTTTTCTTTCTTCGATTGTCATAACTCACCCTGTTATCGGAACGGAATTCCGCTGCTCACCCTACGGACAACTCAATACGTTTTCCAATCCACCGCATAACAGGAACCGCCATCGAATTCCCGATTGCCTTGTATCGCGGTCCATCTGCTGCTGGCTTTCCTCGATGCGGAACCAAAGTCCAATCATCCGGGAATCCCTGAAGCCGCTCGCATTCCTTCGGCGTCAGGCGGCGAACGCCGGAATTCTGTGACAAGTATGTTTGCTGGCGTGTTGCAGGGCTTGCGGGTAACGCTCCAGGTATTTTAAGTTCTCGGACTTCGTCACGACCGTTTTGAGTGAACGCCACAGCAATCTGCCCTCCAGCATTCGCATGACTTCCAGAATGATTCATCGCTCGTAGAGTTGGCGACGTTTCACCAAAATCTCCTGCATCTGTCTTCGAATTGAACGCAACCACCATCGTTTCCGTTTCATAATCCTGCCGTCCCATGCCGCCAGCGTTCAGGCAATGGGCTGTGTTTCCCGTGGACGTAACTACAATTGTTCCGCCGTTGTTGCAGGCAGGATTCAGGCCGCCGGCAGCGTCCAATGTCTTTGTGGTTGACTCGATTCGTGCATAAAACCCGCCGTCGGGCCTGTCTTTTCGCTTTGTTCCGCCCCATGTATTCACAACATGAGGGCCACCATCTAAGTTTCCGCCTGCTCCAACGCAGTCTTCAGTGTCGCCGGCAACGTCTTGTTTCTTTTTTCTGCCCGCCTGAGAATCCCCTGACACGCAACCCGGCTCAAAAAGAACCGCTGCGGAACGTCGCCAGTCTCCAGCACATCCAACAACGAACACTCGCCGGCGTCGTTGGGGAACTCCAAAGTATTGAGCGTCCAGCACTCTGTAGGCGAGACCATACCCGAGTTCTGCCATCGCCCCGACAATGGAACCAAAGTCCCGTCCTGAATTCGAGGACAGGACGCCGGGGACGTTTTCCCAAACGAACCACTTCGGCTGTAGCTTTTGAACAATTCGACAATAGGTGAGAGCGAGGTTTCCGCGTCCGTCTTTAAGACCACCGCGCAGGCCCGCGATCGAGAACGACTGGCACGGCGTGCCTCCCACGAGAACATCAATTGAACCCGGCTCAATTGGCCACTCCTCAAACTTTGTCATGTCGCCAAAATTCGTCACGTCCGGGAACCTGTGTTCCAGGACCGAACACGGAAACGGCTCGATCTCACTAAACCCAACTGGCCGCCAGCCGAGCGAATGCCAGGCGGCAGAAGCAGCCTCGATTCCTGAGCAGACAGACAGATATCGCATCGTCAAAACTCCAATGTTTTCGCCAAATACCATGAGCAGAGCATACAAGTTCCGCTGTTGATTTCAGACTTCGACTTCGATCAATCTCACATCGGATTCAGCCACAAAACGCAACTGATGGCCGATGCGAATGGTCACGCAATTCTTTGGCTGCCCGTCGGCCGTCGTAATCGTCTCACGCGAAACGATAACGCATTCGCTTCCGTTGTATGCCAGAATCCTGCGAGTCTTTGTCTTAGTTTTCATTCGTCGCCAACTCCCGCAAACAATGAATTCTGTTTGACTGACTGGCTCTGCGATTCTGCCAGCGTCAGGTTTTTCTTTGCCTGTTCATAATACTCTGGCTTCAGTTCGCACCCGTAGAACCGCCTTGGATCTCGAATCGCCCGCTTTGTCTTCGGTGATGTTCCGCCGATCGCCACAAACCCTTCTGATCCGATTCCGGCAAATGGGCTAAACACAATCTCGCCAGGATTCGAATAGAGCAACACGCAACGCCGGATGACCTCCAATTGAAGCGGGCAAATGTGCTTCGTATCTTCTTCCGACTTTGCGGCCGCCGTGTTTAGTGTGTCGGTTTCATGCACGTCATCCCAGCAACCTTCCGCCCATGCGATCCAATCGTTTCGGCTGACCTGATTCTCTGAATCGATCTTTACCTGATTTTCTCCGCGCTTGCGGAACTTGATCAGGTAATCGTTCAGTGTTCCCCGCTGTGCCGCCCGATCGTTTTCCAATCCGGAAAACTGCAGCTCTCTGGCTCGTGTCCTGATCGCTTGTGCCTGCGGATTTTTTCTGACTGTCCAATCGTATTCGTAGGTCAGTCCAGCACGCTCGCCAAGCCTGATGTTAGTCCCTCTGAAGTCACACAGACCAACGCCGCCCGATCGCTTCATTCGCGGAATCTGACAGACGTGAACGACAGCCGACCGCCCTGGCTTCAGAACTCTGGCGAGTCCGTGAAACATGAACGACAGATGAACCTGTGCCTCTCCTGCCATTGCGTCGACGTTTCCAATGTCTCCGGGAGCGTCTGAATACGCATAGAGAGACGGGAATGGCGGGCTAAATACTGCGAAGTCAATCGATTCCTCTGGCATGTCTTCCAGCATGTGCGGAATGCAATCGCCGTGATGAATCGCCCATTGATCGTTGTTAAATACCGGCATTACTCAGTTCCTTGAAGAGTTGCTCCTGCTGCTCAGTGTCAGACTGAACACGCCCAGCTTTTCGAAGTACGTTGTCCACAAACGGCACTTCCAATTCCGTTACCGGAATATGCACATTCAGCGGCAGGGTCGACCCAATTCGATTGGACCTTTTCACCGCCTGATAGAATTCCTCGTATGAGTCCTTCAATCCGCTGAATACCTGTCTTGTGCAGATCTGAAGATTCAGACCAAATCCAAGAATCTTTGGCTTGCTAATCAGGACTTTCACATCGCCTCGCTTGAATGCGTCGATGCCTTTTTGCCGCTTGTCTTCCGGAGTGTCGCCACTGATCGAAACGGCATCCGGAAACATCCGCTCCATTGATTCCTGTTCGTCGTTGTAGTGACACCAAATGATCGTCGATTCATCCGGCCACGATGCCACCATGTTGCGAATGAACTCTGGCTTGAGTGAATCGCCTCCCTTTGCGATTCTTGACAGCTTCCCACGGTCCCCAATGCCGCCAACCTGATTCGTGATTAGTGAGCCAGTCTGTTTCTGTGCTGCCTTCCGCTGAGCGTCAGTCAGGTCAATGTGATCGATGTGAATGTGAATCGGAGGAGTCACGCCGACATTGTCTTTCCAGCCATAGGTGGCCGGATTCGTCAGGAAGATCGACCAATCTGCCAACGAGCGATAGAACGGCTTCAGTGCATGGGCCTTGAGTTCCCATCGGTTTTGCGTCTGACCGCGATTGATAAAGTACGACGCCAAAAACTCATTGACGGTTTTTGCCCGGTCAAGAAACACGGCGTGATTTGCAAACTCAATTCGATCATTCGGGGCAGGCGTTCCAGTTGCGCACAACTTCCATTCCAGCCCTCGCCCGAGTTCAATTAGCCGTGTTCCCCATGCTCCGTAATGGCTTTTGAGCATTGATGATTCGTCGAGAATCAACGCCGCCAGCTTCCCCGGCTTCAGTCCTTCTCGAATCGATTCGTAATTCGTGACAGCGATCTGCGAATCGAATCCGTTGTATTCGCCATCGAGCCAGTATTGGAGATCAAATGCACGAACCCGGTCGATCCCGTTTCGCTCGCCATACCACTTCGCGGCCTCGTCTACGGTCTGATTGCACACCATCAACGGCGACACAATTAAAACTCGACCGCCAGTGACCTTTGCAGCGTGCCTGGCGTACTCCAGAATCATCATCGTCTTACCGAGGCCGCAATCTGCAAAGATCGCATACTTCCGCTTCTGAATGGCTTTAGCGGTGATGTCCCGCTGGTAATCAAACAGCCCGGGATTCGGATCGTATTTTGCCGATCGTGTCCGCTTGCCCTTCATCCCGATTGACGATGCGTATTCATCCGGAACGATGGCCGCCGTTCCTCTGAAGTGATAGACCGGACAATTCCGCACCTTCAAAAATGTGCGGTATGACTCTGGCGATCTCGTATCGAACTCAATTTTCATGGCTCAACAATCCCAATGTTTTTGCACTATCAAAACAACAGCGGATGCAATTTCCGCTGCTCAACAATGAACAGCGGATGTTCCACTTCGATCCTAAAGCGACCACACCGGCAGAGTTTCAATCTTCGCGACGATGTCTCTCAGGATCTCTTCACTCTGCAAGTACGATTCAGCGGTCATCTTTGCCACACCTTCCTCTGACACTGCATGGTGAAGCATGTAGCTCGATGCCGCGCGGCTCACATGCTTCGCCCACAGTGCTGACGATCCCTTCCTGAAGCTGGCCACATTCCTCTGGCCGAGACTCAACCGGATGATCGGCTTTCCCTCAATGCGTCTTGCGTCATCCGACAGGCCGGCACGCTCGAGCAGTTTCGAAAACTCCTCCGAGTAGGTCCGCGAGTTGTTGGCCATCGGAAACACTCTTTCCGGATCCAGCCCGCGGAACCCTTCAATCAGTTCTCGCATCTTTGATGACAGCGGAACCAAAACATCTGACGGCCGCTCAGCCGCTTCATCCTTTTTTGCTGTCTTGTGTACTAGATACCACGCCCAACCAGCTGCATTGTGCAGATCATCCAGAGCAGGGCATTGACTCGAGGTGATCACCCCAGACCACAACAGCCCTTTCTTCTCCGCCGATCGTGCCGCAAACCAATCCTGTGACCGAAACCCGTAAACGTAGTGAGCCAGCAGGCTTGTTTGCCAGAACACGGACGGCTTCACGCTCCCCAGTCGCGGCCATTTGCAGCCGTCCACAACGGACAGCATCGCCTGAAGTTCAGCGACCGTGACAGGAACCGCTTTGACTCGTCTCTGCTCCTCAGTCCGCGGCCTCAGCAGATTGATCGTTGATTTGCTGACCGTCTCCGGCTTCTGCTTCAGCATTCCTGCCCGAACACACGCCCCGGCCAGCTTGCCGATTGAGCACAAAGCCTTGCAAGCCATTGCCGACGAATTGCCCTTTGGCTGCGCCCGCAAAACCTCAGCATAGCTCCGCAGAATCTTTGGCTGCTCGAGCAAGCTCAGCGGCCTGCCACCCACAACTCGATGCTGCGTGCGGCCCCATGCTTCGAACTTGTCGAGTGCAGCTCGGTTGTCTCTGATCGTCTTGATTGACACTCGTTTCTCCAAGTCACTGGCTGACAGCAGCTCGTTGTACAGATCCACCAAACTCCGGGACTCGATCACTTCCGGTTTTGCAACCTCAATAACTCGCATCTGCGGTTCCGGAAACACCCTCAGAGGCATCTGGCCCACACAACACGCATCGAACGTAAACTGAAAATCACTGAGAACTGCGGACATTGCATGACTCACACAAAGATTCCTATGGAATCATCCGTGAGGGTTTCGGCGCTCCGTCCGATGTCTTAACCAATCAACTGACCTTGATATTGAACGCCGCGGCCACTCGGTCAACTGTGCCCTTCAACGGCTTGTTTGGATCCGCCTGAGTGACCTGTTTGGTTTTCTTCTGCATTTCAACCTGGCATTTCGCGACGACTTTTCCGCAATCTGGAAACTGATCCGTTGAGAGTGCTATTTCCAAAATCGCACGGTTCACAACCTCTGGCGGAAAGATGCTCAGCGTTGCCAACCACGTCTCGAGCTGATGCGTCGTGAACTGTGCTTGATTTTTAAGTGAGCAGAGCCGTGTCAGAGCCTCGCCAATCTTCGGACGCATCTCGACCGCTTTGGGCAGCAGCGGCGGCGTCGAAGGCTGCGAAGGCGTCTGCATTGGCCTGCTCTCTGGTCGCCGCTGAATGTCGTGGTTTTGTGCCATTGCTGTACAAACTCCCTTGCTGATTCCGATTCTGCCACTGGCGGACAGTCGCCCGCCAGTCCTTCATTGGGTTGCGACCAACCCGCCAGCCGTTGCTTTCGTAGTAGTCCCAAAAGCTCCTTGCGTCGACCGTGCTTCCAATCTCCTGCACGTAACCGATGATTTGCTGCACTGTCGGTTTCTCGAATGCCTTGCTGCGATTCTTTGGAGCATTGACCGAAGCCGCATCCTGTTTCACAACAACTGGGACAGTGGACGCATTCGCGTCCTGTGTTTCTGTATTACTATTCTTCTCTTCTCTTCTCTTCTCTGGTAACGCTTTTGTAACGCTGTCACCGTTACATTTGCGTTTCACTTCTCGATGCGTTTCCACCCGTTTCGCTGATAAAGCCCGTGTTTTGCATGAGTTGCCGTTGTGGCGGTCAAAATTGCAAAAGTGAATACCACCCGTAGTGATGTCGAGCCACCCAACTGATTGCAGTGCGTCCGCGAAACCTGTAACGCAAGAAATGCGATCTAGTAACGCTGATGTAACGCTGGGAGCGTTACCGTCTCGCGTCTGCTGGTCAGCCCAGATCCAGACCCGCACCAACTTTCCAACAACCGCATCGGGGTCGATTCCGAGCATGTCAGCGATCTGAAACACTTCCGGCTTGTCTGGAGTCGTGTGTTCAATCTTGATCCATTGCGAGGCCATTTACTCATCATCCCCGAAAAGATTTCTTTGCGCGACCAAAGGTTTCTTTGCCTCTGGCTGCTCCGTAATCCACGCCTGGAGCTCCTCCCACGTCTTGACTGGAAGGCTGCTCCTGTGGACCAATGCAGATCCATCACGAGCCGCCAGCCAGAATTCTTCTGTCTCGCCCTGGCGTTCTCCTGTGACAAGCGAGCAAGTGCCGAGCGTACCGTGGATGATTCCCCGGTCTTGTGCGGTAAAACCGAGCGTCTTCAGCCAGTAAAGTCGTTGGTTGTGGCTCATCAGAACTCCTTGTGCCCGTCCCAGGCTTTGAGATCGTCATCATTGCCAGCCGTCTCGCTTACCGGCTGATGCTTCTTCCGGCCGAACTCAATCGCTTCTTGAATCTGCCCGATCGGCAATCGTTCCACGTGAGCAGGCATTTGATAGCCATAGATTGCGTACCACTCATCGTGGAATCGCGTTTTGCGTTTGGTCATCGAATCACCTCCACGCCTTTGACCTTTGCCCTCAGCAACGCAGGCTCTTTCGGATGTCGCAGAATTACTTCCTCGCAGTCCTCAAATTCTGCAGCCTGTGCAGCGTTCAGGGATGCACGAAGAACGATCAGGTAATCAACTGGCTTGTCTGATGGCCGCTGCGATAACTCCACGTTGCCATCCGGGCCGATGGTGATGCCGCTCATGCTGCACCGCCTTTCAGCTCCGCTTGCCGAGCCTGATAGTATGGCCGCACCAGTGACAGCACTTGCTGACTGACGCTGGCTTTCATCGCCGCCAATTCCTTACCGGCCTCCTCAAGCTTCTCCTGAGTCCTTGCCGCTGCAATCTCATTCCAGACCGATTCCACAAACGTTAGCTGGTCCGGATTGT
>Ga0208974_1000598_pt1 | contig 14735 bp, 22 predicted proteins | sample GreLakmeER15MSRF_FD_187699 | JGI IMG/M metagenome (GOLD analysis project Ga0208974, IMG submission 187699) | Freshwater lentic microbial communities from great Laurentian Lakes, MI, USA - Great Lakes metaG ER15MSRF (SPAdes) | ecosystem: Environmental > Aquatic > Freshwater > Lake | place: Great... | reverse complement strand
ATATCCCTACGACCTGCGGTTTTGTATGGCCCTAAAACGTCAAAAGCCCCGCACCGAGGAGGGAAACGGTGCGAGGCTCGACGGTGCGCGGGCAGCAGACGCGCACACTATGGCAACACCAGCTGCGCCTGGATGTCACTCGACTTCAGGTTCAATCGGCAACAGAACGCCAACGCTCAAACGATGCACACGACGAACCATTCCCAACGGAATCGCAACAACATGATCGACCATGCCATCGCCTTCAATTACGGACTGCGCCAACACTAGGTGACCAGGTTTCGCATGCGGAAGTAACACACCAACCGAACGCACCACACACGGCCCATCATCGATTTCCTCAATGCCTGCCCATGTTTCTGTCACTGCGTGCGCATCATGCCACACAATTTCCAGCATCGTTTCAAGTTCGTCACTCACCGCCGTACACCTTCCCCCGCCAAAACGCTTGACCATCAAAAATCGGCACATGTTCATACGTAAACCGTGCAGTCGTTTTGTCATACGGGATCACCGCCAAACCTTGCTGCCAATCCTCGTGACGAGTCAACGGTCGCCCATCCAAATCGGTGCCACCACGAGTTGACGGCACCACACCGTCAATGCGAGCCAAACAACCTGGCGACGCGGCCATCACCGTTGACGGACCATCAAAATCCTCACGTGTCCGGTACGCAGTCTCTATACGGTGGATGTGCCCATAGATAACACTCACTTTTTCTGTGGCGAGATACTTGTGGGCGGTACTGCCACCGCTGGCAACACGGTCGCCGTGAATGACTCGCAGTTTTGGTGTGATCCACACGCACCCCGTCGGGTATCCACTCAGATACTCGATGCCGTAGTCGTCAAGGCGACACAGATACGGAACCGATAACACGGGCCACAAGTCAGGGATGTTGCCTCGACGCAACCCGAAAGCTGCACTTGCGTTGTCGATGAGATAGCGGGGGAGACGTTCCTCGTGGTTTCCAGCGATCCACACAATCCGTGCGTCGGGTGCAGCACGTCGCACTTCAGCGCACAGAATGGCCGCACGATCAATGGTCGCCTGTGTGGTGTTCTGGTATGGGGCGGTCAGTCGATATTTGCCCATTTCTGGCAGGTCAAGGTTGTCGCCAACCAGCACCACCAGATCAGGTTTCGCCGCTGAGGTCACCGCTAATGCAGCCGCCAACGCTGACTCGTCATGTGTGGGCACTAGAACGCCGTCTGCGCCCTTGTAATACCCGATCTGCATGTCGGGAAGTACGACACAAACGGAACCGTCAGCGGGCGCCTGTGAGGTTTTACGAGGGGGCAGTTTCACTGGTGGTCCAGGTTGAATTGTCGGCCATTCGGGACCGTCGGCCCACCGTGGCGACAACTGCACCGCCGTCAGGTCATGCACCGTCGGTTCACCCGTTTCAGGGTCCTTTGTGACCTGCTGATACAACGAAACTCGACGGACCGCACCAACCTCGTCAACGTCAATGCCGTTGCGTTCAAGCAGTTCAGCGATACGACCTAACGTTGCACGCTTCGCACCCGACGGTTCAGCAGCTCGTGCGATATCGTCACTCAGAGCGCCCACAGCGACACTCCCCTCGACGGTGACGTTGTAACGCACCCTGCGACACATTCACCCCACGCTGATCCAACGCACGCCAAATGGCCGCCGTGGGCACCAACGGTTCAGAGAACGCTGCCAGGAGGTCGGCATAGTCATCTGGTGTAAATGTCTCACCCAACAATTTCACTGTGCAAACAGGACCGCCTGGTCCGTTCACATTGGCGCGTATTTGATCGAGTAGCCGATTTGGTTTGTTCACAGGTTGCCGCCTTTTGTCCGGTTGTTTTAGTCGTCAGAATCTTTCAAATGCCATTCGAGATGGCCTGCGATGCGTTCGCCTACATTGTCCACTTTGTTTTCAATACGAGCCAGCATTTCGGCATTGTCGCCATGCTGCTTGTCATTCTTACGATCCAAACGTGCGATCAAGGCCACGATAGGCCCGCCACCACCGATGATTGCAACAACTACAGGGACCCACGTAGACATCACTCACCTGCGCCGAACGCCTCGTCGATTTCACTGCGAGAAATACGACCGTCGTCTGCATAGGCACGCGCCAACCGTTCAAGCACTTGCGATGCAGCTGCGATACCTGCCAGCACCGCAGCCTTCCAGACGGGGATGCCACCCAATACGGATGCGCCACCCACAATGCTCATCGCCGAGTAGATGAATGTGGCCACAATTCTGAGTGCGATCGTTTTCATTCTTTTGAATCCTTAGTCAGAACCGTTGCGATGGTCTGCGCCAATAGTGACACACCAGCGATCCACAGTGCTTGTGTCTGTGTCACCCCTGAAAGGGTGATGATGACAAGCGCCAACGATCCTGCCATCACGAGCAAGGCGAGGAAATCTGAGAGTTTCATGGGCGACGACGTGCTTTCGGTTGAAGGGCTGGTACAAATTGCAACACAGAAACCGCTGCAACCAGGGTGCGCCGTTGAGCCACGGTGACTGTCGAACCTGCTGGCACATAATCGTCGTACCCGCCGCCGTAAATGTTCACCGCCTCCTCAAATGCCTCTTTTACATTTTCCGGTGCATTGTTCGGTGGTGGTGGTGGCAGTTCGTTTGGCGTTGTTGTGGTTGTTTCGGTTTCTGTTGTTGTTGTTTCTGCTGCCGTCGTTGTTTCAGGACCGATGCTAGTTGTCGGGCTGGTCGTTGTGGGCAATGTTGTTGAGGCCACAGTCGTCGTCGTTTCCACCGTCGTGGTGGTTTCGACCGTCGGTGGTGCTGTCGTGGTCAAGGCGGGCGGTGATGAGGGTGGCAGTGTTGTGCCAGGCGACGGCGCGCTCGTAGGCGATTCTGTGCGGGTCGTCGTCGTAGATGCTTCGGCTGGTAGCGATGTCGTCACCTCAGTGGTTGTCGTGGGTTCTGTCGTTGTTGTCGGTTCAGTGGTCGTCGTGGGTTCGGTGGTTGTAGTGGGTTCGGTGGTGGTTGTGGTGCTGGCAGTGAACTGGTCTGGTGTGAGAGGTGTGTAGGCATCCTGGTTGGGTGATGCCTGCAACAAACCGACGCACGCACCACCGCCGTTTTCGTAGAACCACAACTCGAACGGATACGTGCCCGCTTCGAGCCACACGAAATCCCACATGCACCCCGTATCGCTCCAGTTGTCGATCACATAGTTGCCGTTCAACAACAGAGCTGCACCGTCGTCGTGGGCCACCACGATGAGCGTTTCACGGTCCAATGTGAACACACCAGAGAACCTGACGAGCACGCCGTCATAGTCACATTCTGCGACTAACCCGCCGCCGTACTCGAAATTGATGTCAGAAACTGTGAACGATGCACACACATCGTCACGGTCGCCAACGGTGAACGCACCATCGGTGACACGCCAGGCGGTCACCGTGATTGCGTCGCCTTCAGCGCGTGCACCTGGCGCAAATATCGCCAGCACCATGACGGCAGCGAATGTTGCGCGTGCTATTCGGCGCAGTACCCGTGTCACCGCACGTCAAGTGTGGGAAAAGCTGCAACGGCGTCGAGCACTGCCTGTGGCAGCTTGTCGCCGCATACATACCGAATGTGCCATGCCTCAGCGTTTGCGCCGTCTTTCACTTCCCATGAAAAGCCGAACTTGAGGGCGTTGCTGGTTGAGAATCCGTCGCCGAGTAACCAGTCGAGCCGTTTGCCTGACGCGTTGGCCACATCGATTGCGAGGCCCCACCCATGATTCGAGGTGCCAGGAGTCCCTGCTGGTGCCATGCCTTTTTTGAGATACCAGGTGGCGCCCTGATATGTGCGGGTCACTTGCGGTGTGCGACCTGTCGGTGTTCCGGTATACCGTTCCCGAAACAGTTTGATTTGCTGATCGAACGGGCGATATGCGCCAACGTGTTTGAGTTCAATGCCGTCGAAATAGGCGGCGAGTTGTAACGCATTCCAGGCGGTAGCTGCGAGGCGGTGCAGTTGACCGTTTGGTGCCTTGATGTTTCGCAACACACTTGCGGGAAGTTCACCATTTTTGGCGCCTGCCAAATCGGTTGGCATGATGATTGGCAGCACGGTGTACGTGGTCATGGTTGTTTCTCCTCTTGTGAAGTTGATGAGTTTAATTTGTTGATCAGTGTTCTAGCGATTGCTAGTTGCAGGTTTGCTTGTTTGAGTTGATTGAGCAACTCCTCAATTACTTCATTTGCATCTACCTGTGGTTCGTTCATAATGTATCCAAAATAAAGTCGTCACTCACTCCCAAAATGAGTGGTGGCTCGTGGTGCTCGTGATGCGTATGATCGTCGTGCTCGTGATGCGTGCTCTGGATCGGTTGATGCGACTCAACGTTCATCGGTTGCACGTTGTTGATGAACGACGAGATGATCCACTTGTCACCCGATATCGGTACTCGTGATTCGTGTAGATGGGTCCAAGTCGCAGGGAAGAATACGATGCGGCCCGCTTTCGGTGTCACTGCTATTTCGTGTAGCGGGAAGTTAGTCTCACCGCCGAAGTCAACATCGTTGAGATAAATGACCATTGCGAGCACTCTGTCACTAATCGTTGAGAACGGTGCAGGGAATGAATCAACGTGCGGCCTATAGAAACCGTAAGACTTGAGATACCTTTGCACTTGAAAGCCTGAGTCACTAATGTCTGTCCAGTTGTCTAGGTGTCGATACTCTTGCTTGTAGATAGCGACAGCAGACGTGATTGCTTGACAGATACGTTGCTCGAATACTGTGTCAACGTCTGACCAGCACTCGCTCAAAGTGTTTCGGCTGTACCCTAAATCCTCGCTGAACTTTGTTCTCTGGTCAACGCCGCCGAGAGTTTTTCCAGCAGACGACATCGACCATATTTGATCGAGCCTTGTCAAAAGATTGCGACATATCTCGTCGTCTAATAGACCGTCAACGACTTGGATCAAGCCGACCTTACCAGCCGGATATGCAACGCTGATCATATTCTTCCCTCTTTATCGATGTTCGCCAAAATTCTTGACGATGCTAAATCTACCTAGTAACCATTCCTTGAACTCATCATTTAGATCAGGGATTGATTCTTGTGTTCGTTGCAGTGCGTCTGTCCGGCCTTCCAGATATCTGTTGACTTTCTCGTTCGGTACATCAGCAATAATCCAATCGTGAATCGACTGCGGTATATCCAAGATGTTGATCATCTCTGTCGCTGTGACAGCGATCTCCTCGTTGTTGTCAAGGTGTTCGTGTGCGTACTTCCACTCTAAGAGAGATCGGAATTGTTCTTGAAGAGTTCTTGTGAACGTGTTGCCTCGTTGCGTCAAGTAGAAATCTTCATCGTCAGCGAATTCGAAGTAGCAGATCAATCCTGCTGGTGCGGCATCTACGACCACGAACAAGGCGGTCAAGACATCCAGGTCGAAGTGAGCACCGCTTACTGTTGACGGAACGTCTGAGAGGCCACAGTTGCACGAGCCGTTCTGCCAACGATGAAAGCCTCTTAGTGCTAACGGTTGGTCAAAGTCGCATCGTCTAGTGACATCAGTGTCGGCCATGAAGTTACGGGGGTCGTCAAGTTTTGCAAAGGCGAACAGACCTTTGTTGTCTGTGTTACCAATAATCTTGAGATAGCCGTCAGGAATCCCGTATGCGTTGCCGATGCTCATGGTCATACCACCTTGATTATAAAGATCACTTGCGTCACGGCGGTTGTGTGCGTGTGCGCCAGTGTTGAAGTGTTGATCGTGCTTGCGTTGCCAGCAGTGAGTGAAGTATTCACACCGATAGCAGTGTTGACACCGCCTGAAGTGAATGAACTGTTGACGCTGAGAGTTCGGTCTGCAGCGTTGACAGTGCCGTTGATGTTGTGAGTGTGCGCGTTCGCCGCATTGCCGTTTCCGAAGGTGACGTTGTTGCCACCTGAGTTTGGCTTGAAGTAAGTGTGTTGGTGATCACCAGCGGCTGTTCCAAGACTGTGGCCGTGATTATGGTCTGCGGTGTTGCCAGCAATGAAACTGTTTGCGTGAACATGAGATGCGGCGTTGCCAGCAGTCAGCGAACTGTTCACTGTATGAGTGTGGGCGTCGACAGCAGACGATGCACTCGTCGTGATGGTTGTTGGCACAGTCGGTGCAACTGTAGTGACTCCTTGAGGTACACGACTCAAGAAGTCTGGCAGAGTGAAGTTCGCACCACTTCCACCGTAGCGATACCCAATAATGCCGAAGAGAGATGCGTATGTTCCTGTAGTCGGCAACGATGCACCGTTACATACTGCGTACCCCGCAGGAATGTTCGCAGTAGTACCAGCCCACATCATTATCGCACCTATAGGCGCACCACTAGCGGCCGTTATTTGTGCTTGAAGATCAGCGAAAGCGTTGTTGAGTGATCTTGAATTGACAGGCGTGCTGATACCGAATGCTGTGTTGACTGTCATGCTGGTCCGATGTCCTCGACTAACAGAAACGCATAACGAGTTGCTGATCGTGATGCTGTGATCGTGCCTGAATCAGAGGACAATGTTGCGACGAAATTAGTAGAGCCAGCGGTCAATGTAGTGACAGCACTCATATGTACGAAGCCACCACCTGTTGACGGAATGGCAAATCCTTGCAGTTGCTGAACAGCACCAGCGAGGTTTGTCAATCTGATTCGAGCGTTGCCGGCAGTGTTAGTGCCGCTCATACCAGGCTCGAAATAGGTGATCTTGTAATAACGATTTGCAACAGCAGTGAATGATGAACCTGTGATCTGTATTTCTTCGCTGGTGATTGTTGAATCTGTGGCTGTTGCTGTATTGAACGCCATGACTCCACGAGGAAATTTGTTTTGTTGGGCACTGGTCAGAACAGCACCAGCAGAGAAATCGACATTGGGTGAAATTGACATGAAAAATCCTTTGTTACGTGTAAGTCAGTTGAATGAAACCTGAGAAGTCTCTGTTGCCTAATAAGAACGCAGGCTGATTCGTGTGCGCCGAACCGCCAATACCTTGCATTGAACCACTAGCAAAGCCTGCAAGTATCGAAGAGTTCAAAGATACCGTCACTGAAAAACTGTCAGTATTCATCGCACCTGTAGAGACGCCTGTACCGCTGAACGTTGCCGCGCCTGATGCACTGCCGAGGTTGTGACCTTGAAGTGTCCACGAACCTGAGTTGCCTCTGTTTGAATCTGATGATGCTGCACGCTTCACAAAAATCGTTCCGCTGTCTGCTTGCCACGTCAGACACTTGTCATAGATCGTGTTCGAACCGTAGAACCAGCAACCGTACGCACGAGAAGTTGATGAAAGACCAACGATTCCTTCAACAGTTGTGCCAAGCCATGCAGTGTTTGCAAGGTTTCTAGAGTCAGCACCTGACGGGAAGAAGTTATATGTACCGAGAGGCTTTGTATACGTGAACGCAGAATACTGACCGTTTTGATCACCGTTAGTTGTGAGACCAACATTGTCTGTCGCACTAATCCAATAGTAAGTCTGAAAGACGTTGCCGGTAGGTGAGTTACGAATAGCGTTAGGCACGCTAAATGTATGCGAACTTGCACCGCCTGTGCCGATGCTGACGCTTTGATAGTTGTTTGTGTAAGTGTTCGTCGTGACGTTGTATACGCCTTGATTTAACGTTGCTGACGCAACACCTGAATCAGCATCTGTGACAGCAGTCCACGCTACGAGATCGCTTGAACCACCAGCAGTGACCGTCGGCTTAGGTACGACAGGTGGTGTCGTATCGTACTGATACACAGTGACGAATGAAGTGCCGTTGTAAACCTTGATGAAGTTCACTCGTGACGTTGTTGACGGACTCGTGTACGCATACACGTTCGTGCTCGAAGAAACAGTTGTCGGTGACCCGCTCTTGTAAATATAAGAAGGCATCAGCAAGCCTCAGATCTGATACCAAATGTCGCCAGCCGCAGGTGAACCAGGTGCTGTGCTACTGATATGAACCTTAGAAGAAGTTGGTGTGAAGCCCGATACAGTACCCCGCACGTACACTGTCGCACCGTCTGCTTGTGTTGAAGTGATAGTGCCGCTCACAAGTTTTGCACCCGTGATTGTGGCATCAAGAATGTTTGACGATGTGATCGTGTTTGATGCAATGTCTGTGCCAGTGATCGTGGCATCAGTGATCATTGCTGACGTTATCAAACCCCATGCAACGCCACCAGAGGCCGCACTGTTTGCAAAGAAAACTGTGTTATTGGAACCGACAGCAGTTTTCACTAAAGCGTTTGCCGTTGCGCCACCTGTCAGGATGTCGCCCTTAGTTGTAACGAGTGCCTGGTTTGTGCCGTTGCTTAAAGCATTAGCGACAGTGTTTGTATTGTTGATGTCGCCAGCAGAGAAAACATCCCCGTTGATATATGCGACGCTCAGTGTTGTGTAAGCCATGTTTGTTCCTTAGTAAGAGAGCACATTAGTGTCAAGAATTGCCGCAGTAGTTGAGTCAAGCACGAAAGCATCGCCACCGATAGGTTCAGCCAGTTCAAATGTAACAGTCCAGGTGTCAGGCCCAATGTCGTTGCTGATGCCCTGAATGGTCAATGTTCGTGTGATTGAGCCTGAAGCATAGTTTTTGGTAAGTGTCACAGGGTCGAGGAGTTCGGCATTTATCACAGAATACGCTTGCGCGTCTGTCATTGTTAAAGGTTGGCACTGGATGGAATCCAATGTCAGTGACGGGTCTTTTCGAGAATTAAGCAACAGCGTTGCTTGTGATAATGCTTCAGCGTCAGTTGTTATCAAAGAACCGCCTCGCACATAACTTCTGGTGAAGTAGTTGGCGATACTGGTTGCATCAGATACTGAGGTGTCAGTGATACCTTCGCCTTGAACGGTGACCGTGTTGTAGATGGCTTGGTCATCGAAGCCAACTTGCACCTGTCGATAACGCAATCCAGTTGTTTCGTCAAAAACGAGTGGAGTGTTTACTAATCCCGCTGCTAGTTGTTGTATCTCGTGGCGATCCTTGAACGTATATTTGCCATCTGTATCAATGAAGAAGGCACCTAGTTCTGTTGCTTCAATCTGTTGAATTGCTTCTAGGCCGGACCGAACATTTTCAGGGTCATACCAGCAAACAGATTGACCTGTTGAAATTGTGCGCAGAGTGTTGGGGACACCGAGCGCAGTCAAAATGCGACCGATGCGGGTACCTGTGCTCTCATCCAAAGTTGCACCAGCAATAGTTTCAACATTCGCTAAACCGAGGAGACGAAAACCATCCTCAGCGTCAATGGTGACATACGTGATATTCGTGCCAACTTCATAATTATAGGTGAACTTACTCACATAGCCATTGAATAACTGCACAAGGTTGCCATCAACAATCGATGAGATGCGGAACTGACGCAACGGCAAAACATACGGATACAGATTTGAGGAAGTGTTATCAGGGTTGAATTGCCCTGTCGTGTCGATCACAGTCACTGATGCTGTGCCTGTATCAAACGAGTCTGTCACACGAGTTCTGCCACGCTTGATGCTGACATTCGTAACTGTTCCTGTTAGATCAACCATCGCATTTGCGGAAGGTCCGAGCACCATAGTGCCCAACAAACTGGTACCCAAAACGGCATTACCGCTTGCGATAAAAGATGTATCAGGTCGAATAGAAACAGTTATGTTGGGCAGGCTCATAACACCATTGCCCTTCCAGATTTCTGAGATTTCAACAAACCGACACGAATCTGCTCAACCAGTTGACGTTCAGTGGTTACAGAACCAGCAACATTCACAATGATGTTCATTCCATTACCAGTACCGACGCCGTACTGTGCGCCACGTGACAACGGGATCACGGCCTCACTTCCAGATTCGCCTATGAGGGCCAGGGTGGGACGCGTCACGATACCTCCGGAGGCTAATTCGGGTATGCCTGGCAGGTCAGGCGGGTTCACTGTGAATTTCTTTCCGAACGGCAAACCGATTTCAAATTCGAGCAAATCATTTAGTTTGTTGATCACGTTGGCGTTGATGAATCTCACGATCCCGTTCGCAAACGATCTGCCAACATCTACTGCGTTACTTCCCAAACCTTTTAACGCTTCAACAAGTGAACTGATCAACTTGCCACCCAAATCGGTGCCGAGACTCGCCATTGTTGAAACAAGGCTGACAAACAAACCAGGCAGTTTTTTCACCAAATCAACAACGAAACCGCCCAAACCTTTGACCGCTTCAGGCAAAAGTTGTGCAGTCCAACTCAACAACGCACCAACCAGTTTGACCGCCTGCGCACCTAGTTTTGGTATTGCCTCAGTGACAACCCAATCAAGAATGGCCAGCAACAGGTCGCCCAATGCTTTCAACGCTGGCACGATCTGCGGTTTGATCCACGCCACCAACGCATTACCGAGTTCGATGAGTTTTTCCACCAACATTGGTAGACCTTCATCGAGTAACCAGTTTGCCAGGTCAGCGATCAACTCACCGAGGCGCTGCAACGCAGGCGGTGCCGCCTTCTGTATCCATTCCCACAGTGCACTAGCGCCTTTGCCGAGTTGTTCTGCGATGAACGGCAGACCCGTATTCAGGAACCATTGACCGACTTGATAGACAAAATTGAGCAGGGCTTTCAACGCTGGCGGGTAGGCCTCTTTGATCCATTCCCACGCAGCCGACGCATATCCGATGAATGCGTCACGCAGTGCAGGCAGTTTTTCCTTCACCTTTTCAATAACACCAGACAGGCCATCCTTTTCGAAAATGCTCGCCAGGCTTGAAAAGATTGGAATCACTTTATTTGTGACAAAACCCAACGCAGCCGAAAATGCAGGAATCAATGCTTTACCGAGTGAGGCTTTCACATTCTCAAACTCTGCGGCAAGGATTCTCTGCTGGTTAGCCACACCGTCAGACGTGCGCAAAAAATCGCCCTGCGCGTCGCTGGTCTGCTTGAATATCGCTGACTGTGACGCCAGAATCTTTTGCTGTTGCGTCAGCGGACCTTTGCCGCTGTAGATGCCCATCGCCATCGCTTCGGCCTTCAACGCCGCATCGTCAAGCATGACACCGTATTTGCGAATGGGTTCAGACTCGCCACGCAAAGCTGCACCCAATGCCTGCGCAGCCTCCTCTGGTGAAGTGTTGGCGAACGACGCTAGGTCTGATGCCAAGGCTGTCAGGTCTGTGGAGAATGTGCCGAGGTCCTCGCCTGTTAGTCCCGCGGCCTTACCGAACACACCGAATGTTGAGGCGGCGGTCAGTGCAGCGGTTTTTGATTGACCGAGAGTTTTGGCGGCACCTTCCGCAAATTTGGCTACCTGATCATTTGCGTCACCAAAGATGACTGCGGTTTTTGATGCAACTTCCTCTAAATCTGACGCACTATCGATGAGACCTTTGGCGATAACAGCAGCTCCGGCGGTTGCCGCTGCAATACCGAGTGCTGCTTTTTTGCCGAAATCAACAAGTTTGCCGCCGAGGTCGCCAGCCTTACTGCCAACGTCGTCGAGCGCGCCTAGAGCACCTTTGGCGTTTCCTAGAATCTCGATGCTCAGTCTGCGGGTGCCCGCCATTTTGTACTCCTAATCAGGGAAAACGTCGTCGAGGATTTTTTTCATTCCGTCGCCGTAGATTTCCATTATCTCATCACGGTTGGCCCGTACTGTAGGAAACAAAAAATAGCCTGCGCCTTCCTTGTTGCCTCGCCAATCTTTAAACTGATTCCAACCGATACGGACACCAGTGACCTTCACCGCTGTTGCACCATAGTCCTGTCGAGCACGTTTTCTCACCGTGCTACTGCCACCATATTTGTCATATGCCAGGGTTTGCGATTCAACCTTTTTTCGTACCTTCGATGTAGATTCGTTCTGTCGCACAATGGTTGCGCGCCCGCCAGTGTTTTTGATCAATCGTTTCCGGTTCCTATGTGCACCGAATTCGGCGCCACCGAAAAACGGGTATTTTGCACCACCAGCATTAACCCTGGCGGCGACACCAGATTTTGACGCATCCATTGATTGCGCTGCCTTGCTCGCCATAGGCGAAACACTGCTGGCGGTTGTTTTGGCTTTACCGATGACAAACTCTGACACTTTATAGTTCAGGTCTGAAAGTTGTTTCGTACCGTCAGGCCCGCCAGCCTGCTGCGCTTTTTTGATTTCACGGCGTAATTCAGCGAGACCTGTGACATTCACACTGTCTGCGCTGCGGATTACGGCCACGATTCACCTTCTGTTCTGTTTGCGGGACTCATCCGCTTTCGTTTGCAACACATCCACCATCGCCTCAAATATCCCCTCAGGGGCATCTAGCAGCGCCTGTGGTGCGATCCCTGTCTCGACCGCAACCTGTGCCACCAAATAGGTCAGGGAGTCCCGACGGTAGGGTTTACATTGGCATCAAGGTCAACATCAGCAACCGTGTCTAAATAGTCGTCAAATGTTTGTGACGTCTGGTTCTGTCGTTTGTCAGCGATCCATGCCAACCAGAGAATGTGTTCCATTTTCTGATCCTCAGAGAACGCACGCCCCAAACCCATACCGAACTCGCGCTCAAACGCCACAATGTGTGGTGCGCCGATTCGGTAGTTGTGTGAGGTTCCGTCGGTTTTTGTTACTGACAACTGCCATGTCAGCATTTTAGTTCGTTCCCCACGTGACAGCGCCTGTGATCTGCAACGACAACGAGAAGGTCACGAGATCGGCAACAGAACTAGAAACCTCATATGATGACACGAAACATTCGCCAGTCACTTTGGGCGTACCAGCGCCTGTTCCTGCGGGCGAGTAGTCAAATGTTGACGAGGTTGAGAGACCGAGCAGCGCAGTGATCTGCGTGTTCAGTGTGGCATCCCACTTGCCCGAAACGCTGATCGAGTCACCGTTGCGCAGTGTGCCCTGGAATGTTTTGGAGGTTGAACCGAATGTGGTGGTTTCGGCCATGTCAGTTGTGTTGGCAATACCGCTGACAGAATCCACATACGCCGAAATGTCGGTGAGTGATCCTGCGGCGTTGTCAAGTTTGAACGATGATGACCTAGCAGCTACAAATGCCATGATGTTTTTTCCTTAGTTACGAGCCAGGCTGACCTGGCATGTGAATGATGGGGAGGTGCCACCCGCAGTATATGACGCGCGCACGTAACGGTTGACTGTACCCGTAAACGTGATTTGTTCGCTCGTCGCTGCGGTCGCCGAGGTGAACGACGCAAGTGTTGACCACGTGCTGTTGTTCGTTGAATGTTGAATGATCACGGCGAGCGTTGGGGTGGTGCCACTGACATCGGTGATATGCAGATGGGCAATTCCACCATTTGTTGTGCCAGCACCGTTGTCAACGCTTGTGCCGTTGCCTGTGGCGGTGATGGCTGCGAGGTCGGCGAGGCTGACACCTAAACCTGGTGCCGAACCTGAACCGAACGCCATGCTGAATGACACGAGATCGGCGACGGCGCTTGAAACCTCATACGAGATCGTTTTGGTGCCCAACAGCCACACAGGGTTCGTCACTGCGAAACCGCTAGGTGCGACCGATGTGGCCACAGTTGATTCGCCGGTGATAGCGCCGATGATGTTGTCGAATGCGGTGCCTGCACCGTTGGTGCTGTCGAACAGTCCGTCAAGGTTGAGGGAAATATCCTCCAACCCTGGCTGAAATGTTTTTGCGGTATCGGCGAGCGTTGTTGTTTCGAGCATGTCGAAGTTCACTGACGGTGAGACGGTGCGCAGGATCGCAGCTAGAGGGTTCGTTCCGTAGATCACTCTTGTTTGGTTTGAGGAAATGAAAGGCATCTGGTCGTTCCTTTATGCGGTGACGGTGACGGCGAAATCTACGAAAAGGTAGGTCGAACCGTCAGGTGAGTTCACTGTACCAATCTGTTCAGCTGCGGTGACGCGTGCATCAAATGCTGCGCCACCCAATGTGACGTCGCTTTCGACAGCAGTTTTGACCGATGTGGCGCCTGTGCCTGCGAGATAGGTTTCGAGTTTGTTTTGGGCGCTGCGATCGTCTGCTCGTGCGACAACCAGGGTGACAGTGAATTCAATACTGTCGCAACCTCTAGCCATTGTTGAGTCAAATTCGACCCGATCCAACGAGATCAAGGCCGCAGGAAACTGCGGGTTATCAGTGAGAACTGTGTACACACGCAAACCACTGATCGTTGCTAGGTTCGCTGCCAGCCCTGCCCTGAGGCTAGAGATTGATGCGGGCATTACGCCACCACGAAAGTTTTGTACGGTGCAACCATTGCGGCCACATCAGGATCAATGCGACGAACAACAATGGCGCCGAGATCGCCGAAACCTGCAACACCCAACGGCGAGTCAAGGCGCTTGAACTGGCGTGAGGCTAGCAACACGGTCGCCTCACGGATGGCATGTGGCACTGACGGCCATCCCCATTTGGCGGTCACTTGAATGAGGGTGCGACCGTTTTCTGCGACAGGGAAATCAACATCGAGTGCACGTAACAAGGTGATCGGTTCGCCTTGTGCCGCAGCATTTGAGGGTTCTGTCTGGTAGTCAACACCGACCGTGAGGGTAGTGCTGAACGATCCTGACATCTGGTCGTCAACTTTGACGATCAAACCTGTGGTGGTTGAGATGTCGTCAACGAACACAAAAGCGTTCCGGTTTGCTGCATAAGTGCGGGCGCTGGTTGTGGCGTCAACATAGAAACGGCGTGAACATTCGCCGTCAATTCGTCGTGAGGCCGCTTCGACTGCTCGTTCTAGGAGTGCGTCGTCAACGTTGTCAGTGATGCGTGCAGCTGCTTTCAGTTCTGCCAGAGTGCAG
>Ga0208974_1000596_pt1 | contig 14766 bp, 15 predicted proteins | sample GreLakmeER15MSRF_FD_187699 | JGI IMG/M metagenome (GOLD analysis project Ga0208974, IMG submission 187699) | Freshwater lentic microbial communities from great Laurentian Lakes, MI, USA - Great Lakes metaG ER15MSRF (SPAdes) | ecosystem: Environmental > Aquatic > Freshwater > Lake | place: Great... | reverse complement strand
CTCGTCACTCGTCACTCGTCACTCACATGCTCAATCATCATCAACAAAGTCGTATTTGGGCTTTTTGTATTGTTTCACTTCTTTTACTTTCGCTTTGGTTTTGGTTTTGGTAGAAGACGGCGGCGGCGGCATGTCGGTTACACCGTTAGCCATATTTTTGCGTCCCTCTACCACTTCCTCCCAAAAGGCATAAATGAGAGGCACGGTTTCCGCCCATTTTTGTTCATCAAAATTCACACGAACAATGTTGATTTTGGACAACTTCCATGGCGTAATTTTGCACAGCTGTCTTTCATCATTGTCGTCGAATGTAGCGACCTCGTCGAGTACCCACGAATATGCTTGTTTTGATGTCAGTCCAATGGGGGAATAAATGTACTCATATGCATCGTTGCGCGTGCATTCAATGATCACACCATGTAGTGTTGTTTCGGGATGAAGCTCCTTGTACTCTTGAATATCACTATATGCCGCAATCTCAGCCTCTACATAGTCGCACTTCTCAAGCCCACACACGGATAACTGGCCAAGAATCTGGTAATAGTATTGCTCAGGTACTTGGCCCATTTCTATCTTGCGTTTGTAGGGGGCCTTCAACTCAACCATGACACCGAGCTCAGTAATACCATCCGGAGATGCTCCAAAGCAAGGGATATCGGGATGTGGGATGAGTCCGAATTCTTGAACACTGACATTCCCCATTTTTTCTTGGTAGCACCGCATAACAACATCTTCAAACATTGTCCCCCATTTGAGTGGCGGACAGCGCGCGTTAAATTTAGAATCATCGAATATCTTTTTTCTCAAAAGATCCTTTCGGGATCCAAATTTTCCTTTACCAAGTGCTTGTGCTAAATCACTTGCAGTAAGAAGGTTTTGACGCAATGCCTTCCATTGCTCTGACCGTTGTTCAACAATAGGAATATCTTGCAGTGCTTTCAGTTTTTTCCTAGAGGCTTTTATATCTTGAATTGTGTCTTCTCGATCATCCACATCTTCCAAAACATTAAAGGTCTTGCAAAGATCACTAACAAAACTTTTGAGACGGTCTTCAGGCCACTCGTCAAGAATATTGTAACCAAGATTGTTGCAAATTGTTAAAAGACAATCCATAAACTTGTTTCTTCTTATTTATTTTAGGGTGAAATCTTTATATCGGAATCGTCTTCTTTTTCCTACGGAGCGTATCGAGCTTATTTATTTCATTGATGACCTTGTTGGTTCCAAAATCAAGACGCGCCGGGGTGTTTTTTGTGCTAACTGCGTCCTCATCATCATCGTCAAGGAGTGACGCTCTTTCAATAACTTTGGCAAGTCGTCGATCTTCTTTGTCGTTCAACAACTTGCGAACCATTTTGTGTTTTGCGTCAAGAATTTCGCCAACTTTTTCCTCGAACACGTTCATTCTGGTTTATGTATAATACTTTACTTTACTTAACTCTACTCTACTCCATCTCTAAAATCATTTTTTTATACATTCAAAACCATTGCTTTGTAAGTTGGGCTTGCTTTTCCACTGTCAAAAACTTCAAGAATCATGGGCGTTGGTGCATTAAATGCTCTTGATAAACCCGTATCAACAAAAAATAACTTTCGATCATACATGGCCATAATTTGAGGCACGACACTATGACCTACGTACATAGTTCGCGAGTTCGTGCGGGCAAGGACGTTTTCAAGCAGTCCTTTATTCTCAGCGCTACATGTCGTGTATTGACGGTTCCACAAAATCGACATGGGCCCTAAAAAAAGCTCTTGAAATGCCTTGTGCTCATTTGGATTGAGGGGAAAGCCCAATAAGAACTTTTTAAAGAGGCTATTTATCTTTTCGATGTCGTCATTTACAATAGACAGATGATGCGGCAGTAGGCCCGCATGACAAAAGACACAATCTCCAATCTTGACAATCACAGATCGGTTTGCAAGAAGTTTCGCCAATGGCCCTCCCGGTTGAAATCGTAATAATCTCATTTCTGGTCCTCCGCTCGCAGCAAGACTCTTCGGACTAACGTACATAAAGTCTCCCATGCAATTCATGAGCTCGTGGTTACCAATAATGGATATCACCTTCCCGCCGTGCATGGACGCAATAAGATTCAGATGATCCGAAAATCGCAGGACATCCGTATCCGGCATCGTTTCCCAATCGCCTGCTTCGTTTCTAGTAGCCCCATCTACTTGATCCCCAAGTTGCACAACAATGGTGTTTTTTGGTTCCGCAATCCATTCGAAGTTGTCATTTATAATTTTAGAGTTTGCTAATATATGGATGAATCGCTGCAAATCCCCGTGAATGTCCCCAATAACAACTAAACGCGGACATGCAGAAAGTATCATCGCCTTAAAAAATGAAGTTAAAATATATTTGAGAGATAACATATACACAATAACCATGCTCTTTAAATCATCAAGGACCGATACAATCGAAGTGGGTGTGGATGAAGCTGGCCGGGGCTGTCTAATGGGACCGGTAGTTGCAGCGGCTGTAATGTTACCTGCCTCTTTGGATCACACCGCATGGAGTGAAGTAAGGGACTCGAAAAAGATAACCGAAAAGAAACGTACTGTCCTTGCGGAAATCATAAAACAGGAAGCGTTCTCCTATGGCATAGGTGTCGCGCATGCTGAAGAGGTTGATGAAATGAACATCCTACAAGCGACATTCCGCGCAATGCACCGCGCCCTTGATGAATGTCATAAGAAATGCACTGACAACAATCAATCCGCATTCAATCATATTCTCGTGGATGGTCCGCATTTTAGGCGCTACATGAGCCCCGGTTACGATGATGATGATGTAATTTCATTCGAATGCAAGGAAAAAGGAGACGATATCTTTTTGAGCATTGCAGCTGCATCCATACTCGCAAAAGATTACCGCGATCGATGGGTTCTGAACATTGTTGAACAAATACCTGACCTAGACAAGTATAATTTCAAAAAGAATAAAGGATATGGTACAAAAGCACACATAGACGCCGTTCAAAAATATGGCATTACTGAATATCACCGAAAAACGTTCAAACCAATCTCGCTATTTATGTAGTCATAACATGATGTTTGATATAACGGAATATGAAATTGAGCTTGACAAGAATCATGATCATGAAAACTCCTAAGAAACTGATCACAAGCCACCTGAGGTATTTTTTTGCATTTGATGAAAAGTTATTCATAAATGTGTCCCCATACTTGGGAGCCGTACCTTTGTATGGTGCATTTGTACCCATTCCAGCGTCACCAACAGCGCCAATGGCCCCGCTCATTGCTCCAATGCCGCCCGCCACGCCTGCCGCGGCCGACGCCGCACCACCTGCACCACCAATGCGCTGGGCAACTTGGAACCTTCGGCCTGTTCCTTCGTTGTACGTTTCCGTATTTACATATCGAGTTCTAAAACAGATCGAGGGCTTACGAAGTAAGAGCGGCAAATTGCTCTTTTTATAACAAAACATTTGATCACATGCTTGCTTTAAAACCTCCATTTTTACATCTCCTTCATCAGCCGTATTTACGCCATCGCTTACCCAACCGGACTTAATGCTCGATTCATTGTTTAGCACATTGGTACATATGTTGTACGCATCATCCACACGCTCTCTTGTTTGAATTTTACTACACGCAAGCTCTAATTTTGCCGAAGGTGCATCAATATTTTCCAAATAGCTGTGGCATTTGAAGAGAAGCGCCGTTGAATCTACATTTTGCAATCGATTATCAATCTGGGTTTTAAAAGATGGATTTGTGCTCGAAAGATTTTTACCAACATTTCTCTGAAGTTCAGAATTAATCGTTTCTTTTGTTGTTCCAAGTCGTTTAATCCATGTCATTGGGCAAAAATCAGATTGACTCGAATATTTTCCATTGAGATAGACGTCTTTGCTAATGCATCTTGAGAGGTCATCCGGAAGCGTCGCATGCACTTTCTGGCCATCGACGGGATCTTTCATGTACATGGGCATTGAATCTGGCGCACATGGTTTTTTGCAGGCGCCGCTCACACTTTCGTATTTGTTTCCTAAATGATAATTTTCTACTTCAAACCAGTCATGCCATTTCTCGTCGCATCGAGTCCGTTGATCCACTTCTTTTGATATTATTGGCTTTCTGCATCGTGATGGGTTACCTTGCTCCTCTACAAAAGACGGCGGACATGATGTTCCTGCAATACATTGGTCCAAGTTTTTGGCGGTAAAACCAAACCCATATTCCACACTGCATATTTTACGTGCCTCACTTCCATTACTTTCTTCGGTACAGAGACGCTTAGGTCGGCGGCTATCATTCGGAACATCCTTTGCAAAGGTGCGTGTGTCGTTATACAAAGGTTGAAGGATCTGCTTGCTGTGGTAGATGCCATATTGCTTCGCTGCTGACACTGTACATATTTCACCCGGTGCCAACCTTATACTCATTTACAATCTCTACAAACCTCTGACATATATCAACATTTTTCTGGGTCGAGTACCTTGCTCTTAAGTGCCGTATATGTGCCACTTGCTTTTCGTTTTGCTGCAGAAATAGCTTGAATCTTGAATTTCATTCTATTGGGCATAGTTCTTGCACACACGTCGTTCGGCATGTCTTTGAAAAGGTAGCTTGCACTTGTGTTGTCACTAAATTTTGCGAGAGAGCATTTGGGCACGTAACGGTTTCTGTTTGCTTCAAACACAAATGGTATTATAACGGATTGGCGCTTTCCATTATTGCTCAACTTATCTTGAAGACGTTTTGGAAGTACGGGCCACCCGGCAAGATCCGATGATTTGATTTGCCATACAATGGGTGCCGGTTGCCCATCATAAACACACTTCTGACCAGTTGATTCAATGTACGTAAGATCATTGCATCGTCCCATTGCATGATTTTCACGGGTTACCTTCGGCACATTGTCGGGGTTAAACTGTGTGAAACCACGTAATCCACCATTCACGGTAGATTGAAGATTGTTTGTCCATCGGGTCCATATTGAACCACCCCCACCGCCACGCCCACCACCGCTTCTCATAGACATGCTCATCCCACGACGGATGCCCCATATGAGAAACACAATGAGCAAAATATACAAAATGATTTCAATTGCACGGGCATTCAGCAGTGCAATAAAGATTTTCAAACCATTGTAAAGCGCCGTGCCCACGGTTTTTGCAGTCCAACCAAGCGCCTTAAAAAATGGGATCACAAGTTTGTAAAGTTGTGCGCCAAGGCGGCGTAAGTTGTCCCATGTCCAATTAAAAATTCGCGTTAAACGATCAATAATACCTTTGTAAAATTTTTCATCCTTTTTTGAATTCTCCAAGGCTGCTTGCATTTCAGCCCTTATATTATCATTTGACATCTCTTACTTATTGGACGTTTAAAATTTTCTAAAATTTACATGTGATTACTTTAGATTGCATATATCATATGCATTGGTCCGTATCACTACTTATTGCGATTCTTATAGTGATCTATATAAGTTATTACTATAGATACCCAAAGGAAGTTGCAATTCTACAAAACCGTGTGAGCGACATTGATATGTCTGTTTTTCTTCAAAAACAACCCATTGTCATCGAGGACCAGGTTGTTGAATTAGAAACACTCGTGGCGGCATGGTTCAAGTTGTGCTTCAAGACGAAAAAGGAGCTCACCGCTCAAACGGATGAATCATGGAGCAGAAATCGCTACAAGTATCTTGTATTGCAACCGAATACCAAAGCAGAAGTGATGTTGTATCCGCCGGGCAAGCCCATGAATGCAACGAATGATGCTCCCCCTCCCGAGGAGACGCTTCTTGTGATCAAGCTAGCGGAATACCAACCCCTTATACTTCCAATGCATTGGCGCTATCGCTTCTTTGAGCCCCAAACCCAATATCATATTATAGGTGTTCATGATTGGCTTTCGTGGATTCTTCCATGAAACGTAACAAAAATTAAACAACCTCAAAGTAGAGATGGTAATTCGACTGATCAAGATTCTTGATATTGGATTTATAACGACCATTTATTTCATATTTGCGTTCATAGTGAGCACATATGTAGATCGAAAAATCCTAGGAGAATTTGACCCTGTCAAGGCTCAAAAGAAAACAACCCTTCGATTGCTCACTGAAACCGTATTTCACATGTATTGCATCGGAATAACAATTTACATTGCACGTAATATTGCGGAAAAAATACCATCACCGTTTCATGGAATCGGTGGTTTTGATCACTTTCGTGTCAAAGAATTAACAAATGCGGCCGTTTTCACCTTCATTTTCATATTCTATCAACTTCACCTTCGTCAAAAACTCACATACATTGCAGATCGCTTTTATCAAAGCTAATCGACCTCCTCTACATTCGGCTCACTTGGCGCACCAGCTCCACCCGCCGCCCCGCCCGCTCCTTCACCCGCATCTCCTCCTGGGCCGCCTGCACCCTGGTACATTTTCATCATAATTGGCTGGAGCTTGCTCTCAACTTCTTTGTACTTTTGTTCGTACTCCTCCTTCGAAGTATCGATGTTGGCGGCCTCGAGCCATTTCACACCTTCCTCTACGACCGGCTCGGCCTCTTTCCAACACTCTTTGGCAATGTCAGTTTCGGCGTTACGCAGGGAGTTGCGGGTGCTATAAAGGTAGTTCTCAAGCGAGTTCTTTGCCTCAATACGAAGTCGTTGTTTCTCGTCTTCTTCCTTGAACGCCTCCGCATTCTTCACCATGTTGTCGATGTCCTCTTTTGACAGGCGACCCTTGTCATTTGTAATGGTGATCTTATTTGTTTTACCTGTGCTCTTCTCTACCGCGCTCACTTGGAGAATGCCATCGGCCGTGATGTCAAAGCTAACTTCAATCTGGGGAATACCACGGGGACCAGGGGGAATGCCGGATAGCTCAAAGGTACCAAGGCGGTTGTTGTCGCGTGTCATGGCACGTTCTCCCTCAAACACTTGAATGAGCACGCCCGGTTGGTTGTCTTCGTAAGTGCTGAAGACTTGAGACTTCTTTGTAGGAATCGTCGTGTTTCGCTCAATGATCTTTGTCATCACGCCACCGGCTGTTTCAATGCCAAGCGAAAGAGGAGAGACATCAAGCAGTAGAAGATCCTTTGTCTGTGAATTGCCTTGACCTGTGAGAATGGCCGCTTGAACCGCGGCACCATATGCAACAGCCTCGTCCGGGTTGATGCTCTTGCAGAGCTCTTTGCCATTGAAGAACTCGGTCAGGAGGCTTTGGATTTTAGGAATACGTGTAGAACCGCCCACAAGAACGACGTCATGAATTTCACCCTTGCTCATTTTTGCGTCCCGTAGAACGTTTTCCACTGGAGCGAGTGTTTGGCGGAAGATGTCATTGCACAGTTCCTCAAAACGCGCACGAGTTATGCTTGACGCAAAATCAATTCCTTCAAAAAGTCCATCGAGCTCAACATTTGCGGTTGCAGATGAGGAGAGGCTACGTTTAACACGTTCGCAAGCCGTGTTTAGGCGTTTCATTGCACGAGCGCTATCAGTCAGGTCTTTCTTATGCTTGCGCTTGAATTCTTGGACGAAGTGCTCAACAAGGCGGTTGTCAAGGTCCGAGCCACCTAGATGGTTGTTGCCAGATGTTGCCTTTACCTCAAAGATGCCGCCGTCGATGGCAAGGAGAGACACGTCGAACGTGCCGCCGCCAAAATCAAAGATGATGACGTTTTTCTCCTTGCCGTCGTTTGTTTTGTCAAGACCATATGCAATTGCTGCAGCCGTTGGCTCGTTGATAATGCGAAGCACTTCAAGACCGGCAATAGCACCAGCATCTTTGGTTGCTTGGCGCTGAGCGTCATTGAAGTATGCAGGCACCGTAATCACTGCTTTTTTAACATCGTGGCCAAGGTAAGCTTCCGCGGTTTCTTTCATTTTTGTGAGCACCATTGCTGAAATCTCTTCGGGGTGCATGGTTTGCATCTTTTCCTTGAATTCAACCTCAATGACGGGTTTCTTGTCTGCACCGGCCTTCACTGTGAAAGGCCATAGCTTCATGTCGTCTTGAACAACTTTTTCGTCAATGCGACGACCAATGAGGCGCTTAGCGTCATACACGGTGTTTGTTGGGTTCATTGACGCTTGATTTTTGGCGGCATCGCCAATAAGGCGCTCTTCTTTGTTAAAAGCGACGTAACTAGGTGTAGTACGGTTACCTTGATCATTTGCAATGATTTCAACACGATCTCCTTGCCAAACGGCAACGCACGAGTAAGTAGTACCAAGATCAATGCCAATGGCGACGTTGTCTTTAGTGGTGGCCATGTTTAAAAATAATAGCATTCATGTCTTAAATAAATTACAGATACTTAAGGCCCATACAAGTTTGGATTGACAGATTGTAGGCGGCGGGTTGTTGATCGCAACGTCATTTTCGTGCGACCAGGTGACATTGAAACCACGGGAGAACCTAACGTTGGAGTTGAAGCGGAAGTTGAAGGGGATGGCGACGTTGATTTCGTGCGACCAGGTGACATTGAAACCACGGGAGAACCTAACGCTGGAGTTGAAGCGGATGCTGACGCGGATCTCATGGAAAGTTGTGCGACCGCCCGTACTGTCTTCGCCATCGCGTTTGTCTTTCTGGTGTGCGTACGTGCTTTTGCGGTTGTTGCAGTTGCTTTTGCTGCTGTATCAACAACGATAGGACTCGACGATGCAAATATATCATACAGTGGTGACGGCGAGTTTCGTCCTTGGGTGGTGGATGGCGCTATCTTTGTGTTTGCGTTGCAGATCACGTTCAACACACTTATAGCCTTTTTGATTGAAATTCGCTTCAAGGGATGAGGATTCAAGCAATCTCTAACAAGGTTATTGAAAAGTTTGACAATCACGGCATTATCATTTCTTTCGGGAACACAATCATATGCACATTCTAGAAGAGACACCCCCAAACTATATACATCTGATTTCTCTGCAGCCTTCCAACTTTGAAGTTGCGCCTCTCTTTCGGACTCCAACCGCAACCTTGACATCGATTCCCACAATTCCAAATACGAGGCTTTTCGCGCAACATTGTCAAGATCAAATTTCCCATTCACCTTGAGCAACAGTGACGTTTCTATGTCAAATACTTTATCAAGATCCTTTCGATCACGGAAAACAACAAGTTTTCTATTAACCGAAATGTTGAGATGCTCTTTTACAAGACGATATTCAGGAGGACTATATGCATAGATTGCGTTAAATAATGTTTCATTGTCGGAATAGACGTCGTCAAATGGTTTCATCATTCCAAAATCTATCAAACGGGTGAATTTCAATTTAGGATCATTGGGAACAATGACGATGTTGAGAGGCTTGATGTCTTGATGACACATTCCATGTTTTACTAGTTTTTCAACACCCTCGAATGCGGATCTCATAAGTCTTGCAAGCCCTTGACGTGTTACTCGAACTTGACTACGACTTACGTGTGAATATATCGTTGTCGTGCCTCTAGGAAGGAGCACTTGATGAAAATCGATCTCATCATCTTTCGGCTCCGGCAAATTGCCATAAGATGCGTGATTCTTTACGTCAATAACACGTTTATCTATTTTATTGCAATACGCGATATGAGGCTCATTTGCTTTAATGAGCGCATAGTCGGTTTTGCAACTATGAAAAGGGTAAAAGAAATATTGAAATTTCGGATCTATTTTCGACAACACCGCCGAGCTTGTCATCTCTTCTTTCACCTCTTGGCCGTTATCACTAAACACTTTAGACGCATGTCCAATCGATGCATATCCTTTGCAAGGGATTGACGGCGCAAATACACACCCATATGTACCTTCTCCCATAAAGGCACCACCTTCTTTTTTGAGCTTGAGATTTCGCTTCGTTGTTCTCGGCATACCACGTGCTATAAGTAATTTGAGAAGTATTTTTGTCCTTGAGCCGCTTTATACACACGATGAATCAATCTCTCATCCTCGACAATGTTTATGTGATTGCGTTTATCAAACACATCAATGCTCTGCTCGTGTCCAATAAACAGACGCTTTGCAACTTCAAGACTTTGTACCGACACTTGGCCATCGCCATTTCCATATACAGTAGAGTATGGCGATTCCCCGTTATTTCTAATCCGAAAAGTTTGAGGTGTATCCACGTCCGTGTTATAAATGATCTCTACGGGCACATGAAGAGGCTTTGCAATGTCGGACAAAAACGGTTTGTAAAGGTCCCTCCAAATCATGAAGCTTATATTATTATTGCTTGCGAGCTTATCGAAATCACCAGGGCTCACGTTTTTATGAGGGTTCTCAATATTGATAAGTACTTCATCGTCTTGGAATGCAAGAGAGTTTGGAAGGCACATGATAATGCCGCCATTTTTCCGCAATGGTTCTTTGAATTGATGGTTAAACATCGGAACATAGTATTCGCCGCTGAAAATTATTCGCAAGGCCAGTGGTGTCCCACCAAAGGGCGCACTGATACAAAACCATCGGTGTAAATGAGTCGAAATCCATTGTTCATCAACATAAGATGTTAAAAACCATTTGAATAAAACACCGCCAAGACTATGGGACACCACCACACACGGTGCCTTATTTTTCCGCGTTGCACGCTCAAGAACATATTTTAGCCGGTCAAAAAATTCATTACGAATGCTCGAGTCTAGTATCAGTCTAAAATCATAGGGAACTCCATACAAGGACTGTTTCTCAACGTATCCATTTTCTTTCAAATAATCGCACATGTTTCCGAAATACTTGTAATGGAAATTGCGTTGCAGCATTTCTTGGTATGACTTTGAAAAGATGTCGAATTCGGGCACGAGATTCGTGATACCACGCGTTCCAATTGTGTCAAATGGAACAATATTTGCATCGTAACCCTTGAAACCTAAAATGTCATTGTTTGCCCGGTCTCTTCTAAGCTCGACATACATATCTTGTTTCCATTGGTCCATGCTTTTCTTGGAAAAGGGCGCAATGTTGATCCATCGATTGTCAATGATCCTTTGATTAAAAACGGTTTTGAATTTGGCATTTTTATTGACAAGAACACTCCCACCAAAGCCAGGAATCATGACAATCGGTTTCATTGTCAAATGTAACTTACAAGTTGTTAAATGAACTTCTCTTTTTATCTGCATATTGTATCGTTCTTGTTTCAGCGTTGTTGGCCCCCGACCCTGTCCCATTTCCAATATTTGGTGTTTCAAAAGCTCTTGGTATAAAGTCTAGAAACATTCCATCGGACGACGATAATGCCGTTGTCGCCGACGACTTTGATGACTTCTTAGAAGACTGTGAGGAGGCGGGTGGCGCACATGGTGTGTGCAACTGGACATAGTCGAGCCACATTGTTGGCGCTTGCGACTCTATTGTATTTATAAAAAGTAGCTCTTTGTCTGACCAAATAAGTGTATTTTGTGAATTCGGGTGCATTGCCCATGGGCAACCCAGTAAAAGGCCAATGCGTTCCGCTTTGTAAGTCTTTTTATAATCATATGAAAACAGCCACCATATTTTTTGGACATTGGCATGTTGTTTATAAAAGCACAAAATCGCGCCCCATAAAAACCACATGAAGTCATTGTCTTTCATGTCGTATGGAAATCCGGTTGGTAAGTCCATGAGTAATTTACGCCTTGAGAGGTATTCAAGCGACACACGAGACTCCTCGAATTTTCCATCCGTCCAAATGCTCGTCAAACCCACCAAGACTTTATGAGCCAACGGTTTTTCTTCAGCGGCCGTTGGAAGGATGCGCGCATACGTTTTGATGCCCTTTTCGGTGAGTTCGGCATCGTCCGGAAAGAACTCAATTATTTTGGATCGCAACGTTTGTATTTGAAGTGGTTGTCGAAATCTATATTTTATTCGGTGAAAGAGCAAACAGAATTTTACGGAAAGGACAAGCACTTCGGCGGCATCCAAATGGTCTTGTTCAATTTGTCGCAAAACATCATCGCAAATTAAAAGCCATGGTTTTACATTCTCTGCCGTCATGACCTCGCCTGCCTTGGCCAATAAGGAGATCCATGCATTTTGTAGATGATCCTCATTATTCGACATCAAAAGCTTGCATGTGGTTTCGAGGCAATGTTCGATATTACTTTGGGCCACAAAATCAATATATTGTCGCCTACATTGAGCCATCATAAATCACAAATACCTTACTATATCGTCATAAAAATGCTATAAGTTGAGCAACGCACACAAGCAACTTTGCAAAAACACACCAAAATTTGAGTCTAAGGGATAAATAATACTCTAAGTATAGAAATAGACCCCCGCATATCTCACCAATCATAACAATGACTCAAAATGAGCCCCTCCTTACGCCGACGAAGTCCCGTTACGTTCTCTTCCCAGTTGCATATCATGATATTTTTCAAATGTACAAAAAGGCATCATCGAGCTATTGGGTTGCCGATGAGATCAATTTCCAGCAAGATCTTGTCGATCTAGAGAAACTAAATTCGAATGAGAAGAATTTTATCAACCATATTCTAGCGTTTTTCGCGGCATCGGATGGCATTGTGATGGAAAATCTAGCGGCGCGTTTTATGAACGACATTGTTCTTCCGGAGGCCAAGAACTTCTATGCGTTTCAAATCGCAATGGAGGCGGTTCATAGTGAAACTTACTCTCTTTTAATCGACACATACTCACGCGATCCTGTTGAAAAGAACCGTCTTTTCAATGCGGTGGAAAATTTCCCCGCGATTCAACAAAAGGCACAATGGGCAGTTGATTGGATCAACGACAAGGATTCCACTTTTGCGCAACGTCTGATCGCATTCGCCATCGTCGAAGGAGTATTCTTTTCCGCATCATTCTGCGCCATTTTTTGGCTGCGCGAACGGGGTCTTCTTCCTGGTCTTGCTTTTGCCAACCAGCTAATTTCGAGGGACGAGGGGCTGCATACAGAATTTGCATGCCTTCTATATTCTTACATCGTAAATCGTGTGAGCGAAGAAAAAGTGCATGAGATGATGAAAAGTGCCGTTGATATTGAAAAAAGTTTCATTACCGAATCCATCCCTTGCTCTATGATCGGCATGAATTCTGAACTCATGAAAGAATACATCATGTATATTGCGGACCGTCTTCTGGTCATGCTTGGGTATTCAAAGCTCTACAATGCCACAAATCCTTTTCATTTTATGGAACATTCTGCAATGGAGGGAAAAACTAATTTCTTCGAAAAGCGCGTCAGTGAATATTCCAAGGCGGGCGTATCTTTTACCCCCGGTCAATCTGCGGTACCTAACAATGTTTCGATTGACTTTGACGACGACTTTTAATTTTCGGCCCAAACTTTTTGGTTGGCATTATTTTTGTTCATAGCTCATGACTTCTAACGAATTTGTATCAAATTACATATGTGTCGATGAAAAATTGATAGGAACTCTAATATTATATTCTTCAACCAATCGTATAATATACACAACAATACAACTATATCCAAAAAAGCCAGCTCGCCAACTACTCGCCTCTTACGCCCCAAAAACATCGCAATGGCGAAGACTACCCTCATCGATGTCGTTCCTCGCGCTCCTTCCAACTTTAACAAGTTCATGAAGATGCGCCTGAGCGAGCTCAAGGCCGACTACGAGAACCACCGCGAGCGGTTTTCTGCGGCTGCTCTCGAGTGGAAGATGATGCCCGAGGACGCTAAGAAGGAGGCTATGGACAAGGCGATTGCCTATGTCGAGGGCCTCAACGAGCCTCCCAAGGCCCCGCGGAAGAAGCGCGTCGCCATTGACAAGCTCGACGGCAAGGTGGTCAAGAATGTGCGTGGTCCCAGCGTTTATAACCTCTACATCAGCAAGCTCATGAGCGATGATAGCATGGTTTCTGAGGTGCCCGACCGCAAGGAGCGCTTCAAGGCTGTTGTGCAGAAGTATTCGATGCTCTCCAAGGACGAGAAGGAGGCAATTCACGAGGAGTTCAAGGATAAGCTGGTGAAGGTCATCGTTCCTGCACCGGAGACGCCTGCCAACTCTGACTCGGACGACGTGAAGACGAAGACGAAGAAGAAGGCGACCAAGAAGAAGGAGCAGACCGAGACCACTGATAACAGCAGCAGTGACTCTGAGGCGAAGCCTAAGGCTAAGCGGGCATCGAAGCCGAAGCCGAAGCCGACGGCCACGGCCACGGCCACGATTGCTGAGGAGTCGGATGTTGCAATGGACGATGTGGAGGCAACCAAGCCTACTGTTGCGGACCCCGAGCCGGTTGAGGCCGAGCCAGAGGCTGAGGCAGAGGAGGAGACCAAGCCTAAGAAGAAGCGCGCCGGCAAGGCAAAGAACTAAAACATGGGGAGGGGAGCAAAAGAGCAAAAAATACAAAACATTATAAATATGCTCTTTTGTTCATTATATGTAATGAAAGGTGTTGAAGAGCTGATTGATCATCTCGAGGAGCTCCAATTAAGAAATGAAAACACAAAGATTGTGCAAGATCTTTCTGAATCAATTTCAAAATTGTCGATTGGAAAAAAAAGAAGAGCACCGGCAGAAAATATTGCAGACCTATCCGAAGCATTTTCACAAAAACTTAACCTCGATCATGCTTCAAAGATTGAAGAAGAAGAAATTTCAAAAATGATCAGTAAATTAGTCTTGAGAAGTCAAGTCCCTGAAAGAACTGAGACGGACCTCTCAAAGTTGCTAACAAAGCTCACATTAAAAAATCAAAAACGCATGAAAACCAATCACGCCCAATCTTTTGTTATACCCATCGCTCCCCCTCCTCTGCCCGTGCATGTGCCTCCGGCTCCGGCTCCAATTGCGCCTGCGCCTACGCCTATGCAAACGCAAACGCA
>Ga0208974_1000594_pt1 | contig 14801 bp, 15 predicted proteins | sample GreLakmeER15MSRF_FD_187699 | JGI IMG/M metagenome (GOLD analysis project Ga0208974, IMG submission 187699) | Freshwater lentic microbial communities from great Laurentian Lakes, MI, USA - Great Lakes metaG ER15MSRF (SPAdes) | ecosystem: Environmental > Aquatic > Freshwater > Lake | place: Great... | reverse complement strand
GCCGCGCCCGCGCCCGCCGCTGTGAATATCCTCGCCGCGCTGGACGCCGAGAAAGACCCGGCCAAGCGCGCCAAGCTGTTCAAGGAAAACCGCGCCGCGATTCGCGCCGAGTTCAACCGCACTCACCAAAACTGATTTTCAGTAGCAACCCCAAAACAAAAACATCATGGCCACCTACACCAACCTCGACGACGAGATTATCAGCCAGAGCGCGCTGGAGTCCTTCGTGAAAATCCTCGCACCTTTCCGTGCGTTCTCCACAAACTTTTCGGCTGCGCCCGGCACGCGCGGTGCGAACGTGCTTGTGCCACTCGTGTCTGGCCTGACCGCCACCACGTTTGGCGGAAGCTATGCCGTCTCAGGCGGCAGCAAGTCCGTCGTGACGATTTCCCTGAGCCAGCATAAGATTGTGCATATCGGGCAGGACGACATCACCGCCGCGAACAGTTCCGCGAGTTCGCTGGAGTCCTTTGGCCGGCAACAGGGCGCGGCGCTCGCGCTGCTCGTGTTGCAGGACGTGCTCTCACTGGTGACCACGGCGAACTTCTCGCTTGCCACCGCCGTTGCCTCGACCGCGATGGACGTTCCGCAGCTTCGCAAGGCGCGGCTTGACCTGAACCAAAACGACGTGCCCGCCGAGCCGCGTTCGATGCTCATTGACTGCACGCCCTACGACGCGTTGCTGGGCGTCACGAACTTCGTTCAGGCGCACATGTTCCGCGACAACAGTGTGCTTCAGGAGGGCAAGGTGATGCGCGCAGCCGGGTTCGACTTCTACGAACTCAACAACCTGTTCGCATCGGGCGCGAGCGTGATGGCTTTCGCGGCCCACCCGAACGCCATCGCGGTTGCGATGCGCTATCTCCAGCCGCAAGACCCGTCCGCCTACGAGTCCGCCTACGCCGTGACCGACCCTGAGACTGGCATCACGCTGGGCCTGCGGAAGCACTACGACGCCAACACTGGCACACGCTACCTGAACATGGAGTGCAACTACGGCTACTCTAAGGGCCTGACCACGGCTGGCCGCGTCGTCAAGCGCACCGACTAATCGGGGCAGTCCTCGACGGCGGGAGGCGACCCCTCCCGCCTTTTTATTATGGCAAATCAAACAAACGGCGGCGCGTATTTCGCGGGCAACCTGCGATGCGACACGGTCAACGGAGTGGAGCTTTACGTTGCCAAGTTGTCGCAATCCGGCACGGCTGCGCCGACGGCCACGGTTTTCCGAAACGATCTTGACGGCATTGTAGTTTGGGCGCGCGCAAGCGAAGGCACATATACTGCCACCTTGACAGGCGCTTTCCCGGCCACTACTTACGTGAGCGTGACGCCCGGCATTGAATCATCGCATACGGCAACGCGGACCAGCGCGAATGTCATCACGCTGAAGACCTGCGAACCGCATGGCGCGCATGCACTTGCGGACGATTTGCTTGAAGGGACGTTTGTGGAAATCAGGGTCTATAACTGAGCCAACATCTAACTTGCCGAGCGTGTGAGTCCGCCCGGTGAAGTTTTCCGAAACGCGTTAGGACAGCCGTGGAGACTCACCTCCACGGCTGAATTTTTTATGAGCAACAAGATTAGCCTCTGCATGATTGTCGGCAACGTTTCCGAATACATCGAACGATGCCTGCGAAGTTTCGCGCCCGTGGCGGATGAAATCGTTTTGGTGCGCGCGATTGGTGCGGCGAAACCGGATGACACGCAGGCCATCGCCATGCGCGTCTGCCGCGAGCTTGGCAAGCCGCTCGTTTGGGCTGATTACAAGAACAAGCCAGAGCACGCCGATTGGCCGCATGTGGACAACTTTGCGGCGGCTCGCCAGATGAGCTTTGACCTTGCGGTGAATGACTATTGTTTTTGGTGCGACTCCGACGACATTCTGGAATCAGGCGCTGAACACGTCCGCGAACACGCGGCGGCGGCGAAATTTGACGCGCACGTTTTCCCTTACAAAATCAGCACGCTAGGTGTAAGCATCCCGCGCGAACGGTTGGTGAATCGCCGCGCCGGACGCTGGCAATATCCGGTGCACGAATGTTTCGCGTTCAACGTGGAGCCTGTCAGCGGCCCGCATGATGACCGCGTTGTGATTCTGCACGCCCCGCTGATGACGAAAACCGGGAGCAACGAGCGCAACCTTCGGATTCTGCGGAGCATTCCCGACGATGAAATGCATCCCGGCCTTTTGTATCACTTGCACGGGGAGCTTCAAGGAATCGGCGACATCGAGGGCAGCATCAAGGCGGCAATGCGCGCCTTTGAAGACCCGCGACTTGGCCGGCCAGAGCGTTACGAGATGTTGCTCAACATCGCCCGCATGACGACGGACCCAGCGCAACGCGAAACACTGTTGCACGAGGCTTACAAAACCGACCCGACCCGGCGCGAGGCGCTTGGTTCACTGTCTGGCAATGCGTTGGATTTCGGCAAACCGGACCTCGCGCTTGCCTACGCTCAACAGATGCGAGCCACGCCCCCGCCGCGTCACACGGATTGGAACAACCGCAAGCATTTTTATGGCTACGTCGGCACAGATATTTACTGCCAAGCGTTGCGCGCGAACGGCATGACGATGGAAGCGGAAGCCATCCGACGTGATGCCTTGATGCGGGCTGGGGGCTGCAAGATTTCGCTGCTGCACGCGACGCGGGGGCGTCCGCAAGGCGCGGTTATTGCGCGCAAGATCTGGTATGACCTTGCGGACCATCCCGACGAAATCGAGCACATCTTCGCGTTTGACAACGACGACGCGGAAAGCCACTGCCTGCGCCGGTTTCACCACGTCGAATTGCAACCGGGCGGCGGCTGCGTGGCGGCATGGAATGCGGCGGCGGCAGCTTCGCTTGGCCAAGTTTTGATTCAACTCTCCGACGATTGGACGCCGGTTCAAGGATGGGACACGCTGATTTTGAACCGGCTTGGCGACTTGAAACAACCGCGCGTGCTGGCAATATCTGACGGACACCGAAGCGACGACCTGCTTTGCATGGCGATTTGCACGCGCGCCTACTACGGGCAGGACTGTTTCTTGTTTCACCCCGAATTCACGGGCGTCTATTCCGACAACTGGTTCACGGAGCTTGCCTACGCACGCGGGCAGGTTATTCAGGCGCGCGACATCGTGTTTGACCATCGCCACCCGATATTCACCGGCAAGCCGATGGACGCCACCCACGCGGCACAGAACGCGCCCGAACGCTACGTGCAAGGCAAGGCGGTTTTGGAAAAACTGCGTGCGGCGGTGGACTGGTCGAGTGTGCCGGGTTTTTTCAACTTCCCCGAGTTCTACGACAAGGTTGCCGCGCGGGTGAATGATGGCGACACGCTGGCAGAAGTCGGCGTTTGGTTTGGCCGCTCCGTGATTTACTTGGCGCAAGCCTGCAAGCGGGCCGGCAAGCGCGTGAAAATCTACGCGGTGGACACGTTCAAAGGCGAAGACGCGGCGACTGTCTCGCGGCACAACGGGAGCGTGCGGCGGGCATTTGAAGCCAACCTGCAACGGTGCGGCGTGGCGGACATGATCGAGGTTGTGGAATCCGACAGCGCAGCGGCGGCGGCACTCGTGCCCGACGGATTGGCGTTCGCCTTCATTGACGCCGCGCATGATTACGAGAGCGTGAAGCGGGACTTGGCCGCTTGGATTCCAAAGGTGAAGCCGGGCGGCATGATTGCCGGCCACGATTCGCAGCATGAGCCGGTGATGCGCGCCGTTATCGAGTCGCTGCCGAACGCGAAGCAAGCCGGCTGGATTTGGTTCAACGAACTATGAAACCACTGCTTTCAATCCTCACGCCCGGCGTCCCGTCACGCTGGCCGCAAATCGAATCACTGCACGCGGAACTTGCGCGACAGATCGGCGACTTGCCAGTGGAGCACCTGATTCTGGTGGACAACAAGCGGCGGACCGTAGGCGAGAAGCGGGACGCATTGCTGCGCGCGGCTGGCGGGGCCTACGTTGCATTCTGCGACGATGACGACGCGGTGACGCCTGAATACGTTGCCGCGCTTCTAGCGGCGATTCGGCAAGGCCCCGACGTGGTGACGTTTCGGCAGCTTGCCGTTGTCAATGGCGTGAGCGGCGAGATTGAATTCCGCCTCGGCAACCCGAACGAGGGATTCAAGCCGGGCGGGGTGACGCGGCGGAATGCTTGGCACCTCTGCGCTTGGCGTCGCACGCTGGCGGTTTTGTCCCGGTTCCCGCCGACGAATTATGGAGAAGACTGGGCATTTGCCGCGCCTCTGTGTGGGTTGGCTGGGTTGCGGGAAGTCCATATCCCCGCCGTGCTGCACGAATACCACCACAGCGCGGCCACCACGGAGGCACCGCCGCCGTTGCAAAGCATTAGCGCAAGTGATAGTCTGACCGGAAATGAGCCTTCAAACTGAACAGGCCGCCGACCTTGCCGCGATTTTCGACGAACTCGGCGAGACGTTCACCTTTGGCGCAGCAACGATTGACTGCGCTGTGACGTTTCGTGGGCAGGGCCGGAAAAATGAGCTTGGCGGATTCCTTGATGATTTTGATCTGCAAATCACGGCGCGCGTGGCGGACCTGCCCGGCACTGTTCCAGCCGTCGGCGGACTGGTGACGCATCGCTCCCGCGTCTATCGCATTGAACGGATTGACCTTGGCCAGACAAACGTCGAAGTCCGATACCTATGCACTGCCGCGAACCGTTAAGCCAGAAAGCCGAGCTTGAAACGCGGATTAGATTCGCGCGAAAGATTGCCGACTTGAAGGAATTTGACGACCTTTTGACGGTTGCCAAGATTCGCGCGGCGTCCCGGCTTGCGCCAATGTTTCCACCGCTTGAAATTCCCCGACGCTGCCGATGAGCGCGACGCTACAAATTGATACGCGGGAGTTTGACCGGGCGTTGAAGCAATACGTTACGGTCACATCGAAAACTCTGCCAGAGGCGATAAATCACAAGGCTGGCAACGTGGCGGCGAAGGCATACACCGAAACCGCAAAGGCTGACCGGCAGAAAATCGCGGCGGACATTGGCGCGTATTACGGGCAGGTGATGGGCAAGCGCGGCAAGCTGTTGAAGGGCAACCGGATTCTGGCACCGACGGATAAGGACAAGCTCGCGCGTGCGCGGGCGCTATTCGTCGCGCAGTTGCGGCGGCTTGGGAAATTGGACTCAACGGCGGGAATCACGGAGAAGCTGCCGCTCTGGATAAAGCGCAAGGTCGGTTCAGCCGGATTCCTTGCCGCTGGCTGGGTTCCGGCAATCAGGACGCTTCTAGGTAGGCTTGGCGTCCCATTACGCGGCGGGCAATCGGCGAAAAACTACGGGCGCGCGATTCGCGCCAAGGATTCGTTGGACCCGTTCGCAGTGATAGAAAACAACAACACGCCGAAAGAAAACAAACAGTCCGCAGAGCGCGTGCTGGTGCGCGGACTCAAGCGGGCGTTCGACTTAGAAACAGCCGACATTGAAACTTACCTCGCCAAGAAAGCCCAGCAAGCCGCGAACACGGTGATTCCGCCCGGCGCAAAACCCTAAACACAATGGCCTTTAACTCCATCCAATCCAAACTAGAACGCGCGGCGGCATCGGTAATCGCAAGCGCGGCCAGCGGGGTTTCGTGCGCCGTGTTCACCGGGCTAGACTCTGACGCAGTGACCTTGCCATGCGCGATTTGCGAGGCTGGCCAAGCGCAGCCGCCGACGGGCCTACAGTTCACCGGGATTCAGATTGTCGAATTGCTTGTGACTGTGCGGAGCAACAAATCTGACAGCACGCCGACGCAACATGAGGCGCGGGCGTCCGCGATATTTGACGCGCTGACAACGGACACGGCGGCGGCGGACTTGTCTGGCGGCGCTTCTGACTTCACGGCCTTCATGGTTGAATTCGGGGCAAGCACTCAAACCGTCGAGGACGATTCGCACCTGTCAACGATGGCGTTTAGGGTGACGTGCTGCCCGTCGGATGTTACTTGAGCTTGAGCAGGTCCGCCGTGCGGCCCGGCGTGTAATGGGCGTCAGGATTGCGGAGCATGAACCCCTCGCCGCCGTTTGCCTTGAGCGCGGCAAGTTCAGCGGCGAGCGCGTCAACGGCGCTGGCACCAAGCCCCCAATACGGGGCGGCAATGTCTGCAGGAATCGCCGCGTGTCTGACGGCATAGCCCCCGGCAACGGCGGGCGCATCGAAGCAAACCAAGCGCAGCGCGGACCAATCGCCAGCGGTGGACTTCACAACTGACTGAACCTTGCGAAAACCTCCGCGCCCGGCGTAAAGCTCGCAATCCAAAGGCATCGCCGGAAGGCCCGCCGTGAACCAAGCGGGCGCGCTAATCGTAGCGCCACTACGGGAAATCAGACGTGAGCCAGTCCAAAATGCGCGGTGGCCGTCGAACTTCTCCTGCACAATCCAGCCTGTCACATCCTGCCCCGCCCAGTCCGTCCCGTTCATCATGTCGTTCTCGTTCATGGGCTAAACCTAGCAACCCGTTGCATCCTTGCAACGCCTAATTTGCGTTGACGTTGCTGTATTAGTAGTGTTTATTCTGCGGCAACAGATAACAACTTTTTCTTATGAGCGTTCAAAAAGGCGTTGGCGTAATTTGGGGATTGGGCGGTTTCTCCGTTTCTGGCACGGGCGTCTATGCCACCGGCCAAGTCCAGAGCGTGCGCTACACGCTGGGCGGGCAGGAAACCGAAATCAAGGGCGCGGACGGCGTGACGCTTTCGCTGATTCTGTTCGGCCACATGGATTCGATCACGGTTGAAGTGATTCCTTCTGGCGCGACTCTGGCCGCTGCGAAGGCTTGCGGCATACTTCCCGAGCGCGGGGCAGACATCACGGTCGCCGACACGGACGACACCGAATCGCAGTTTGTCGGCAGCGGTTCCAACAACGGCACCGGCACCTACATTTTCACGGGCGGCACGGTCAACAAGGGCGTCGCGGACGCCTGCACGATTACGATGGAGCTTCGCCGCTACGAGAATCATCTCGACACCGTCGCCGCGAGCTAATTGCCTTTGATGAGCGCGGAGTTTTTCAACGCCGCAATACCGGAGCCGGTTGCCATTCTTGGTGTCCGGCTTCGGCCTTTTTCGCTTGGGCACGTTTTGCTGCTGAACCGGTTTGGCAATGCCTTCGGAAACGGGGCAGCGCCGGGCCTTGATGATTTGATTCAAGCCATCGTGATTTGCTCCCAAAAATACGCGGACGCACTGGCGGATATGGACAATCCGAAGCTGCCTGAAATCGTGGCGGCTTGGCAGCGCCGTCTGGCACCGAGAAACCGGCTTGGATTTCGCCGGCCCGGCTTGGGATTCTCACCCGCTGCTGAGGTTGGCAGGTTCACTGAATACGTCCGCGCCGGCAGCAGCTTTCCGCTGTTCACGGTGAAGGAGAACCATCAAGGCGACCCGATGGGCGTCCCGATGGTTCAGAGCGTCAAGGTTTTGCTGCAATCCAAAATGGGATTCACCGAGGCGGAGGTTTTAGACCGCCCGTGGGGCTTGTGCCTTTGGGATTATTTCACGCTGAACGCGATGGAAGGGCACTGCAAAATCATGGACCGCGCGGAGTATCAGAGCGCGCGGGCGAATGCGGACAAGAACCATGATCGGCTTGTCGCAATGATGGGGAAAAATTGACATGGCTTTTCTCTCCATCATGGCGCGGTTTGGAATGGACGCAACCGGCTTTAAGGCTGGGATCAAGCAAGTCGAGTCCGCGTCCAAGGGTTTGTCGCGCGACCTGAACGGCAACTTGAAGGGCGCGATTGCCGGGGCATTTGGCACGGCGGCAATCGTGGCAGCGGGCAAGGCAACGATGGATTACGCGGGCCAGATTGCGGACCTCTCGCAGCGGCTCGGCGTCAGCACGGACGCGCTTCAAGAAATGGATTTTGCAGCGCGGTTGACGGGCACGAATTTGGAAACCTTTACGGGTTTTCTTGAGAAGCTGTCCGTCTCGCGTGAAGAGGCTTTGCAGGGCAACGACGAACTGCGGGACAGCTTCGCGCGCCTTGGCGTCAGCCTCGAAGACCTCCGCACCAAGCGCCTTGAAGACTTGACGCGGCAAATCGGGCGCGCGGTTCAGAGCGGCGACGTGCAACAGCTTATGCCCGCGCTGAAGGGCGTCGGTGGGCGTGGGGCCGGGGCGCTGGTCCCGACGTTCAAGGCGGGACTGGACGAAGCCGCGCAGCAGGCGCGCGAGGCGGGCGCTATCATTTCAGCGGAGGACATTGCGGCATTGGATGAAGCCGGCGACACGTTTTCGGCGCTGTTCCAAATCATCCGCGCGCAGCTTGCACCCGCGATGATTTGGCTTGGAGAGGCGGCGATTGATGCGGTTTATGGAATCCGTGCTGCGGCGGCGGCGCTTGGTGAGGCGTTCACGGTTTTTACACCGGCGAACATCGCTAGAATTTTAGCTTCTGGAATGAACCCGTTTGCCGCCGCAGCTCAAATCGGCGCTCAAATAACGGACACCATTGGAAACTCAGAGGCGGCCGGCAACATCATGCTTGAACGCGACGCGATGCGTGAGCGGTTGCGCGCCGCAGCGGCTGAACGTCAAGGGCAATTTGGCCAAGGCCCAAACGGCGCGATTGGAATGGGCCGCGCCGCCGCGACTCAAGAAGAACGCCTAGCCCGCCTCCGCGAGCAGGTCGCCGAACGGGAATTGAAGCTGTTGCCCGCCGCCGCGCAGCGGGCCGCATTCGAGGAACGAATTGCAAAGCTCCGGGCTGAGATTGCCCGCCTCGCGCCCATCGCCGCCGAGGACCGCGCCGCCGAGGAGGCTTTGCTCAAGGCTCAACTTGAAAAGATGAACGCGGAAGCTCAGCTTGGCGCACTGGAAGAACCTGCCCCGCTTGGCCCGCAAGGCGATCCGATGGTCAACGCATTAGAGCGCATCGGCGGCTCATTCGGCACGGCGGACGCGGGCGTGACGCAGGTGCGGAAGCTCGACGGAATCCACAACGAACTCAAGTCTCTAAAGCAGGAGATGAAAAACGGCAACAACAACACGGCCATCATTGCCGGCGCGCTGACATGAGCCTGACAATTCGCGGCGACAACCAGTTGATCGAGCTTGAACCGGAGCGCAGTTATTCCGTGCGCGATGGTTGGCGAACTGTTCGCCGATGGCGGGGCACGAAGGAAGCCGTCAACCTGTTCATTCCGACGCTGCTGATTGACGGCACAAACATCCGCGTCATTCCCGACGAGGGGCCGACGGCGATTCTGGAGGGCTGGTTTGACAACGCGCAAGACGGCTCATCGGTGACGGACGCCGCGCAAATCCAAACGACTTGGAGCATCGTCAACAATGCGTTTGAACAGAGCATTTTGGAGACGGCGGAGTTTGCTGCGCTGGCATCGGACGAGCAAACCTCCATTCGTAAATTCATGAATGGGGAAATCACGCTTGAAGACGTTCTGCTGACCACCACTGCGGACGGCGACTTGTTCGTCGAGGCCATCAACAACGGCAAGGTTGGCATTGAAATCTCATCCATTTGCCTCCGCCGGACAAAAATCGTGTCCGGCTTCGACTCGGCCACAGCCTACCTGTCCAACGCGAACAAGGTTTATTCCCGCGCCCAACTGATTTCCGCCTTCGGCCCGCCCGCAGGCGTTCAGTCCGAAATGCCCGCCGACGGCGAGTGGCTAGCTCGCAACGGCACCAAGGAACAGCAAAGCAATGGCAAGTGGGTCATCACCTTGGAATGGTGGCACCTCGCCGAGTGGTCATGGCTTTACGAGCGCGTCGTGTGAACTTTCCACTTCCAAAATCATCGCTTGGCGGGCGCATCGGCTTCGAGCTTTCGCGGCTGGTCGAGGCGGTGAATTCGCTGCGCCCGATTTCGACGGATGACGAGTTTGTGTCCACCACTTCGCTCGGCACGAAGCGGGTCAAGGTGCGGCGGAAACCGAACACTGACAGCCTGACCGTTGAACGGCTGCTGCTTATCACGGAGTCGGAACAGTATCTTTTTTGCCAGCGCGTGACGGACGCGGAGGTGACTTTCTACGTGGCAAAGCCAGAGGGTTTCTACACCTCGGACAGCGACGGCAACATCGCCATTGCCTACCCCAACACGGCTGGCACCGAGACGGTTGTTATCAGCGACATCACAACCGACACGCGGATCGTGAATTACCCGGTTGACCCGGTGCCGATTGCAAGAGCGCAGCGAATCACGCCGGCCTACCGAGACGGCTATTCGATCATCTACGCCATGCGGCTTGCGGAACCGCTTGATTTCAGCGGCACCGAATGCACCCACATTGACATCAACATCGGCGACGTTCGCCGCTGGGAAACGCTGATTGCTTTGGACGCCGGCCACGACGGGCCGACCACTTTTGTCTAGCCTTGCGCGTTTCTAATACCTGACATAACTTTCCCTTATGGCCTCCCGCGACCTCTACATCAATTTGCGACCGAGCACGACGCAGGGCGCTTTCGTTCAGTCAACGAAAAACCTGACGGCCTACACGTTCACCAAGTTTTTCCGCGAGGAAAAGGTTTCGTTCCGCATCTACTTTCTGACGCCTACGCCAAACGCAGGCGTCGGCAGTCCGGCATCAATAGAGACAGGCATTTCCGCATACACTTGCCGGCTCGGTATCGGCACGCCGGGCGGGGACATCCTCGCCAGCGTGTCGATGGATTGGGACACCGATCACTTCGAGGGCGTCCTGAACATAAACACGGAGGAAATGAACGACGCGCTTGATGCGTCGAACTCCGGTGAGATTTCTTCAACGCTGGAAGTTGAACTCAAAAACAACGACGACGAGGCGACTTTTCAGCAGTCCGTCACGATTCGAGACGAGGTTTTGACCCTTGACGGCGGCGTGCCCACCCCGAACACGGAGACCCTGTTTGCGGACTCGATGGAGGACATTCTGACGGATTCCAATTCCGTCGCGTGGCGGCGGACGGCGAACGATATTTACGCGGACGCGCGTCGCGTGGCGGGCGGCGGCATTGCGGAGTCCGCTTCGGGCTTGTCGGTGGACAACCTGTTGAAGACTCCCGGCCTCTTTAACGCGATGACAGTCGAGATCGTCAGCTCGGGTTCACCGAGCTTCACGGCCACGCCGTCATCTCACACAGACACGGCGGTGGTTGGTGGCGAGGCGGGCAAACGCTACCTTTGCCGGATCGAGGTGGACTTCGCGTGCGAGACGTGCGGTTTCACGGGCGGGTATCAGAACCTTGGCGACTCGACTTACTTCTTCCGCAACGGGACCAGCCCCGGCTTCGCACTGAATGAACTGACGCTTACCGACGGCCGCACTCACTACCAGCTCAACTACGGCACGAACAGCGCCGCAGTCACGCAGGCGGTCTATTACGCGGACATCATCGTCGAGTCCGGCGACACGCTGACGCTGAAGATTGATTCCATCGACGGGTTGATGAACTCGCCGTTGAACGGCACACAGGGCGCGACGGTGACACTCAAGTCCGCACTCGAAGTCCCTGACGGCTTCCGCAACTTTGTCCAGAATCGGCACAAAATCACGGGGTTAACGGGCGGCACTTCGGCGAAGCTCGACAGCATTGCGACCGGGACGGCGATCGCGCAGAAAGTTGAAACGGGAACGATGGTTGCAGTCGTAATCAGCGGCGGGGTGAGCCATTACCAGCTCGTTTCCGGCACTAATGCGGAGAGTTCGCCTGACATCATCCGACCTGACGACTACCACGGGACCAGCAATCCTCGCGTGTGGAAACTGATGTCCACCGCGATTTCAGCCAAGCTCGCCGCACTGGATGCGCTGACGTGGACGAACAACACACTGCCGATTTTCACCGGGGCAACGACGGTTTCGACGGTGGCAAGTTCTTCGTTTCAGGCTGCCGACGCTGAACTCTCAGCCATCGCTGGTTTGACCAGCGCGGCGAACACCTTCCCGTATTTCACCGGCAGCGGTTCGGCGGCACTTGGCACGGTAACATCGTTTGCGCGGACGCTGTTGGATGATACGACGGCGGCGGCGGCGCTCACCACACTTGGCGCGGCTCCGCTTGCATCTCCCGCCCTCACCGGGACGCCCACCGCGCCTACCGCTGCCGGCGGCACAAACACCACTCAGATCGCCACGACGGCATGGGTGCTGGCCGAGCTGGCGGCGGCGGTGTCCGGCGTCTTTGACTTGCGTGGCGACATCGACGCCAGCGCCAACCCCAACTACCCCGCCGGCACGGCCGGACACATCTATTATGTGACCGTCGCGGGCAAGGTCGGCGGCGCGAGCGGCAAGGATGTGGAGGTGGGTGACGCGGTGATTTGCAAGGCCAACAACGCCGGCGGCACTGAGGCGTCCGTGGGCACGAGTTGGTTCGTGCTCCAGAAGAACCTCAGCGGCGCGCTCGTTGCCGCCAACAACCTCTCCGATGTCGGCTCCGCCGCGACGGCGCGCAGCAACCTCGGCTTGGTCATTGGGACCAACGTGCAGGCGGCTATGAGTCTGATCAAGGAGAGTGTCAGCGGTGCAACTGCTGCCGCCGCCTCGGGCATTAACACGGTGGCGCTGGGCAACGCCGCTGTTGCCTCCCGCTACCACGAGATCAACGTCCTCAGCGGTAAGCACACGACCGCCGGGGACACGCGCAACTCGATCTTCGGATTCACCGGCACGACCACCGACGCCACTAAAACCGAGCTGTTCCTCAACAACTCCAGCAATCGGCTGGTCTTGGGTGCCTATTCATCCGTCGAGTGGGAGGCGCACTTTGTCGGCCGCCGGACGGACCTGCCCGGCGACATGATCATCGTCCGCCTAAGCGGTGCGGCCGCGCGCGAGGACGCGCTCGACACCGTGCGCATGATTGGCACGCCGGAAAACAACTCGGACTTCCGCAGCACGCCGGCGCAGGTTGAGGCCGCGTCGGTCAAAATGCGCATCACCAACGGCATGTCATCGGACGAGCGCTTCGAACTCTACTACGGAGCCACCGTGAGCGGATCACCAGTGGCCAGCGTCAACCACGGCGGCAACCTCGATGTATGCCTCATTCGCGGCGGTGTTTACACATGCCGCATTTGGAGTGACATCGCTGCCGGCGGCGTCGTATGGAACTCGTTCGCCACCTTGGAGGCCGGCACGCAATACAGCATCGCCTTGACCAGCTCGCACGATCCGCGCATCCCCGGCTTTGTGGTTCCTACACCCTTGACCAGCGCGGCGCTGTTCGACTGCGGGTCCGGCGACGTGAACGACTGGGAGGTCACCGTGGAGCTGGATACCACCAACGGCGCGCTGGTGCCAAAGGTGACTGCCGAGGCCGACAAGGATGTGAAGTGGCTTTGTGTGATGAAGCTGAAAGAACTCTACGTATGAGAAAGACCATCCTGCTCCTACTCCTGCTCGCCGCCTCCAACGCCGGCGCGCAGTTCAACTACGACGTGAAGACCGACAACCCCAACCGCACGTTCACGGGCGGGGCGACCAACCTCCCGCTGCTCAACGCAACCAACCGCTTCACGGGGCCACTGCAACTGCCGTCTGTCACGGCTGGCCGCGTGCCAATTATCGACGCCGGCGGGAACCTGACCAACTCGGCCGTCACGCCGACCGCGCTCGGGTATCTCGATGCCACCAGCTCGGTGCAAACGCAACTGGACAGCAAGCCCACGGTGGCGCTGACGAACGTGGCGCTGCTGAACGGGACCAATGTTTTCACGGGTCCAACAAACACCTTCGCCCCGGCAGGGTTTTTCCCGGCAAACAACATTGGAATTCGCAAGCTGTGGTCTTGTCCAACAAACATTTATCTCACATCGCTTGCCACCACTGCAAATCCTACGAATCATGGTGACTTTGCAAACATCACGAAGCTAGCACAGGTTGAGGTTCCGGCGCTCCTTTCAAGCAACAGCGCCTTCTCGATGTCACTTACTTTCGTGAGGACAACGGCGCAGGCATCAGCCTCGTTCATCTACCTCTACGTTGGGACAAACACCAACTATATCGGGAGCGTTCAAATAGGGGGGACGGCGGTTGGAACAAGCATGGAGTTCCGTCCGGCTGGTGTTGTTTTTTGGCATAACGTCCATTCTTTCAGCACGCAAATGCAGGCCGGTTTTAATTCACCAGCTTACTTCAACTCGCCATCAAACTTCGTGGACACATCCGTTCCGTTCAAAGTGTATTTAGGAGCAGCAACAGCCACGGGCCACACTAACCTAAGCGTCTATGACATTACAATGTTTGAGAGCGTGAGGTAATTGCATGCCCCGATTTGCCCTGCTCCTAGACCTGCGCGCTCAGTTGTATTTCTGGATTGCGACCGGCAGCGCGTTCCTTGTTCAGACCGAGGCCATCACCGAGGTTTCGGACTGGTCATGGCTGCAATGGGCGCGGACTGGAATCGGAAGCCTGATTTCAGGCGCGACGGCTTTGCGTGCCTACGTTGACCAGTCGCTTACGAAAAACAAACCGGACGAACCATGAAAACCATCCTCGCCGCCATCACGCTCTGCCTGCTCGCTGCTTGCGCCACCGTCCGCCCCGGAAATCAAACCGTCGAGATTTGTGCCGAGCAGGTTCTCGCCGTCTCGCTGTCAGCCTTGGATTCGTTCGTCGCCTTCGAACACCGCCGCCGCGCCGACGTGCCGCCGCTGGTGCGCGACGTTGCCGCTAGGGTGCGTTTGAATGCCCCAAAGGCTCTGGACAGCGCGAACGCTCTCAGGCTCGCCTACAAGGGCAACAGGAACGCGGAGAACCAAGCCGGGTTGCTGACCGCTCTGGCTGTTGTGGAATCCTTGGTTGCCGAGATTCGCGTTTGGGTTCCGACCAC